>ENA-OUOG01004502-OUOG01004502.1-marine-metagenome-genome-assembly--contig:-NODE-4502-length-11968-cov-11.827937_pt1 | contig 11968 bp, 8 predicted proteins | sample MGYA00248635_ERZ508505 | MGnify/ENA primary metagenome ERZ508505 (study PRJEB26176, sample SAMN06267871) | marine metagenome | isolation source: Saanich Inlet, British Columbia, Canada | place: Pacific...
CTTAAAGCTGATGACAGTCGAATTAATATTAATAAAATTAAAGACACCCACTTAACCCTTCCTAAACTTACAGGCGGGTATATTACCAAAACAGATAAGATTGAAGGCTCAGATGTAGCCGCTTGGTCTATGGATAATTATTTAAACTATCAAAGTAATTTTGTTCACGAACATCCAAAACCCTCCGAAGTACAGCCAGAACAACACCAGTATATCAAAGGGGAGTTTGAATCACTTCAAGATAAGGTAACAGTTCCAAGTGATAGCTCCATAATAAATGGATATCCATCGGTGATAGACCTTCCTTCTTTTGTAGATTTTATTCTACTCAATGAGCTGGCTTCCAATGCTGATGCGTATGAGTTTAGCACATTTTTTCATAAAGATCGGAATGGAAAATTAAGAGCAGGTCCTATTTGGGATTTTAATTTAACATTTGGTAATGATTTGTTTTTCTGGGGATATGACAGAAGTCAAACCGATGTTTGGCAATTTAATTACGGTGGAAATGATGGTCCAAAATTTTGGAGAGACCTCTTTGATGATGCGATTTTTAAGTGCTACCTAGCCAAGCGTTGGCAAGCACTTACAGCAGCTGGGATGCCATTAAATTCACTCGAAATTTTTAGCCTTATTGATGAGACCACCACCCTGATTTCAGAAGCGGTTGAACGTCAAGAAACAATCACAGGAACTACAGGAGAATTTGACCAGCAGATCATTGATATAAAAAACTTTATTACCGAGCGAATCACGTGGTTATCAAACGAACTTACAGATACAAGTTTGTGTGCTAATGTTTTAACACCGCCGTTGGTTATTTCTAAAATCAATTACCATCCCTTGGTTGATGTAGCATTAAACTCAGATGATTTTGAGTTTATTGAAATTAGAAACAACGGATCCTCAACAGTGGATTTGACGGGTATTTATTTTGGCGGCTTAGGGCTTGCGTATCAGTTTGAAGCGGGTGCTACTGTTTCTGGTGGAGGCGCTATCTTTTTATCAAATAAAAGCGAGTCTTTTTTCTCACGCTACGGCTTTGAATCTTTTGGGGAGTTTTCTAGAAACCTATCTAATGATAGTGAAGATTTAGTCCTCAGAGATGCCTATGGAAATATTATTGACGAAGTGACCTACAAAGATTCGTTGCCATGGCCAGAAGATGCAGATGGAAATGGTGCGTTTCTAGAACTCGTGAGCTTAAATTTAGATAACAGTTTGGCAAGCAGTTGGATTGCTCAAGATGATACAGCGGAGAATTTATCTGTAAACACCCCTCAATTTGGAACTCTTGTCAGTCTCTCTCCAAATCCAGTTTCGGATCAATTAAAAATAAATAGCGCCAACGGGAAAATTAAGACAATCCAACTGTGGAGTGTTAATGGTAAATTATATAATACTTACAATCTAGATAGTCAACAATTCGAATTGGATATGAGTAATTTTGAAAATGGACTTTACCTCCTACAAATACAAACCAACTCCGAATCAGTTGTTAAGAAAATAATTAAGAAGTAATTCTTTATTTAATATAATACTTAATTCCTAAAATCCATGTTGTGGGGTTTTGACCCAAAATCTTCATGAAATTTCGGAAGAAATTGAGCAGATAGACAGCTCTCCATTTTTTAGAAAAGTAAAACAAATAATAAGCCAACTCTATATCGATCTGTATAGAAGCTATTCCCGATGTTGAGTTTTAATATTAGATTTTAGATAACTAGTTTTTTAACAATTCTACAATCACTTCATTTTTACGATTAAACACTTCGTAAGGTGCATTATATCCCAAAAAGTAAAAGCGGTTTGTATAGGGTATGCCTTCTTTCTCTAAAGCAAATTTTAGGTTCTTTTTGTACTGTTCAATTTTATCATCATCTGCCCAACCATTAAAGGAAATGGCTGCGACTGTTTTTGCGGGTTCTTTCTTAAATACAATTTGTGGTTGATTGGGTAGAGGGAGTTTTTCTTTTTTAAATTTCTTTGGAACCATAAATAACATGGTTATTGGGTCATCTAACGTCATGGCAACAGGGGAGGTCATCGCAATTTTTTCGTTTCTATCGTTATCTCCAAAAATATAACCTGCTAAAATAGAAAACCCTTTACGTGAGGATTCTTTATAATTTTTTGTGGAGAGTTTGACAGAAGTAAATAGAGTGGATTCATAATCTCGTATTTCAAAGCTGTCAAATGTTTTAGTGACTTTATATGGGTAGGTTTCTATATTCTTTTGACTTTTTAAAGCAAAGAATTGAACCCCGATAAAAATGAGGAGTAGGACTCCTAGTACAATTGATATGATTTTCATTGGTATATGTTTTAATATTTTTAATGCCTGCTTTTATGAGTCACTAAATCGTTTCAACAATAAACAAAAAAAAACCTATACAAGCAAGCTAAATAGGTTTTTCAAAATGAAAAGAATAATGACTAATTCAAATCTACTCTACAGATACGTCAAATGTGACAGAAATATCTGTTTCTCCACCAGCACTTTCCAGTCCATTATTTGGCTTAGTAGGTTCATGAACTAATGTAAATGTCAACTCTCCTGAACTCACAGTACCTGCTGTTAGTGTAAACGTCGTTCCCAATATATTGCCTTCGTCATCCTCATTTTCTCCGCTAGTTGTGACATCCAAACCACTTCCTATTATATAAAAGAATTGGTGTTCTAAGTTTTCCATTTCAACTTCTTCCGTAATGTTTTCAACTTCTTCTCCAGCTTCGTTAAGTAAAACAATACTACCACTGTATGTAACACCTGCATCTAAAATGCCATTTTGGATTTCGGGCTCTTCTGGTCCATCCCCATCTAAGTCACGGAACTCTAAAATCAAGTCTGTGCCACCACCTTCTGGTTGAAGCGTAACGGTCATTGTGGTGATCAGTTCTTCTTCATTTACGGGTTGTGGATTGTCGTCTTTTGAACATCCGATAAATAATGAACTTGCAACTAATGCTACGGTTAAAAATTTCAAGGTTTTCATGTTTTTGATTTGTTTTAATTAATAATTGATTTTGAGATTAAGTATAAAGTTTCTGCCCAAATCGTCTGCATAATGGCGCAAACGGTTCAGATAGTTTCGATAGGAAGTATTCATTAGGTTTGTAATACTGAATCCTACCGTTAATTTTGATTTTTGATTGATGTTAAGATCGATATTCGAATTAAAATTAAGTAAGTGGTATGCGTTAGGAGTTGAGCTTATATCAACTTCTTGGTATGTTTCTGTTTGTGGTATATATACTTCAAAATTGTTATTAGGAAAGTCATTTTGTTTAAAATGATAAGCACTTTGTAAAGACAGACGGATATTATTGAAATCAGGGTTTTGATATACAATTTCGTTACTTATGTTTACAGGTGGCATTCCGATCAAAGGTGTGTCTAAGGTTTGGTCGTAGCCTTTGACTAAGGAAAACTGACTGTTTAAACGAACATTATTTGTAAAGGCATAGGATACGTCCACATCCATCCCCAACAATTGAGCATCTGTTTGTCGGTATTCCCACACCTGAAAATTACCTCCTATTGTTTGACGAACATCTACTGGTTCCATTATAATAAAGTCTGAAATAGTATGTATGTAAGGGGTGATAGAATAACTAAAGTTGTCATCATCACGTTGTAATGTTAATGAGACTTTATGACCAATTTCTGAATTGAATCTTAAATCACCAATCTCGATTCGAGAGGCAGAATGGTGTAAGCCTTCACTAAAAAGTTCAGAGGGGTTTGGCGCTCGAGATGCAATCGAGTAGTTAAAAAATAAATTGTAATCTTTAGCAAAGGTGTAAGTCGCTCCCAATGTAGCCGAGCCGTTATTAAAATTTAGTTGTGGATTGGTTAAAATTTGAGTTGCCAATTCCTCAACCACAATCTCAGGGAACAGTTGGCCATAATTACGTGATTCCCATAAAGAAGTTCTATAAAATTTAAAAACATCCATGAATGTGAAATCATATCGTGCCCCAGCTTCCAAGAGTAGTTGCTTACCTAATTGGTAATCTGCCACAAAATACACTCCTAAGTTATACATTTGGTAATCAGGAATTAATCTTCGCACACCAGTATCTGTTGCAAAGTTGTTTTGATATCGCGCCAATAGACCAGATTTTAGTGTAATTTTATCTGTAAGATCGGACTCTAAATCTAGTAAAACAGTATGCGTGTCTAGTTCTAAATCTACGGAGGGTTTTTCTCTATCATCCCCACGCCTAGAGTCAAACTCCAAACGGTTATTTCTCTGAAAATCATATTGGAAGCTTAGTTTTCCAAACTTATCAAATCTTTTGAAGGCTTTTAATCTTGCCAACTGATGGGATACATCTTGTTTGGGTTTATTAATCTTATATGTAAAATTCTCTATAGTGAGTGGTATATCGCTTTCAATGGCTCTAATCTGGTCTTGAGCGCCACCCAAATGGGATGCTTTTAAAATACCGATTTCATTTTTAAAGACTGAATAATACCCCTCAATCCCGTAGTCAAAACGGTTAAAACCAACTTGTAAAGAAGCACTTTTTTCAAACATTCCTGTATTACTAAGGACATAGTCAGGTGCTTCAAAGTTTCCAAAGCGTTTTAAGGATCCTTGCAGTGTTGCATACCAACCGTTTTGATAACTTTTAGTCAATTTAGAGCTTAAGGAGGATCCACGACCATTGCTGGCTGCCGTCATTATACTTTTTCCATACAAACTGTCTTTTACTGGTACTTTGGAGGCTTCAGCAACAATGACACCTCCTACAGCATCACCACTGTATTGAAGTGCACCAGCTCCTTTTAGAACCGTTAGGTTACTGATAGAATTAATATCAATGTTGGGTGCGTGTTCTGCGCCCCATTCTTGATCCTCCATTCGCACTCCATTATTAATAATAACCACACGACTGCTGTGAAGTCCATTAATTAATGGTTTTACGACTGTGTTTCCTGTATTCAATGACGATACACCACTCAAACTATTTAAAGCATCTCCTAAAGAACCACTACTATAACGTTCTAATGCTTGGTTATTAATCGTGTTTTGTAGAATTGTTTTGGATTTATCGCTATAAGCACTCCCTTCAATCGTAATTTGATTGAGTTCTTCTATATGGTGTTCTAGTTTAAATGACTTAGTGGTATTACCAGTAACTCTAACAGTAAACCCTTTTGTAAGACAATAGGGATGAGAAACCTGTATGTAATATGTATCATTACACAAGTTTGAAAACCTAAACGTACCATCCAAACCAGTCTGAACAGTTTGATCAGTATTTGCAATAGTAAGGGTGACCCCGATGAGCAATTGGCCATCGTGAATATCTGTTACTGTACCTGAAAGTGAGTTGTCACAATTTTGTGACATTGTTATATTGCTATTAAATAGCAGCAAAAAATATAATACATGCGTGCGCATAAATTCTTAATTAACATTAAACGAATGAGTTTGTTAGCTAAGAATTTACAGGGGGCGCTCGTAGTTGTTTATTGGTTAATGTAGGGTAGTAAAATTGTAAAGGAGTAAAGTCTGTGCTAAGTTTTACAGAAATTTGTGTGAGCAGTAAGTCAGGGTATTCAGCAATATCATAACTTATAGATGTAAGTTGAAAATCACATGTTTCACAATTTTTTTCTGATTTGTGTATGTGAGAAATCTGGAGATTACAAGTATCGCTTTCGTGCCCCTCAATCATGTGGCTAAACTGAATTGCAGTCGGAAGTATGAATGCTAATAAAAGCAATACCGATGCTGTAGTTTTCCCAAGTTGATATTTTAGATACATTTCTTTGCTTAAGACTGCTAAATTAGTAAAAATTTCTCATACTAGACCACGAAGATTTTTTTGTCATAAAAACGAGAGAGTTCTACTATTTTGAGTTCATTTACAAGCCCCAAAGTGTTTTATTTTAATTTATAATTAGTTTTTTAGTTTGGATCCTATTTTCTTGTAATTTTTTTACTAGTATTTAGACTAGCCCCATTTCTTGGGCGAATTCTAACTCCTGTCCAAGAAATAGAATCATTCAACACGATTACATTTTCCAGTTTGGTTTATATCAAAACAAAAAAAAACTTACTCAAGCAAGCTTGGTAGATTTTTTTTGTTAATCCCTAGTTGTGCCAGGTCGCTTCATCGTGGAGCCAAAAGGCGTAAAATACAACTATTTTGGTGAGGATTTAGTTAAAATTATAAACCCGCAACTTTAGTGGTTGCGGGTTCTACTGTGGAGCAGAGGGGAGTGAAATCGAACTATTTCTGGTCTGATTTAGCCATTTTTTAAAAAAAAATATATTCCCAAGGATAAAAAATTATTCTTGGGAATAAAAAGTGGAGCCCATAGGTGTTAAGTCACACTATTTTGGGGATGATTTGGATGTTATAACCAATTAAAAACAACAACAAGGAATTAGTAAACATAAAAAAAGCCTCCAGTTAACTCACTGGAGGCTTTTAAGAATCAAAATTTAACTTATGAAAAAGCCTGTTGTTTAACCACAATTAGTTGAAAAAACTTGAGCTTGAGGATACTCAACACTTACAATTAATAGACCATCTTCATTACACTCAATAATCAACCATGTGTCATTATACACAGCATCCTCTGCATTTAATGTTATTATATAAACACCGTTTACAGGGTTTATAACCCATGTACCTGTGGTTAGAATGTTGTTTTCAGACTCCACTACGTAGGTACCATCACTGTTGAAGTTGTAAATAAATTCATTAAAATCAATGAAGTCGATTACCCACAAGCAATCATTTAAAAAGGAAGAAACTTCTTCGATTGTACAATCAAAATCACCACCACTGATGCAATCTATTGAGTAGAGCTCAGCTTGAGGGTAAACTAGACTTTGCACTTGTAAATCTCCATTGCTTTGATCACATCCAGTTACCACCCACTCATCACTGTATTGAGAAATATTTGCATTTAAAATAATATAAAAGGTATCGTTTGCTGGGGCAATACTCCATGTTCCAGAAGTAAGAAGACTATCGTCAGACTGCACTTGGTATGTACCATCACTGTTTAAATTATATAGATATTGGTCATCATCCACAAAATCAATTTGCCAAAAACAATCCAGCAGTTTATTTGTGATGTCTTCAATTAAGCAATTGATAATAATTTCTTCGTCGTCTTGACATTCAACAATATAAATATCAGCTTGAGGATATACTAAACTTTCTAAAGATATATTTTGATTATTTACATCACATTGGGTAACGATCCATTGGTCATTATACACAGCATCATCTGCATTTAAAGTAATATAAAAAGTATCATTCACAGGGGTAACACTCCATGTTCCAGTAGTAAGAATACTGCCACCAGTACTACCTCCAATATCCTCAATTTGGTAGGTGCCATCTATATTTAAGGTATAGATAAATTCATTAAAATCAATGAAATCAATTACCCAACAATACGCCGCTAAAACATTTGTGATGTCTTCAATTGAGCAATCGATAACAATATCACCATCACCATCGCCATCTCCATCACCAATGTCACAACTCTCTAAAAGTGCTGCAAATTCTTCTTCATTATTAATGGTTACAATTTCAACAGTATCTGTAGTTTCGTTGTAGAGCTCTACATCAAATGGGAAAACGATACCAGTTATGTACAACTCTTCAGTAGAATTCATCATAATATTGATTAAAGCTTCTAAGCTGTCAACAGTTACGGTAGTTCCGTTGTTAAACATCAATTCTAACGGATATACAAAATCAAAGCATATCTCAAAATCATTATCAGAGTTTAAGTTTCCATTTTGGTCATATAGTTGTCTCATTAAACCCATTACAGTTGTGATAGTTTCACTTTCCTGCATGTTTTGGGGTAGATCAACAATACTATCATCATTAGTACAAGAGGTAAAAACAAATAGTACCATAAAAATACTAAAGATTGAAAGTTTAAGATTTTTCATTTTTTTATTTTATTAATTAAACATTTGATGGGTTAATCAGTAGTAAGACAATTCATAAGATAAAAACCCTACTTTTTTTATTTTATTTATTTTACATAGTTTTGGCGTTTAATTAAATCCAATTTAATGGCTAAAGATAATTGTAATGTATGTGAGTCAAAAGTTTTTGAGGCAATCTACAATACCTATGCCAAAGATATAAGACGGTTTCTTTTTTATAAAACCCAAGATGTAGATAAAGCAGAAGATATTTTACAAGAGGTTTTTATTAAGCTATGGGAAAATTGTAGCAAGGTAGATTATCATAAAGTGAAGAGTTATGTTTACAGTATTGCTACCAACATGTTTTTAAATGAGAAGAAACATGAGAACGTAGTTTTAAAATATAACAATAACAATGGTAAGTTTGACACCAATGAATCACCAGAGTATATACTGCTAGAAAAAGAGTTTATGGAAAAACTCGAAAACACCATTTCTGCATTACCAGAAAAACAGCGCGAGGTTTTTTTACTCAATAGAATTGAAAAAAAGAAATATAAGGAGATTGCTCTGCATCTTGGCATTAGTGTAAAAGCTGTTGAAAAACGAATGCATCAAGCCTTATTGGTGATGAGAAAAGAAATAGGTAACGTTTAATTTTAACCCATTAGTAGGGTTTTTATGTAGTTAGTTGTCTTAATATTGAAAAACAATGGAAAATAAGAATTCACATACCAACAATGATACTTTTCTAGCACAATGGCTAGAAGGAAAACTTTCTGATACAGAATTAAAAAACCGTATCAGTGAGCAGGATTATACAGCTTTTCTAAAGTTACGAAAAGCCCTTGATGTTTCCAATGAGTTAAATGCATCAACCAAGGATTCTTTTTATAAAATACAAGAAAGGATAGCCAACAAAAAGACTCCTGTCCGCAGGTTGCATACTGCGCGTTGGTCTATGGGTATTGCTGCTTCTATTTTGGTAATAGTTGGCTTGTTTTCAATTTTCAGTGATACTACAATTACACATCAAACTAGCTTTGGAGAGACTAAAAACATTCCGCTTTTAGACGGCACTCAAGTGGTTTTAAACTCCAAATCTACCATTTCCTATAATAAAACCGATTGGAAAAATAATAGGCAACTAACCCTAGATGGCGAAGCTTATTTTAAGGTTGAAAAGGGAAGCACGTTCACAGTACATACCACCAACGGTTCTGTAACAGTTTTAGGTACCCAGTTTAATGTAAATTCTACAACCGATTTTTTTGATGTTGTTTGTTATGAAGGTAAGGTAGGTGTGAAAACCAATACATCAGAGCATATTTTATTACCATCAAACAGTATTAGAAAAATTAACGGAAATTCATCACAGCCGTCGGTTACTCAGCTTTTAAAACCAACATGGATTGATGGAGAAAGCACTTTTAAAAGTGTGCCTATTAAATATGTAATAAAAGCCCTAGAAGATCAATACAATATTAAAATTGATGCAGCATCTATAGATGATACCACCATTTTTTCTGGTAGTTTTCCTCACAATAACCTAGGTGTTGCTTTTACCACTGTATTTGATGCTCTAGCTATAACGTATAATGAAACACAAAAACGTAACATTAAATTGAGATATTAATAATGAGGTTAATCTATATCTGTTTTTTAGTGTTACTTCCATTGACAGTCTCTTCGCAAGAAGAGACTTTTTACATTCAGTTTGATGACCAATCTGTTGCAGAAGCTTTTGCTAAAATAGAGGACACCTATGATGTGCTCTTTTCTTACAAAGATGCAGATATAAGCAACAAAATCATATCATTAAAAAGAGAAATACGTTCCCTAACTCAGGTCTTAGATGCTTTTAAACTGCGCACCAAGCTTGACTATAAAATAGTGAATAACCGCTATATCATTATCAATCAATTTGAGCAGCAAAACATAGCTATTAATAAGCTTGATAAAGTGATTATACGCAGTTACCTAACAAAAGGTATCAAAAAAAATAATGATGGTTCTTATAAGCTGTTACCCAATAAACTTGGTATTTTACCGGGTATTACTGAGCCTGATGTTTTGGAGAGTATACAGTTGCTACCAGGGGTTTTGAGCCCTAATGAAACTGCTTCGGGTTTTTTTGTTAGAGGTGGAGCCTCAGATCAAAATAGATTGATTTGGGATGGTATAAATATCTATCACAAAGGGCATCTTTTTGGTATGATCTCTCCCTTGAACCCAAATGTTACCTCAGAAATTAAATTCATAAATAAGGGTACTCATGCTAGATATGGTGAACGTTTGTCTAGTGTTATAGACATGTCTTCTAGTACCACTATTTCTAGTGCTGTAAAAGCAGAAATGGGTTTTAACGGTATAAACGCAGATGCGCTCATTGAAATTCCTATTATTAAAGACATATTAACAATTCAAGGGTCTTTAAGACGAAGCTATGCTGATGTATTACAGACCTTTCCATTTAACCAATTTGCTGATAAAGTTTTTGAAGGCACTAAAATCAATACTTCAGAAAATGAAAATAACATGTTTTCATTTCTAGATTACACGATGAAACTCAATTATAAACCCAATACCAGTAACAGTTTTTATGCTAGTGTTATATCTATAGATAATGAATTAGATTATGTTGTTAGTGATTCTCAAAACAACAAAGCATTCAATGATAAATTAATAACAAGTAATATGGGTTATGGCCTAGGTTGGAAGGTAATGTGGAACGAAAACACAACACAAAATACCACCGCTTTTTTCTCTGATTATAAGCTTAACTATAATTTTATTACAAAAGAGGGTGATACACAAATTTCAGATTTTGAAAAGCGAAACACCATTTTTGATTCAGGTATAGCAACAGAAGTTATCATTGACAGATCAAAAGCGAGTCAAGTTACTTTTGGTTACCAATATGCACTCAAAGATGTTGCTTATGCGTTTTTAAACACAACAAACCTCTCTTTAGTTTTAGACACAGAAGATAGCACCATACAAACACATAGTGTATATGGACAGTACGACTATAAAAACACAAAACTCTTTAATCTCTCTTTTGGGCTAAGAAGCACCTATTTTAGAGAACTAGATGCTGTTAGGCTAGAGCCAAGAATAGTAGTACATAAACCCCTTCTAAAAAACCTAAAATTTCAAGCTACTGCAGAAATTAAGAACCAAATTATCAGTGAGATTGATGAAACTATATTAAGTGATCTCACACTAGAGAATAGAGTGTGGAGATTAGCAGATGGCAACAGATTTCCTATAATTAATAGTCAGCAAATTTCTGCAGGATTTATCTATAATAAAAAAGGAGTAAGCATTGATGTAGATACTTATTATAAAAAAGTGAAAAACATCACAGCATTATCTCTTGGATTTTTAAATCCTGAGAATAATAATTTCAATATTGGTCATCAAAATGTTATTGGTATTGACGCTTTTTTCCAAAAACAATTTAACGGCTTTAACTCTTGGGTAAGTTATTCTATCAATAACGCTACTAGTAGTTTTGAAAACCTCAATAACAGTAATGATTTTACCTCAAAATCTAACGTAACACATAGTGTTGCAACGGCAATAAGTTATAAATTGGATGGTTTTCAATTTGCATTAGGCTGGAAATGGCAAACTGGGAAACCCTATACTATTTCAGAAGAGAGTAGCAATGGATTAGAATTTAATGATGGTATTAATACGGGTGAACTACCTATTTACCACCGTCTTGATTTTTCTTCTACCTATGATTTTACAATAGCTAAAGGAAATAAATTAAGAGGTAAAGTTGGACTATCTATTAGAAATATATACAACAGAAAAAACTTAATTAGTAAAGAGTATAGAGGTAATAACAGTTTAAACGATCCTATTGAATTAATAGAGAAGTTTTCTATCGGTATTACACCAAACTTTATGTTTAGACTCTATTGGTAAAATCGATTTTTTTTAATAAAGATTTATCACTGGTTCTGTCGCATCTAATGTAAGGAAAAATCAAATTTTTTATATTTACAACAAAAAAGATGTTCAAAGGTCACTGT
>ENA-OUOG01004504-OUOG01004504.1-marine-metagenome-genome-assembly--contig:-NODE-4504-length-11962-cov-4.487253_pt1 | contig 11962 bp, 12 predicted proteins | sample MGYA00248635_ERZ508505 | MGnify/ENA primary metagenome ERZ508505 (study PRJEB26176, sample SAMN06267871) | marine metagenome | isolation source: Saanich Inlet, British Columbia, Canada | place: Pacific...
TTATAGACACCTTTAACAGTAATCATATATTTATTAATAGTGTTATTTTTAAGCTTAGGATTTCTTGATCTCTGAAAGTCTACAAATGAAAGACAGGTATCCAGTGTCATCCCCTCAACTTCTTTATCTTTAAGAAAGAGAAGAATTGTTTTCGCATGAGACTTATAGTACTGATACGTTCCCTCTGTACGCACGACACGCACATAGTTTAAAAACTTAGGGACAGCTTCTTTAAACGTCATAGTAACCTCCTTTTAAGCAGAATATTGTCTAAGTTTGGTTTGATGTTACCATACTCGGGAAATTATAATGTACTTTTTTGGAGATGTATTCAAATTTGGATGTTTTTTACAAATCTTTCGACAATTGGGGAATTTTGCACTATCTATAAAAAAGGTGAAGCATAAATATAAATATATTAGAAACTTTTGATAAAAAAATAGATGAAATTAAATAGTAATGTCATAAAACACCCAAAAATGATAAAATATATAGTGAATTTTATATGTTGAATAATAACAAAACACATTTAAGAAATGATTATCAAGGTTTGATGTTAGTTGGAATGTATGAGTATGTTTGAGAGTTATTTTACAGGAGAATATAATATGAGCTTTAAAGATTTAAGTTTGGCAATAAAATATAATTCATCAAAATGTGATGTAATTGAAGAGTTTTATAATCCAGTATTAGCTAAAACGGTTACTTACAAGAGAGCAGTTGGTTATTTTTCATCAAAAATATTGGTAGAGTATGTAAGATCGTTAAAATCACTTATAAAAAACGAAGGAAAAATTCAACTGTTGATTTCTCCTTTTGTTTCAGTTGAAGACTTTTCTGTCATAAAAGAAGCGACAAACATTAATGAGTACACTAAAAGCATTATTGATTCTTTGTTCAACCAATTTTTAGTGGATTCAGATGTGGTGTTAACCTCCTCACAACTATTTTTATTATTAGTGGAGAAAGGATATTTAGAAGTTAGAATTGCAATACCCGTTAAAGAATCAGGTTTGTTTCATGAAAAAGTAGGAGTCTTTAAAGATAACGAAAAAAATATAATTACAATTCTAGGATCTAATAACGAGACACATCAAGCGGTTAGGAGCAATTATGAATCTTTTCATGTTTTTAAGAGCTGGATTGAAGGTCAAAACGACTACTGCAACGAGAATGAGAGAGATTTTGATTTCTACTGGAATAAAAAAGATGATGATTTAAAGATAATGTCTTTATCTGAAGCTTTATCTGAAGAAGTATTTAGGAGGTTTCAAACATCAAAATCTCCTGATGAGCTATTTGGTGAAATTGAATTACCAACTATTTTTAGCGAACCACCAAAATCTAATCACTATTTGCCATTTCGACCTTATGGTTATCAAAAACAAGCAGTTGATAAATGGTTAGAACTTAAGAAGGGTATATTCAAATTTGCTACAGGTTCTGGAAAAACAAAAACAGCAATTTATCTAATGAATCAATTAAGAATAAGAAGACCCAAAAATGTATTTGTGATTGTAGTCCCAGATAAAACTTTAGTCAATCAGTGGGCATATGAACTACTTGATTTGAAATATGACGTTGTAAAGTGTTTTTCAGAGGAGGACTCCTGGATAACCAAGTTTCGTGATAAGGTTGATATTTTTAGTACGGATCAAGAATCTCATAGTTATATAGTTTCTTCTGCAGATACGTTTTTTTCAAGTAGATTTCAAAACATACTAAAATTATTAAAAGGTGATTTTTTATTTATAGCAGATGAATGTCATAGCTTAGGTACAGAAAAAAGATTAAATAATTTACCAAAAGTAGAAATGAAACTTGGATTATCAGCTACTCCAGAACTTTTCCATTCTGAAGAAAAAACTAACAGCCTTCTAAACTACTTTGGAGGCATTATTGCTGAATATTCACTTGAAGATGCGATCTTTGATGGAAAACTTGTTGGCTACTACTATTATCCTATTCTAGTATCTTTGTCATTTGATGAAAAAGAGAAGTATCAAGAGTTAACTAGAAAAATTGTTAAGATGAGCGGTAAAGATACAGATAAACCTAGAGATTCATACGATGAAGCATTAGATATGTTACTTTTTCAAAGGGCAAGAATAGTTTATGGTACAGTTGAGAAATTACACAAGCTTGACGAATTATTGCCAACATTAAAAAATAAAGAAAAACTATTAGTCTATTGTGGAGCAACAAGTTATGATGAAAGCATGACAAATAGAGTTTATCAAGATGCAACAACTCAACTATCTGAAGTTAATGTTTTACTAGATAAGCACAAAATAAGAGCAGCTAAATATACAGCAGATGAGAACGGTAAAGAAAGAAAGAGAAATATCGAACTATTTCAGAAAGGCACATTAAACACTTTAGTGGCAATTAAATGTCTAGACGAAGGAGTTAATATCCCTGAGATTGAAAGAGCAATAATTATCAGTAGTTCTTCAAACCCAAGAGAGTTTGTTCAACGACGAGGAAGACTTCTAAGAAAACACGGAAATAAAAAATATTCTGAAATTTATGATATGGTAGTTATCGAAGATGAAATAGGTTACGAAAGTTTAAATAGAAAAGAACTTGCTAGAGTTAAGGAATTTTCAAGCATTGCCATTAATAAAAACGAACTAATGGATAAATTTGAAGATTTGTTTAACCAATACTTATTAGAGGAGAGTGATAATAATGGATAAAGGTACAGAGTTAATAGAAAAACTTCTAGAAGAAATTGATAAGATCTTGTATTTAGAAGAGACTTTTAGCGATAGCGATATACTTGATAAATTGATAAATATTCTGGAGAAAGAATATGAAATTTAATAAGATTAAACTAATTAATTTTAGGCAGTATAAAGGAACACATGAATTTATTTTAGGCGATAATTCTGGGAGTAATCGAATAACTCTTTTTATTGCAAAAAACAGTGTGGGGAAAACAACTTTGTTACAAGCTGTAAGATATTGCTTTTATGGTTCAAGTGAAAACTATTTAAAATTACCAAGAAGAGATGAGTTGATTAATAACTCTTTAAAAGAAGAACTTAAAAACTTTGATATAGCCACATTAAGTGTAGAAGTAGAGTTCCAGCATAATGGAGTTACTTACATTGCTAAAAGAGAGCAATTATTTCAGAAGCAAAATTCTAAATTAGTCATTGTACCAACCAATAATGAAAATTCTCACTCATCATTTGAGGATTTTTCGCTATCATATTCTACTGAAAGTTCTGGATATAAAACTTTGGATTCTGACACATCAAAAGCAAAATTATTTCAGATACTTCCACCAGGTCTCTCTCATGTTTTCATGTTTGACGGCGAGAGAATGGAGAAAAGAATTGAAACAAAAGAGTTTAAATCAGATCTTAAAGAATCTGTATTGGGTATCCTGAAACTAAAAAAACTTGATGTCCTAATAAACAAAATTGGCTCTGAGGCTCGGGGTAGATCTTTGATCGGAATCATGAATAGTAAAATTTCTCACTCAAGTAAAGAAGAGAAAGAAATTAATGACAAGTATAAAAGATATGTTGGAACAATTGAGGATTTAGAAGAACAAATTTTATCTCATAAAGAAAAATTAGTACACCTTGAAAATGAGATAATTAAGTATAGAGATAAGCAGAAGGAAATTGAACAACATAAATCTGATGTATTAGAGATTCAAAACTTAGAAAAAGAAGTGAAAAGCATTAAAGACTTGCTAACTTCTGAAGGTGAAAAATACATACTATCCTCTGGTAAAGCCATTATTAACAAGTTGTTGCTAAAATCAAAATCAGATTTTGATAATTTTATGAAAAAAAGTGGCAGTAGAAATAGATTTTTTCAGTATCTTCATATTGATACACTAAAAGATATTTTAGAACAAAGAGAATGTTTATGTGGTACTGAAATCATAGAAGGCTCTAAAGAAGAAAAGGTAATTGAAGAGCTGTTTCAAACTGCTTTACCATTAGAATCAGCTCACCACTTAAATAAAATAACAGATAAGTTTAAAACAGCCATAGATTTTAAAGAACAATTCAACAAATTAAGTGTTATAAAAAACAACATTTCGAAACTTAAATCTGAAAGAAATCAAAAAGAACACCAACTAAGCATTTTAAATGATGAAGTTAGAAAGAAAGAACAATCCCTTGGTAAATCTTCACAAATTAATATTGATCAATTAAATAAAGATAAAGACGATTTGTTAACCGAGATAGGTGCATTAGAAAATAACTTAAAATTGCATAGAAATGCTTTAAAAAACATTGAAAAAGAGCGTCAATCTTTACTAACTAAGAATGACAAAAACAACAAAATCCGGTTAGCTATTGCTGATCTAAAAACAATGCTAGTAACTTTACAAGACTTAAAGTCGAAAAAAGATGAGGAAGCTAGAAGAATTTTGTCTAATAACTTCAATAAAAATCTATCTGAAGTGCTAGTGGGAAATTATGAAGTGACCATTGATCAAAAATATGACATACAAATTAATGAGATTTTAGAAAACTCAAAACATGATGTAACTCAGGTTCTGTCTACAGGACAAAGTGTTGTACTATCGATTACGTTTATCAAATCACTTATAGAAACTGCTAAAACATTGTCTGAAGATATGGATTATCAGGATGAATATGGAGTAATGATGGATGCCGCATTATCAAACGTAGACGAGTCACATATATATAATTTATGTAAAAATAACATTAATAAGTTATCACAGGTAATCTTTCTATCATTCAAAAGACAACTCAGAAATGAAATGTATGAAGGTATAAAAGATAATATTGCATTTGCATATAGTCTAAGTAAAGTAAACGGTGTTGTGATTTCTGAAAAAATTCCACTAAATGAGTTGGATAACTTTATTCACCAGATAGAAGAAGATGAAATTAATATTGAGGTGGCACAATGAGAGAATATAAAAACAAATCAGCAGACATTAAGATTTATTCATTTATTGATGAATATGATAAGCTAGAAGATCTATTTAATTTAGATTTCAGTGATTTCTCTTTAATGTTAGCTTTAAAAGGTTTGATGGAAGACAAAAAATATGACTTAAATCATAAAGACGGAAAAGGCAAAGAACATACGTTTTCAAGAACAACATATGATAGAGCTGAAACGGATTTTGATGCGAATTTTGGTCTATTGACAATACTCGACAATACTCATCTCTCATATGACACCGTTATAAACAGTATCGCCTTTGAAAAAACTAGTATTAACGATAAGGCGTTCTCTAAAATGCAGAACGTAAGTACCTATTATGGATATTTAATATCGGGAATTGATTCTTTATACAAAGAATTTTTACAATATGGTTCAAATTTTGATCAAATAGCAACAGCAATTCATGATTTTTTAGAACAAGATTTTGATATAGACATGTCCATTATAGAAGATTTATTTTTAGAAGAAACAGAAAATAAAAATGATTAAACCAATTTTAAAATGGGCCGGCGGCAAAAGAAGCATAATAAATAAAATTGAGAATAAGATTAACCAAGTATTAAGTGAAGAGGCTACCTTATTTGATTTATTTACTGGCAGTGGAAGTGTTGCTTTTAGCCTGGAAAGAAGTTTTAATAAAATCGTAATTAATGACACAAATGAAGAGTTGATAAATTTGTACTTAAATGTAAAAGATCACGTAGGAGAGATAATCAAAATTCTAGAAGTGCTTCAGGAAGAACACTCAAAGGAGTTATTTTATAAAGTTAGATCATGGGACAGAGAAAAGAACCATCAACATAAATTCTCCCCAGTTCAATTAGCTGCTAGAACAATTTATTTAAATCGCACCTGTTTTAACGGTTTGTACAGAGTGAATTTAAAGGGTCAGTTTAACGTTCCAATGGGCAATTATGATAATCCAAGAATTAATGATTTTGAAAACTTAAATAAAGTTTCAGATTTACTTAAATCAAAAAAAATAGATATTAAAAATAGCGATTTTACTCATTTAAAAAGCTCAATAAAACCCGGAGATATAGTTTACTTAGACCCACCATATGATAAAGAAACAAGTTCTTCTTTTGTAGAATATACAAAAAAATCATTTGATAGATACGATCAAGAGAGATTAAAAGACTTTTTTGATGAGTTAACAGATAAAGGTGTTTATGTAATTTTAAGTAATTCAGCAACTGATAGAATTAAAGAACTATATCAAGAATATATAGATGAAGATTCATATATAAAAGTTAATAGAAGTGTTGGAGCTAATGCAAATACTAGAAAAAAATCAACTGAGATTTTAATTGACAATTTCAGGAAGGTATGTAAAAAATGAGAGTTAATGTAGGAAAAAAACCCCCCAGTTTAACTTTTCCACAAGCGAATGATGTAAAAAAAATAATTAAAATGGGAGATATAATGTCTAACGGGACTAACCAAAAAGATCTAAGGTTTATAAACCTCGATATCACAACAAGACAAACCTCCTACTATTATTCATCAGGTGTATTTTTAGGATTATTTAAGAAACAAAAAAACAAAGAGTTGACAAGGTTAGGTAGTGTGATCTTCTCTCAAGATATTTCAGTTGTGATGAGACTAGTAGTATTTTTAATTCTAGAAGACTTTATATTTTTTGATTACTATAAAAATAGAGACTTAAACTCAGTAGAAAAAAATATTAAAGAACATTATCATCTAAGTGGATCAACCCTAAGTAGAAGAGCTGAAAATGTGAAAAGTTGGATTGAATGGTGTGATGTAATAATTAATGAACAAAAAATATTCATCGAGGAGGGATAATTTGAAAGAAGTTAATGATGATATCTTGGATATAATCTATGAAGCAGAAAAACCAGTATATGAGGATGATTATCGAGTTGTTACAAAGATTATTTGTGATATTCAAACACATAGTCTGAAATGGGTTAAAAGGGTCCAATTAGTGAAATGGAAACATAAAAAAGGTAACAAACTGGAAATAGACATTAGAAAGTTTGATACTGAACTCAACAAATATGCAAAGGGGATATCTTTCACTAGGAGAGAATTCTCTGAATTTAAAAAATATATAAACTCTATAGATTTTTCAGAAAATGAGTTTTAGTTTTATGATTCAATTTTTTGGAGTGGTAAAACAGTTAAACAGTCGTTATCAATAGTTTCATCTGCATATCATAATTAGTTTTAATAAAGAATTTTCTAACTAGAAACAACATAAAAAAGAAAATCAGCAAATTTTAAATAAATGTAAATTTAGTATTGTTGTAACTAAAAAAATAGTTCTAAAACGACAAAACTTAAAAATTTTAGGAGCATACAAATGCCACTCAAGATTCTAAGACAAGATATCATTTATATGAATGTAGATGCGATTGTATCTTCAGTGAGTCAACATCCCTATATAGGATTCGGAGGAGATGTGAATTCCCGCATTCACAATGTTGCTGGACCATATCTTTTTTATGCACGTCAAAGACTAGGAGAGATTCATGTATCAGAGGCTCAAATCACGCCTGGCTATCAATTACTTGCAAGATATGTGATTCATGCACATGCACCAAACTATTTTTATAATCCAGAAACAGCATCAGATTTGTTAAATGAAACATATAGAAATTGCTTAGAATTAGCAAAAGCACATAGCCTTAAATCGATAGGATTTCCATTGCTTTCAACAGGAGTATATGGCTATCCTAAAGAAGAAGCTTTAGACATTGCAAAAAATGCAATTAATGACTTTTTGAAAGTATATGACATTGATGTTTATTTGATTGTTTATGATGACGAATCTTATGAAGTTGCAAAAAAATATAGTCAAAAAATCACAGACTATTTAAATAAAAACTTTAAACCAGTTGAGTTTTTAGATGAAATTGATAACCTAGAAGAAGTTGAAGATGAAGAAGATCACATCTATGACGAGATTGTAAATGAGGATGACACTCTTGATTACGATGCATTAAAACCATTAATAAAGAAAGCGAATTTGAATACCATTGATGATGATATAGAATCATCATTTTCAGATTTATTCTTAGAATTCATAAGAGATAAAAATATTGATATTGTCAAATTCTATAAAAATGCAATGATTTCAAAACAAACCATTTCTAAATTTAGTACTCAAGAAAATTATCAACCAAAAAGAGAAACAGTATTTTTATGTGCCATCGGATTAAAGTTAGATATTGAAGAAACAAAAAAATTACTTGCTTCTGCTGGATATGCTATTAATCCATCTTCAAAGTTTGAACTAATTATTCAATACTTTATTGAATCAAAAATATATAATTTTCATGAAATTGATACTATTTTACTTCAATATGATCAAAAGACATTAAGAAATTACGATTAAAGTATTTGTCTCTTGCCAATTGACCAAAACACCCCTTTCACTTCTTATAATAGAAGTATCAAAGAAAGGGGTGTATCTATTATGAAAGATACCTTAGAATTAGTATTCATCATCGATCAAAGCGGATCGATGAGGGGTTTAGAAAAAGATACGATTGGAGGATTCAATAGCATCTTAGATAAGCAAAAAGATAAACATGGATCAGATGTGATTGTTTCAACAGTTTTATTTAGTCATAAAACAGATGTTATACACAACAGGATTCCTATTGAAGAAATAGAACCATTAGATGAAAGACAGTATGTTGTTGGGGGAACAACAGCATTACTAGATGCTGTTGGCGGTGCCATCGATCACATTACGCGTGTTCATAATTTATTAGGGGTAAAAAACACGCCAAATCAAACACTTTTTGTCATCACAACTGACGGACAAGAAAATGCGAGCAGATATTTTAAAAAAGAGATGATAGAACACATGATTAAACAAAAACAAGAAGAAGGTTGGGAGTTTATTTTCTTAGGGGCAAATATAGATGCTTATAATCAAGCTAGATCTTATGGTATTAGAAATGATAGAGTGTCTAATTATATGCACGATTCAGAAGGTGTTAAAAACATGTATGAGTCACTTAACGAAGCCGTACATGATTTAAGAACAGCCAAAATGATGAAAGAAACCTGGAAACAAAAAGTTGAAGCTGATTATCTTCACAGAGGGAAGTACATATCAAAAAATAAGTAATAATATATATAAAAATAACTAAAGGAAGGTAATGATTGATGACAATACTTCAACTGCACATACTTAAAGTGATTCATTTAATATATATTAATTCAGACAGTAGTTTAATTTATCCATATACAAAAACAATTGTGAATATTTTAAGAGGAAACGAAAAAAGCAAAAATGCCATCCAATATAAAGAAAGTCCGTATTATGGCTTATATGAAAACTTAACAATAACAAAATTGCTTCAAGAAATTAATCCACTCTCACCAACATATGTTGAAATCAAACAAACAGATAAAAGAGAAAGGTTTGCCATTACTGAAAAAGGTTATCAAATTATTGTTGAGGAACAATCTAACCATCTAGAAGAGTTTATTAACAATCCAATATTCAGGAAACTATTTCATTATCAACATGAACTTAAAACATTTTCAGATGATGATTTTGAATCAAACTTTAAAAAAGAAAAAGAAGTCAGTAAAATCAATAATAACCACTTTGGTACTGTACTTCTAAATTCAATCAATAAAGATGTTGAATTTGAATCTAATCATGAAAAATTATTCCTTGAATATTTAGACCAAAACAAAGCAATAAAAAATATAAAAACCCAATCACTACTTATTGAATATGGTACAAAGAATAAGAAGAAAAAATATTATCCTGATTTTGTATTGCAAACTCATGATAATAAAATTATCATTGTAGAAATAAAAGCAATCACAGAAATGTCTCACCATACAAACATGAGAAAATATATGGTTCTAAAAAAATATTGTGAAGAAAAAGGTTATGGTTATGGCATGATTGGATATGAAGGAAAATTCTTTTCATATGAAAACATAGAAAACAGACCACTAAATCAAAAATTCATCAATCATATGAAGTATGTTTTAAAGCATCAATACATTTATACAGATGACCATTTAAAATATTATCGTTCAAAAAATAAAGTACATCCTTTGGATATTCACACTTTTGTTTTAAGAAATAAATTAAAAAAAGAAACACATTTTAATAAGGTGAAAATTATCAATAAAAAGGTAAGTGCATGATAGGCGCAATTTTAGGTGATATCATCGGGTCTAGACATGAGTTTTTAAATACAAAAACGAAAGACTTTAAGTTGATGACCATTGAAGACAATTTTATTACGGATGATACCTATATGACCATTGCAATTGCCGATGCAATACTAAAAGCGAAAGATGATTTAGATCAACTTTCGCAATATGCTAAAACATCCATGCTTTATATAGGTAACAAATATCCTTCGGGATATGGCACGCTCTTTAGAAAATGGTTAAAAAGTGAAGATCCACAACCTTACGGCAGTTATGGAAATGGAAGTGCAATGCGTGTTTCTGCCTGTGGATTTTACTATCAAAATGAAGAGGATGTCATAAAATGTGCAGAAGAAGTCACAAAAGTGACACATAATCACCCAGAAGGTATGAAAGCAGCTAAAGTCACGGCATTGTCGATATTTTATTTAAAAAATGGGATGTCTAAATATGAACTTAAAAAAATCATGTCTAAAGAATACAATTTATTTGATAAAATTGACAACATTAGAAGATACTATAAATTCACAGAAGATGCTAAGTATACGATGAAACCTGCATTACTTGCTTTTTTGGAATCAAATGATTTTATTGATGCAATAAGAAATGCAGTATCTTTAGGTGGGGACGCTGATACAATTGGTGCCATTACCGGTAGTCTAGCACAAGCATATTATGGCATTCCAAAAGATTTATATGTGCAAATAGAACCATATATTTATCATGAAGAACTTATTGAAATTTTAAATAGATTCGAAAAAGTTGTGCCAACCATTTTTGAAAAGAAAAAATAACCTCTTGACAAAAACACTACCCAATTTGATATAATAACTATATAAACCATAAAGAGAAGGCGAGAGACAAGCTCTATGACCCTTCAGCAACCTACCAGTAGGCAAGGTGCTAAAGCTTGTATGATGGGAGCACATAAAACACTCCTATCGGAGTGTTTTTATTTGTCCCTTATCAGTTGACCATGATAAGTACCAAAGTAGATATACTACATATGTAAGATGATCGTATATAAAAGGAGGAAATAAACATGTACGGAAAAGAACATTATTATTGTAGGTTTAGAGTCACCAATCAAGATGAGCACATCCTTCGTGATGTCTATATCAATATGTGTGGTCTTGATGATGAAATAAAACATTATGAATTCATTCCTAAGAAGAATAGAAAAGACATCAAAAAAGAAGATATCATAGGTGTATTATACGTATCCAATCCGCAAACCTCACCATGTACCATGTATACCTATTTAGGCAAGTATCAAGATACGTATATGAATTATCATGATAATGCCTTCTATTATGAAGGTAAAGAAGTCAAAGAAAAGTTTGATTTACTAACATCTTTCTTAGTGGATAGTTACGCACAAGCATTATGGAATTATCCTAAAAATGATGTTGTTGTTATTGATGGACATGAGTATATTATTTATATCATATTAAACAATAACAAAGTGATTAAATATGAAGCACATCAGGAATACTTTAAAGCTTATGATACACTCATGCATATTCTTGGAAGTAATCATAGAAACGACGAATTGGAATAGGTGTTAAGATGTTCTGGGAAATATTTGCTTTTGTTTGTATTGGATTTATAGTAATATCAGCATTTTTTTCTGCATTTTTTGAAATGGCAGAAAAAGAAAAAAAGAGGAGGAAAAAATAAAAATGAAAAAGATACTTTTTAAAGATACTGTAATAGAGGGCATTTACCATGAGTTTATTAAAGAAGACACATCATATTTTATGTCTATCGATGTATATGGCACTATCATTAAAAAAGCATTAGGGACTGATAAAAAAAGTGCCTCACAATCATTTCATTTCTTTAACATGAT
>ENA-OUOG01004507-OUOG01004507.1-marine-metagenome-genome-assembly--contig:-NODE-4507-length-11959-cov-10.500673_pt1 | contig 11959 bp, 11 predicted proteins | sample MGYA00248635_ERZ508505 | MGnify/ENA primary metagenome ERZ508505 (study PRJEB26176, sample SAMN06267871) | marine metagenome | isolation source: Saanich Inlet, British Columbia, Canada | place: Pacific...
TCTATCTAACATTTCCATTTGTTTCTTTAAAAATTCTTCCATTGTATTTTAGTTTATTAAGTTAATTATTCCAAAAGTTGTAGTGATCACCGCAAATCCGGTTGTAAACACTATTAGTAATTCAAGTATAGTTCTCATAGTATTAAAATAATTGGTTATATACACACTCTTGAACGAAGTCTAAGTGATCGTCGTTAATTTGGTCAAGCATTTCATCGGTCATCGGTTTTCCGTCGTATTCTGCACTTTCTATAAATGCATCGGTAAAATCCGGATAGTCTCTAGTGTCAATTCCGTCAACACTTACGTTTGTTACTAATTTAAAGTCAATTTCCATATTATAATGTTTTAAAGGTTAAACTATTTTTTTCAAGTACTTTGTCTACAAATTCTATATCACTTTGGTGAAACACTAACTTATTTCCTATTATTCGTATAGTGAAACGAAGTGCATAAGGATTTATTAGTTTATTATATATTTGCTTCTTAAAACTTGAGTTAATTCGGTAGGTTACTAATTTCATATTGTTATTTGTTTAAATTCTTATATATTATCTATCGGTGTTCGTATTCAATTTGTCAAAAAGTATATCTTTTGTTTATTAGAAAAAATAGTTTAGAAGGTATTACTCTGAGTCTAAAGGTCCGAAACACTTGTATTTAAAGGGATTTAGTGTTGATCCCACCATTCATTATTATAAAATTCTACTACTTCTTCGTTAGTACAAAGGTTGTTTTTAATTAGCTCTTTAATTTGCGGTATTGTAAGTTTGTCAAAGTTTATCATTTTATTTTTATTTGTTACATATTTATTATCGATCGGTGGTCGTATTAAATTTGCTTAAAAAGGCACTTGACTTACCGTGTATAGCATGAGTGAACAGCGTGAACGAAGAAATCGTTTGTAGTACTGAAAAATAGTTATTTACCGTATGTATAGCATATTTAAATATCGTGTAGGGCGGAGTCTACTCTTCCGATGTATAGCATACACCAGGCCCTAGCTGCTGGCAACGGAACGATCATTACCAGCGTGATGAAAAGTGTGACGTTAGCTTGTTATATATATATAATAGCAGGCTATTGTCGCACTATTTTATGATGATGTACCAAATGCTTGGATAGCTCTTTCCATCAGTATTTTACGTTCGTTGAATCTGTTTAACAATGCTTGTAAACGTTCTACGTTAGTATAGTTTAATTTGTCGTCAAACCAATCTTGTGTTACAATATCTCTTGTTAGCATGTAATCGAAGATCTTGTTTTCATTGTTAATGTTCTCTTCAGTTCCCCAGTACTGTTCGTTTGTACTTAGGTTTGTAATTTCTGTTTGGATTAATGTTTTAATGTTCATAATTATTATATTTAATTCGTTTATATTATCTTTATTACTTCGTATTCAGTTTGCTTTAGTTGAAGCTACTACTTTTCAGTAGTAACCTCTTCTAAATCTATTATTTCACATAGATCTCTTACCGTTGTCGGTGCATTAGTACTTTGTGACCAATATCCTCTTTTAATCCAACATGGCATTATTGATAGTTTAGGTAACATTCTATTTAATACTTCATCATGGTTATAAGTAACTTTTTGATTTTTGTTGTTTACAAAGGTGATGATTTGATTTCTACCTAACCAACTTTTTCTTACTACAAAGTTTTTTCTTTCGATTGGTGGAAAGATCTTAGCTTTCTCTTCATTAGTCATGTTTGCAATTGCATTTGTAATTAATTCTTGATTTGTCATAATATTTAATTTTAATTGTTATTTATTTACTTTATTATTATCTTTTACTAGTCGTATTAAGTTTGTTTTTTGATATTTTATTTTATATTAAATGATCTCTGTTAGCTAAATAGTCCATGTAATTTTTTTCTTGTTTGAGTTCATACTGTAAATATTCTATTAGAGCTTCCATACTATATTCTATATTTAAGCACTCTTCCTCAGATGTTAAATTTATTAGATCAGTAACTGCTTTTTGAATTTTTAAATTGTGCATAATAATTTAGTTTTAATTTTAATATTTATTTATTTATTTATTTTAATAACACTTATATTATCTAAAATACTACGTATTAAATTTGCCCAAAAATTATATAAAAAAATAAAAAATAGTTATTAGTTACATTATATTATATATAGAAAAAGGGATAAAACATCACCAAAATTGTAAAAACACAGGGGGGCTGGTAAAATAAAATTAGTTTTCCGTATATTAAAAAAAAAATGTATAGCGTAGCGTAACACAATGGTTCCATATATCTAAAATTTATATTTTTCAGTTTTAGCTAGGGTAAAAAAAATTTTTAATTTTTATTTTTGGTTTACAGCAATGCGACATTAGGTAGTTATATATAATGATAACAGGCTATCGTCGCAGTTTTAAGTAAAAATAAAAGAGCGTGATCATACATTGTATGAGACAGCAACTTTCACCATCCGCTAGAAGAGCAAAAGCCGCTAGAGATAAGGCTTATGCGATGTCTCCTGCTAGGAAGGCTAAAAAAGCACATGCCCAGCGTAAGAGAAGAGAGAATCCTCTCGAGGCTAACGGTCAGGATTATGATCATAAGCGTCAAAGATTTGTTTCTGTAAAATCAAATAGAGGTAATGAAGGGCAAGGTACTAAAAAGGAAAGCGGAAATAACTATTCAACAAACACATAATAGAACATGGCAAGAATATCCCAGTATCAAGTAGATACAAACATAAGTGCTAAAGATCAGCTTTTAGGATCAGACGCAGAGAATGCTAACGTAACCAAAAAGTTTACAGTTGGTGCTTTATCTGCATATATAAATGGAGAAAGCCCAGGATCGCCAGGGAGTGGAACTGTAACATCTGTGGCGGGAACCGGTAGTGTTAATGGTATAACATTATCTGGAACGGTAACGGCTAGTGGAGAGCTAACATTGGGAGGAGCATTGGAAATAGATCCTGCCGATATTACATCAGCTATAGGTTATACACCTTATGATGCAGCGAACCCAGATGGTTTTACATCTTTTGATGGCGATTATGGTAGTTTAACAAATAAACCACCAATATATAATGAGCCTGCTATGTTCTCAGGAGGAGGCACACCGGCATTAGCATCGGGAGTTACCGCAGAAGAGATCAGAACATTGATAGGTGCAGGTAGTAGTGAGGGTTCTGGTACTGTTACTTCCGTTAATGCTACCGCGGGAACTGGTATAAGTGTTTCAGGTGTACCAATTACTACATCTGGAACTATAACAATTACAAACACAGCTCCAGATACAGGTGTGCCAGCTATACTTTCAGACGGGTCGACACCAACCTTAAACTCAGGTATTACTGCTGAAGAAATTAGAACATTAATAGGAGCAGGAGATGGTACAGGTTCTATTGAAAGCGTTGGGGGAACCGCTCCTATAATTAGCAGTGGTGGAGCTGCACCTGTAATTTCTATTAGTGCAGCAACTACAAGTGCAGATGGAAGTATGAGTGCTGCAGACAAAACTAAATTAGATGGTATTAGCGTATTTAAAAGCTTTGCTGTAGATGGTCAAACAACTGTAACTGCGGATTCAATTAGCGACACACTTACGTTAGTTGCTGGAAATAATATAACTATCACGACAGATGACACTTTAGACACTGTAACTATAGACGCTTCTCCTGCATTAAGTAATACTTTTACTGAAGATATAACTGTTAATGGAGTACTTATTGGGGCTGGTCCTAATGAAAACGCGGATGAAAACACTAGAATTGGTGCGCTTAGTTTAGGGCAAAGTTCAGGGGATTTTAATACAGCTGTAGGTTGGTCTGCGTTAAGATACAATAGTACTGGTTTTTACAACACTGCTATTGGTAACGCTTCTATGAGTCAGTATATCATATCTGGAGATCGCAACGTTGGTGTTGGTTATAGATCTTTAAGAGCTTTAAGTAGTGGAATAAATAACGTCGGGGTTGGCGACTCAGCTTTAGTAGCGATTAGTGGAGGTAGCGCTAACGTAGCTGTTGGAAGCAGTGCTTTAAACTCGCTAGTAGGTTCTAATTATAACATAGGTATAGGCTCAAGTAGCTTAAGTGGACTTGTAGATGGCACCAGAAACGTAGCTATAGGATCCGCGGCTGGTGGGTCTACTCATAATAACTTAACCGACTGTGTGTTTATAGGGGACAGATCATCGTCTAACAGTGACGGACAAACTAATCAAATAGTTATCGGTGCTCTGGCTATAGGTAATGGTAGTAATACAGTTACTTTAGGAAATGACGATATAACGGACACTTACTTAAAAGGAAACGTAAATATCCCAGGGGATTTAGAAGTTACAGGTGACACCATAGGGGTTGTTGGGAACAACACAGACACTTATACTGGTACAGCTAAAATAACACAAATTGTAACATTGTCTCAAGCGGAATACGAAGCATCGTCTAAACTAGATTCAACACTTTATATAATTTTATAATGGCAAATTTAAAAATAGGTAGTATATTACCTTCTGTGGGTGATATAAAAGCGGGAACACAAGACGTAAGTAGGATCTACGCTGGCGACACACTAATTTTCCCAGATTATTCATGTACATTAGGAGATGTTGTTATAGGTACCCAAACCTGGATGGGATGTAATTTGAATGTTGATACATATAGAAACGGTGATCCCATACCAGAGGTACAGCTCAATAATACCTTCTTCGGATTGACTACGGGAGCATGGTGTTACTACGCTAATAACACCGCAAACGGGGTAATTTATGGTAAATTATATAACTGGTATGCTGTGAATGATCCTAGAGGTTTAGCTCCCGAGGGGTATCACGTTCCTTCCGAAGAAGAATTCACTACATTAGTAGATTATTTAGGAGGTTGGGAAGTTGCAGGGGGTAAAATGAAACAAGCAGGCACAGGCTTATGGAATAGCCCAAATGAAGGAGCTACTAATGAGTCTGGTTTTACAGCCATCCCAGGAGGATATAGGGCACAAAGTGTAGGATTTAATAGCATAAACTCAAACGCTAATTTTTGGACCTCCACGGAATTCTCATCACCAAATGCTATTTATTGGTTCTGTAATAGTTATTATGAGTATTTTAAAGACTATAATAGCAGTAAAGAATCAGGCCTTTCTGTAAGATTAATAAAAGACTAATAAAAATAAAAATATGGCAAGAATAAGTACTTATGGTGTAGACGCTATCCCTGAACTAGGAGACAAAGTAATAGGGACTGATACATCAGCAGGCGCAAATTTTGCTACAAAGAACTACTCTTTATACGAAGTGATCCAAATGTTCAATGAATTAAACACATTGGCGGTCGCGGATCAGATATTATTCAAATTACAGACAGATATTACAGACGGTAGGAACGCAGGTACTATTAGTTTTGAAGCAGGAGGAGGTCAAAACACGGCTTTTAGCGCGATAACAGAGTTGATGGTAAGTAAAACTGCTCCTGGTAGTAAAAACGTCGCTAATTGGCTTAATTTATTTACCGGTGGAGACATTATAATCGCAGAATCTGGTAAAATTAACAACTATGGGACATTTCATGTAGAATCTATAGAGGAGCATGAGACTGAAACATCGTTTTATGTAGTTACACTTACAAATTTAGCATCAAACGGATCATTAGCTATAGATGGTCATTATATATTCAGTGAATTTGCAGATCCTAACAAAGTCGGGGATTTAAATTACACACACAATCAAGTTGCAGCATCGTCAAGCTGGGAAATTACACATAATCTGGGGAAACATCCTTCCGTATCCATTGTGGATTCAGGTGGGAACTGGGTTGTAGGCGATATAGCGTATACAAACGAGAATACATTAACTATAAACTTTACAGCCGCTTTCTCAGGTAAGGCGTATTTAAACTAAAAACATGGCAAAATATTTAAACCACATTGATTTAAGTAAGAATCAATTACAAAACGCGGTTGTTCACCCGTTGGGAACAGCTCCAGCAAATCCTGTAGATGGACAGGTATATTACAATACTACAAATGGTAACAAATCTATATATGTATATGATGCAGAGCTTTCTCAATGGAAGAGTATATCAGGAGATATAACTGGTGTTGCACAAGGTACATATATTAATATAACAAATGCAGACGGTCCGGTACCTACTATAACGCATGCAGATACTAGTAGAACAGACACAACCTCTACAGATGCGCCTGCATACGGCGGTACTTTTGAAGCTGTAACAGGTGTAACTACAAATGCACAGGGTCACGTAACAGCAATAGATGTATCTACAGTAACGATACCTGCGTCTGATAATACAGATACAACTTACGACATATCTGTTGGAGCAGGGGGTGCAAACTCATCTACTATAGACCTAAACGCAGGAGGTTCAGGTTCAGGTACAGACTCTATAACAATACAAGGTACAGACAATGGAGTCACAGTTACCGAATCAGGAGATATTATTACTGTTGGTTTACAGAGCGACATTACTGTAGATGGATTAACAGTTAACAATAACGTATTAATTTCAGGAGACTTAGAGGTAGTTGGAACAGTAACAACCGTAAACGAAACTGTAAAGGTTGTTGAGAATAACACTATTGAGTTTGAAGGAACTACAGCTAATGATTTTGAAATAAAATTAACGGGTGGTGATCCTACAGCAGATCATACGGTTGCATTACCAGATGCTTCAGGTACTATTGCTCTTTTAGATGATATTAGCCAGTTAGCAACAGCTGCTGCATTGATTGATGTTAGTGCAATGGGTAATAACACTACAGCGTCGTTCACTCATAGCTTAGCATCTAAGAACCTTATAGTTCAGATGTACGACGTTACGACAGGCGAAGTTGTGTTTGCAGATGTGGATCATACAAGCATTAATGCAATTTCCATTATATTTGCACAAACCCCTACAAACGACATAAGAGTTGTTGTAATCGACGCAAAGAATAGTGTTGCAGACAGTACTGTAACGTACTCATAATAATTAAATACAATTAAATGGCGAAGCGTTTTCTTAATAACATAAATATAAACGACCAGTACACTTTTCCTTCAACGGATGGTAGTAATGGTCAGGCAATAATAACAGACGGAGCGGGAAACCTAACATTTGGAAGTGCTACTGCTGCGTCAGCTGAATCATCAGAGTCTGTACATATATCTGTAAAGAATACTTCAGGCGCTCAGATACTGAAGGGTACACCAGTTTATGTAACGGGAGAGACAGGAAACTCGGGAAAGATAGAGATTGCTCCTGCGGATGCTTCTGATAGTGCTAAAATGCCAGCTTTAGGATTACTAGAGTCTACCTTAGATAACAATGCCGAAGGATTTTGTGTTCAGGGTGGATTATTAGAAGCTTTAGCAACAGCTACGATTGATGGTACAGCAACAACAGCTAATGATACTGTTTATGTTAAATCAGGTGGTGGTCTTACAATGACTAAACCTACAGGGTCAGGATTAATACAGAACATTGCTAAGGTATCTCGTGTACACGCGAGTAACGGGTCTTTAGTAGTTTCATCTATACTTAGAACGAATGATGTACCTAACCTTACAACTGGTAAGATATGGGTAGGTGATGATAATACCGTAGAGTCTACTGTTGTACACTTGGATGAGGTTAATGGTAGGATGGGTATCGACACGGCTAACCCAACTCACAAGCTTCATGTGCATTCAGACACTGACAACGATTACGTAGCAAGGTTTGAGGGTAGCACTAATAATGGAGCTGGCGTTTGGACAGGTATTGGTATTGGAGGAGAAAGTAACAATACGAAGTCAGCGATTATATTTGAAGACATAGGCGAAAGTTATTCAAGAGGCAAATTGCATTTTGCAGTAAATAATTCCCTTAACCAAAATAACGCAACTTTAGCTGATGCTAAACTTACTATTTCAAACAACGGCAAAGTCGGTATCGGGACGGATAGTCCTACCCATAAGCTGGATGTAAATGGAGGTATTAAATTAAACGGTGCATCTACGCTTACGGATAATGCATATTTTATAGGCGCTCCTTCTCATGGATTTAGATGGAACAGTTCTGATGACGCATTCAACAATGTCATTATGTATGATAATGGTAATATGTATGTTAGAGGTAACGTAGGTATCGGAACGATTAGTCCTGGTGCTAAGTTAGAAGTTAACGGAACTATAAAAGCAGGTATTGCTGGAAACTCTAGTGCTAATTTACCTGCATTATTAGTTACCGCGTCAGGAACTGGAGACGAACAAGCTTCTATAGCAATACAACAAGCAACAGCAGAAGGAGATACAATTATATTTGCTGATTATGACCCCCATGTAGAGTGGGGGATTAGTACAGAAAATAGTAATAACAAGATACAATTTACAGGAGGGTCCTCTGCAGGTAGTTTAGGGTCTAAAACATTATATAACAATGCAGGTGCGGCTAGAACAGCTCATATTAAGCTAGATCATAACTTAGGTACAGGAGACACTTCAATAGGGGGTAATTTATCTGCTGCAAATCTTTCAGGTACAAACACAGGGGATCAGGATTTAAGTGTGTATTATACAAAAACAGAGTCTGACGGTAGATTTGTAAATGTTGCTGGTGATACAATGACTGGTGATTTAATACTGGAATCAAATAAAATAGATTTTAAAACGAATGGCAACTCTGTTTTGCCAAACTTCTTAGGGCATAGGTCGGGAATTGACTTAGACACTAGGTTTACTACTCAAGAAGGTGGATGGAGTTATACTACTTTTGACAGTAATTCCCCTAATATACCAACTAGCGGTTTACATAATGCTAATGGTTTATTAAGCTTTAATACGCACGGAGGTGATTATGGTCATCAAATAGCTATGACTACGAATACTCAGAAAATTTATTTTAGAAGTAGGAACAATACTGCTTGGGGAAATTGGTATGAGTTTTATCACGAAGGTCATAAACCAACTTACTCAGAACTTGGTACTATGGCATATAGTAACCTTACTGGTACTCCTACAATACCTACAGACTTTGTTTCAGCTGCTAACGGAGGAACTTTCTCAGGTGATATAACAGCTCCCTCTTTTATAGGCAAATTAATGGGAGGAGCAACAGGTGCTCCAGATGCAACTATATGGTGTGTAAGTGGGGAATATACGGATTGGGGTATATTTTATGATGAAAATACACCTGACGTTATTCAATTTAAATCAGCAGGAACTTCTAAAGCAACAATCGCATTAGATAACGGTGATATAAATTCTTCGGGGAATATATCAGCTTCAAACTTTTCAGGTACATCTTCAGGAACAAACACAGGTGATCAAACTTTAGCTTCATTAGGAGCTGCAGCTGCCGTGCACACTCACGATGCTTCAGATATAGTTTCAGGCACTTTGAACAATTCTAGACTATCTGGTGTTTTCAAGTCAGGTTCTGAAATTCCAGGAGGTCAAGATTTAAATAATTATAGGACTACTGGTTATTATGCTCAGGACTCAAACGCTGATGCTGCAAGTGGATCTAATTATCCAGTTAACACAGCTGGTATACTTGAAGTAATAAGTGGCGATCAAGGTAACGGGCTACAAACAGAACAGAGGTATTCGCGATATAACACTAACGACAAATATGTTAGACATTATTACAATGGAACTTGGACAAGCTGGGCTGAGGTATGGAATTCAAGCAGCGACGGATCAGGTTCAGGATTAGACGCTGATACTTTAGACGGGCAACACGCTTCTGCGTTTTTAACTTCAGAAACAGACACCTTAGCCACCGTAACAGCAAGAGGTGCGAGTACAAGCAATGCTGTTTCACTTTTAAGTGCAGATAATGCTTATAACGGGCATTTATATTACAATGCGTTTGATGCAAATGGTAATCACTATCCTCACTTTAGAGATGGTAGTAATGCTAATGGTGTTAATATAAATTGGAGATTATATAGTGGATCATCTTTAATAACTCATACTTGGAATTACGGGGATACAAACTTTGTGAATTCACTAAGAAGTACAGTAGATATGAGAGCTCCAATATTCTACGATTCCAACGATACAAACTACTACTTAAACCCTGCTAGCGCATCTGTCTTAGACGAATTAAATGTAAAAAGAGAGCAAAGGTGGTTTAGAGATTCGAGTAATAACGCTCATCAAAGAGTAGATGGTAGATTAGATGGGTCTGACCAAGCTAGATTGCATTGGTACGGAAAAGATGATTCAGATGCCACTAGGAACTTTAAACACGCTTGGTACGACGGAGCCCAATACATAAATGTTACCGCTGAGAATAACGCCGTTTCTTTTGTGAACACATCACCAGGGTATACTACTGTTAGTTCTGATGGTGATTTTAGAGCACCAATATTTTATGATTCTGATGATACTGGATACTATGTAGATCCTAACTCGAGATCAAGATTTAACGAAATACAAACAGCAGATTCAGGAGCAAATCCTAGATACGACACAGCATTTTATGTTATACAGGGTCAGCATTGGTATGGTGACACGGGTAGCCAGGTAATGTTCCTTGGAGAGTCTGGTAATCCAGTTAGGTTAAGAGGTAGATTAAGAATAGGTGGCACTGGAGACGCTGATAGCGGAATGAAGTTGACAGTGGAAGGAAGCTCCAATGCAACATCTTCATTTAGAGCACCTTTATTCTTTGACTCAGATGATACTAGTTATTATGTAAATCCAGCTGGTAAGTCTGAGTTAAATTTAGTAAATACTACTTTAGTTAACGACGCTGGAAGTTCTTATAATGCAGTAACAAGAGTTATAGCTCCAGATGGAGGTGTTGCGTCTTGGGATGGAGGTAATGTAGGTGCTATAAAAATAACATTGCCTTGGAAAGCTATTAATATAATGTGGTCAATGACCGTAGAAATATATAATTATGGAACAAATCAATCAGAAGAATATACTTTAGGTAATTACTCTTATAGTAATGGTGGTTACCATTCTTCGGTTACATATAAAGGAGCTAAAGATTCTACACCTAAAAACGTTAGGTTTGGTAACGACGGTACTAAAGACTGCGTATGGATAGGGGAAACTTCTCATGCTTGGTCTTACCCTGTGGTGACTTTAAAAGATGTATCTGGAGGGTTTAGAAACGCTACCATTAATAATATGACTAGTGGGTATGATATTAGTATTGTTACTTCTTTTGATACTGTACAAACAAATATTGAGCCTGCATTAAAATCGGGGTATGTTGAAGCGTCTTATGACATGAGAGCACCTAGATTCTATGATTTAAACAATACCGGATACTACTTAGACCCTGCTAGTACTTCAAGGTACAATTCAGCTCAAGGTAATTTCTTAGGAATAGGTACGGGTGCTCCAGCCGCGGGCACCGGTTATAGGTTGAGTATGGCAGCTGGTGGTATCGATATGAATAACAACTCAATTGATTATGTATCTAAAATACAATTTAATGATAACGTTAGGTTTTATGATAATAGTGACGATAGTTATCTAAACTTCAAATACGGTGATTCAATTTATGGGGGGATTCAATTTATCGGTGGAGATAACACTGTAAGAGGGACTATATTCTCAGACATAACTAATTTTGGTTTATTAGATCACGATGGTGCTTGGGCGGTTAGAACTCGAACAGGTACATCCCCGTTAATGTTATACTGTGATAATAACCCTGAGTTTTATGTTTACACATCATACACATATTCACCCGGCTCGTCTAGAGCGCCTGTATTCTATGACCATAATAATACAGCCTATTATTTAGATCCATCTAATACTGGTATATCAGTAAAATTAGCAGGACACGTAGAATGTGATAGTTTGTACCTAAACAACGCTTCGTCATTATATTTTGCACCAACTTATTTTGGTCAAAGAATAAAAGCAAACTGTCAAGGGCTTTTAGTGCAGGAAGGCTCAACCTACTATGCTGTGTATGCTTCTGCATTTTCTGTTCAATCGGATTATAGATTAAAGAGTAATATTGTACCTTTAGATAATGCTAT
>ENA-OUOG01004511-OUOG01004511.1-marine-metagenome-genome-assembly--contig:-NODE-4511-length-11953-cov-6.343129_pt1 | contig 11953 bp, 3 predicted proteins | sample MGYA00248635_ERZ508505 | MGnify/ENA primary metagenome ERZ508505 (study PRJEB26176, sample SAMN06267871) | marine metagenome | isolation source: Saanich Inlet, British Columbia, Canada | place: Pacific...
ATTTGGGATGCCCAAAAGGACTATTTCGGGAGGGCCAAATCCTCGATGACTTTACAGAAAGGTCGCCTCGGGATAGGCACGACGGAACCTGAAGGAAGGTTGGCGGTCCTCGACGAACCTAATGGGTTGGAAGAGTTTCCTCCGAGGGCTATGAGTGGCTACAAAACATACTTCGAGGGTCATGGGGAGTTTTGTGTGAGTGCGAGTAGTTATTATGGTACATATTACCCATGGGGAGCATTTGATAGAAACATTACGGATACTTCGAGTGATCAGGCTGTGTGGCACACAACAGCAGACTTTACTAATGCTACCCCTGGTATATATAATGCAGGTGCCTCACTAGGAGGATACACCGGTGCATGGCTTAAACTGAAATTACCGTATTCAATAAAACCATCAAAGGTTTCTATTCATCCCCGTACGTATCCCAGTGGGACCTCTAATTTTGATCAAAATCCTAAAGATTTCCTGATATTAGGAAGTAAAGATGACAACACTTGGGATGTTTTAAGTACACAAGTTGGCGTCGTATTTGGCACAACCTGGAAAGATTTCATACTTTCACCAGGTAACAATACTTATAATTATTTTGCTATATCTTGTACTAAAGTTAAACATGGATCATATTTTGCTATAAACGACATGAAATATTTCGGCATCCGCGAGCAGGGACAATCCGTCCTCCACGATGGCCAACTGACCCTCACCAAGAACCTCAACGTTCCCCGCATAGGGCCGGCCCTCGACGCGGACGATACACCTAGGCGGGACAGACTCGTCGTGGAATACAACACATCGACGAACCCCACCTTCGAGGGGGCTGTAAGGGACACGAGTGGGAGGGGGAATGATGGGGTGTTCTATGGTGGGGCGTCGTATGATGCGACTGAGAAGGTAATTGATTTTAGTGGAAATCAATATATTCAAGGTGATACGGGTCTCACGGGTAATTTCACCCATAGTGTTTCGATGTGGTTTAACGCGAATAACGATGGACAACTGTTTTGGACGGGTATAAATAATACTTCAGGTGATCGCTTAAATATATTCTTTTCCGAAGACGGAGGTTTAGGTGGAAATACCACAACACCACAAATTCACTACACGTTTAAGGGTCACGCACATTACGTCAATGTTAATCCAAATCAATGGTACCACTTGGTATGTACATATAGTGGAACCGATTCGTCAAATCGGAAGATATATATAGATGGTTTACCGGCGGGGTCGGATACTGCGACCGATGGCACTGGTGATACTACACACGCACTTAATATTCAAGATTCTACTTTTTATCTAAATAAAACGAATTATGGTAATGGTTTACTTGTCGGCTCCATATCCAACTTCAAACTCTACGACACAGCCCTCACCACCGAAGAGGTCAAGACCCTCTACGATATGGGTCGCACGGGGCACATAGTGAACCCACAACCCCTTCACATCGCGGCACCTATGCAGGTTGAGAAAACGTTACGTATACCGGTAGACAACACGAACACTGGTGCGTATACAGCGGGTATGATTCGGTTCAACAAAGATTTGGGTAAAATTCAAGTACACAATGGGTCGGCGTGGTTGACCATCGGTGGTGTATCAGCTACGGGTGGAGCGGTCACGTACGTTGATGGATACACAATTCACACATTCACGTCGTCGGGAACGTTCAATGTGATTTCGGGTGGTGAGGTAGAGTATCTCGTAGTTGCTGGTGGGGGTGGAGGTGCGAACAGAGATGCGGGAGGAGGAGGTGCGGGTGGTATGCTCACCGGAACACTGACAAATGTAACACCTGACACGTATACTATTACAAGGGGTGCGGGTGGTGCGGGTGGTGCCAGTACTAATGGTGCTGATGGTACTAACGGTAGTAATTCTACGGCACTTGGTTTTACCGCCATAGGTGGTGGGGGTGGTGGTGCACAGGGAAGTAACGGTGGTTCCGGTGGTTCCGGTGGAGGTGGTGGATATACCGCACCTGGTTCTGGAACCGGTACAGGTGGGCAGGGAAATAATGGCGGTTTAGGAAGGGTTGCAACTGGTTATACTGGTACTGGTTATGCCGGTGGTGGCGGTGGAGGTGCTGGTGGTGTAGGAGGTAATGCAAGAGGTCTAGAAGATGGTGGGCATGGTGGAGGTGGTCTACAATCTAGTATTTCTGGAACCCCGACTTATTATGCTGGCGGTGGCGGTGGCGGTGGCAACGATTCGGGTGGTACCGGAGGTTCAGGTGTGGGTGGTAATGGTGGCGTTCCTTCTGGATATAATGCTACAGCAAACACGGGTGGTGGAGGTGGTGGTGCTCGAAGTGGTGGTGGTACTGGTGGTGCCGGTGGCTCGGGAATCGTGATAATAAGATATCTCAGCTAAAGGTATAGAATGCCCGAATTTGCTGAAATCAACCCTCAAACCAATGAAGTTCTTCGAGTCATAGGGGCGAAGAGTAGACTTTGGTGTGAGTATGAACTAGACGGAACCTGGGTCAATGCTCACCATGATACACCCGGTAAAAACTTTGCAGGGATAGGGTTTAGGTACCACCCCGAGAAGGATAATTTCTCCCCACCCCAGCCCTATCCTTCGTGGACCCTTGACGACGAGTGCCATTGGAAATCTCCAGTGCCTCACCCTGAGGATGGTAAGTCATACACCTGGAACGAAGAGACGCAATCATGGGAGGAAGAAAACCTCCTCACATAGAACATAAGGTAGGGTAATTTCTTGTTTCGAACGGTGTTGTCCCTGGTAGACATATTGGATGTCATTCCCTTTCTTGAAAACGACAGCTCGGTCGTTATAATATTTTTCTCCAGATTTGTAAATGTATGGATATCTCACACATCTATCATCTACAAAGTCTTTTTCTGTTATTGGAGCCAGTGGTTTCTTATCGATGAGGTCTCCAACCTGTTTGAGTACAGATTTCATGAGTCCTGGTTGATTCCCCAGCGTCCCGTGGAGTTCTTTGATGAATGTCGTGATGGCAGGGCCAAGGGGTGTTTGGTCAAGACCCAGCAACTCGAGTTCTGTTTCAGAATATTTTACAACTCCATCAATCCATTCAGACATTTGATGTATTTACACGAGAAATGTTTAAGTTCCAATCGACGTCCCGTATCAAATAAAAGCCTAGTGCTTTTGGTCATTTAAAAAGGCCCAGTCTCATTTTTGACCTACGGCCAACCGTGAATTCTTTTTTCGCCCTCTATAATAACTATGTCCATTCAGCCACCTCAGGGCATATTGACTATCCCAAATGCGACCCTCCGTGTGGGGCGGTTGCAGGTTGATGAGGTTGAGGGATTCGACACAGTCCTCAACACGTTCGATAAGAACACGATACTCGAGGAGGATTCAGAGGAGTACGACGATAACAAACAGTGGGGTCTCAAGATGCCCAATATCTTCGTGGCCACCTTCGAGATTAAGGGGATTGGTTCCTCGTTTAATTTCAGGAACACCTCGACGGGTGATGCGGAGGTGGGGTACACCCTAACATTCAGTGGGACGACCCTCACCCTCAAGTACGGTACTAGCGACCTCACCACAGCCACCATCCCCAACCTCGACACCACCTACGGCAAGGTGTACCTGACCTACGAGAAGCAATACTTCACCGTGACGGTTGATGGGACCCGAGTTCTGGTGTACAAGGACGACGTCACCCGAACACCACCAGATGGGGAATACATCAACTTCTTCGCGGGGACTGGCACGCCCCGCTTCCAGAACCTCAAGGTGGTTGCGGGTCATCTCATCTCGGATGGGACCAGTAATGTCTCCCTATATGGGGGTCTGGCGGTCACCTCGAACCTGGAGGTGGGCTCGTCCAACCTTTTCGTGGACACCGTGAACTCTAGGGTCGGTGTGGGGACAACTACTCCAGAAGCCACCCTCCACGTATCCGGAAACGCCTACGTTTCCTCAAACTTAGAAGTGGGCTCGTCCAACCTTTTCGTGGATAATGTGAGTGGGAGGGTCGGTGTGGGAACCGACACCCCCAAAGAGTCCCTCGATGTGGTGGGGAACATGCACCTCACGAGGGTCTCCAACGTTTCGCAAATCAAGGTGGACTCCAACGTGGTCACCGAATACACGGGACCCCACGATCGACCCCTGCGGAAGTACCCGGAGGTGGCTATGACGGCGAATTCTGATAGTGGATATGTTGTGGAACGGAGTAGCTCACAAATGGAAAGTAGAGAAGGTTACAAATTATATGACGGTGATGATAATAGTATATGGAAAACAGCCACCACCGACTCATACGATTCTACAAACGATGATGTCTATAATGGAACAAATGGCTCAAGTTTAACTACAATCTCCTCAGATACGTACACCGGTGCTTGGAATTCTATACAATTACCCAATCCTATTAAACTTAATTATGTTAGATATCGGAACGCCTCTAATCAATTGGGAACTCCAAGAGATATTGTTATACTCGGAAGTAATATAGGTGTCGACGGAACATGGAATCTATTAGGTACATTTAACGATTTATCTAATGAGTTATATACAACTACTACAGGTGTCAGATTAGAAATCAATAGCCAAGTAACTTATACTCATTATGCGTTTCTAGCAATAAAATCACGGGACGACTCATTATTTTTCACACTTCTCGAGTTCTACGGCTACGAAGAAGGCAGTGGCTCCATAGACACCACCCTAAAGTCCGTGTACAACGTGCCAGCGACCACGGGGACCCAGTTGGAGGTCTACTATGATGGGCAAGATTACTCTGGTGGTTCTATTACTGATAAAGTCGGTAATGCCGATGCTACAATTTCATCACCTGGTAGTGATATAACTTTTGATTCAACCTACAAGGCTTGGGTATTTGGTGGTAGTACCAGCAGAACTCAAACAATTAAGACAGGTACGTTACCAACTTCCCTCACAGGTGGTGCGAATGCAAAACCAGAAATTTCAGCGGCGTTGTGGTTTAATCCCACTGTTTGGGGTGATGATGTACTATTTACGATAGCTAATCCAGCTTTCGACCAAACCGATAATCAGTTTTTAGAAGTGAGAATAAATGGAAATCAGGACTGGCGTATTCAGGTTTGGGATGGACAACACGCGGGTCATTATAGCGTACCGGGTTTTGCGGAATCTGCTTATGATTTACCAGCTAATAATTGGTATCATTTGGCGGTTAGTATTTCTGGAAAAACCTCCCCAAGTACGGAAAGAAAAGTTTATTTAAACGGTATTGAATGTACATTTAAATCACAAGACGCTACACCCAGTGGTGTTCTAAATTTACCCGCAAATTCTCAGCTTCAATTAGGAAAAAGACCTACCAATGGAAGTGGAGCGGACGCGACGGATGTTGGTGGTAAGCATTTTTTCGGTTCCATCGCGAACTTCCGTCTCTACTCCAAGGCCCTCAACGCCGACCAAATCAAGGAACTCTACGATTACCAAAAGGATTACTTTTTGGGGTCCAAGTCCCAAGTGACCCTGTACAAGGGACACTTGGGCGTGGGGGTCACCGAACCCTCGGGCCAATTGGAACTCGCGGGAGATGAGCGGCTTCAAGAGTATCCTCCTAGGGGAATGACCGACTTTGATACGTATATAGAGGGTCACGGTGTGTTTAAGGCGAGTGCTACATCACATGGTGGGTCAATTGGTACATCAAAATATCATGCATGGAAAGCTTTCAATAAAGATCGAACAGATGCCAATAACGGTGATAACTCCTGGTTAAATGGTCCAGATATATCAGGGGGTGATTATAATACGGCAACGGGTGTGTATGAAGGTACAGAAAAACATCACGAAGGTGCGCCAATCGGTGCCGCGTTACAATTGAGTATGCCGTATGAAATTTATCTTAAAGGATACTCTTTAGCTCCCTGGAACTACGCATCTGGTACAGATTTCCAATATGCAGATTCTCCAAGTGATTTTATCATTTATGGGTCTAAGGATAACGTGAATTGGAAACAAATTGACTCAAGAACAGGACAGGGTATGACATCTCAAGCAGATATTAAAAGATTTTCACTTGATACACAAGACTCATATAGTCATTTTGCGATTGTGGTTACGAAAAATAATACAGCTGCTTACCCTTCTACTGATGCTAGCTTCGTGGCCATAGAGGAATGGCGTCTCTTCGGTACCCCCGGTCCCACGACCCTCGATAAGGGTTCGTTGTCGTTGACAAGATCCCTCGATGTTCCCCGCATTTCGCGGTACGACGTGGATACGGAAACCCCGAGACCCGAGAAGTTGGTGGTGGATTTCGATACCACCGTCAATTCGAGTCCTACAGATATCTCGGGGCGGGGGAATCATGGGACCATGGTGGGGGCGACGTATTCGGCGGCTGATAAGGCGTTTGTTTTTGATGCGAGTACAGATATAATAAATGGGAATGTTTCGGGTCATAATACGGCATCGGGTGCTCCATATACCATAACCTTATGGGCGAAAGTAACTGGTGATTCTGACATTCAAATTGAGTTTAACCCGAGTGGTTCAGCTGGAACTCAACGTTCGTTCGATTATCGTCACGGTTCGGATTTTAGAATAGCTTTTAACGGTGGTCGTCGAGAGTGGAATCCACCTTCGGATATTAGTAACGGTAAATGGTTTATGATGACAGTGACACACGCTGGCTCACGAGCAACAAGTAAATGCTACGTGGATGGTCAAGAATTGACAGTCAAAGGGGACCCCGCTCCAGAAGATACATCAGCATTACCCAATAATGCTGTATTTCAAATAAAATCAGATGATGCGAACACTACAAGCTCTGCACCCGTCTATATTTCTAATTTAAAAATGTATGACGTCGCCCTCGAACCCTCGGAGGTCAAGAAACTCTACAACCTCGGCCGAACCGGGCGGTCCATGGTCATCAGCGACACGGCCGTCGGGATCGGGAAAGTCCCTGAAGCTCAGTTAGATGTGAGGGGGACGGCGAGGTTTGATAGTTTTACCAAAATGTTAAGAATTAATCACCCTGGTAATCAGTTGAGTATAAGTAGAACAGATACATCGTTAAGTGAGTTTAGGTGGTATGCATGGGCTAGTGGATGTAATTGGTTCACACCTTATACTGGGAAGAGTATTTATGTTGGTCGCGACGGCCAAACTATAGATGAATTTGATTTTTTTAATGTTACTACAGTTAAAAAGGGGGGTTCGACAATTCACTCATCCGATGATAGATTAAAGCGAGACGAGACATTTATAACAAATGCAACGGATACTCTTTTAAAACTTAAACCACAAACATATATCAAAAAACACAGATTGTCGGAAAATGAAAACGACACCGATATACCCGAACAGTTCGAGGCTGGACTAATTGCTCAAGATGTTTGGTATGACGCACCTGAATTAAGATTCCTAGTCCATCCATCTAAAGATGCCAACCCATCAGAAACAAAACCAGTTTCACCAGATCCTAATGATCCCACACAGGATCCAGATTATTCTTCGTGGGGAACTACACAGGCATATGTAAATTACGAAGGTTTTTTACCTTACTTGATTAAATCGAATCAAGAGATTTACAACGAACTCCAAGCTGAGAAGGCTAGAAACGACGCTCTTGAAGCCCGTATCTTAGCTTTAGAGGGTGCTTAGTCCCTCGTTCCAATCGACACAGTCGATTGTCCCTTCCACCCCCAAACTTTACAAACCCATACCAAAGGTTTCTAAAGTTCGTCGTCCCAAGTCCGTAGGACTTGTTCCCTCCCCCCGTATCAAAGACAAAGTCCTATGGACTTTTCTCACCTTTAAAAAAACCTCCCTCTATAATAACTATGCCTGTGGAAGGTGTAAATGGTATCTTGAACGTTGAGAGTGCAGCGTTACATGCACCTCAGGTGGGCGTCGCCAATACGAATCCTCAGCACATCCTCTCCGTGGGCTCGAATCTCTATGTCAGCGGAGACTCCTCGGATGTCCTCACCGTCGACGGGAACGTGGTGTGTGAGGGGGTCAAGGTGGGTCTCATCGAGATCATACCCTCATACGATCTCGAAGCCGTCGCCAACGTCGGGAACAGCACGTCGAACACCATTCAGTTTACGAACCCTGACACAGGTATCGTGACCACGGGGAATGTATCTGTGGGGAAGACCCTCACCGTTGAGGGGTTCCGGATCACGGCTCAAGCCGCCTCTGCGGATACACTCGAGTCGATTACGACCGATGACCCAGCTGATGGTAAAACTAATTCGGGTGTCACCGGTAATCCAATCCATATCACGAGTGCTACCGAATCCGTGGATCAATACAGTGGTGCCCTCCAAATCGGTACGGACTATGGTAATAATGGCGGTCTCGGTGTCGCCGGGAACGTCCATGTCGGTCAGAGTCTTGTTGTAAATACGAATACCCTCTTCGTCGATGCCATAACCGATAAGGTCGGTTTGGGGACGAACGCACCCGCGTACACACTAGATGTCCACGGAAATGCTAATGTAGGGGCCTTAACGGTGACGAGTGTAATTGGTTTGGAGGCGGGAGACATACCAAACCTCAGTACCAGTAAAATCACATCTGGGACCCTCTCTGTCACTCGTGGTGGTACAGGAACGACGACAAGTACCGGAACGGGGAGTGTCGTTCTCTCGAATGCACCCACGTTCAATGGAGATGTCACTTTGACTGGAAACACATTCTATACCAATCCCGCCTCAGTCCTCGTGGACTCCAACATGGTGACCGAATACACGGGGCCTCACTCTAGGGATCCAAAGGCGGTGCCTTTGAAAAAGTATCCCGAAATTGTTTTTGAAGAGGGGAAGGTTGATAAAAATATAGCCGATAGGATATACACACAAGCGGGCTATACCGTGACAGTGAGTAGTCAATATGATTCAGATCCAGAGAAGTATTATCCATACGAAATGTTTAACGGTATTTTAGATACTTCCGGTGATTTTTGGGTGGGTCTTCAAAATTATAGTGGATCGGGTAATTATGCATATACTGCAGATACATCTATAGACACAATTACTGTAAATTCAGTCGACTATAAAGGTGACTGGGTGCAGATAAAAACACCTTATAAAATACAATTATCAAGTTTAAATATTAGACCACAAGTTAGCGCCGCGAGTAGATCTCCTAAAAAGGGGATTTTAGTGGGAAGTACTGATGGAACTAACTGGGAAGAAATATACAGGTTTACAAATGAAACATATACGACTAACCAATATACTATATTTTCCGGTTTTACCAACACCAATTATTATAATTATTTCAGGTTACTGGCAGAGGAGTTACAGGGTACTGCAGGGTATTTTGCAGTGGGTGAATTGGAACTCTACGGCTACGAAGAGGACCCACCCGCAGGAGACACCTCCGTAGATACCACCTTCACCTCCATAATGAACACACCCCAAACCACTGGGGCCAACGTGTACGTCGATGGGAACCTAGGTGAGACCTTCACGAACCGGGTCACTGGTCCCACACCCACCGAAACCGCCACGAGCTACGACTCCACCGGAAAGTATTGGGAACTCACTGGGGCTCTCACATCCAACATGAGCCTCGAGGCGAACACGTTCCTCGAAGGTGACCAACCCCACGCGGTCTCCGTGTGGTTCAATTCTTCCAACTTGGAAGCGAACGTTTCCAATACATGTGTCTTTTCCATTTCGGACCAAGAAAAGTTAGATTCCGTGAACCTCGATCTCCAATCGAACACGTGGCACAACCTGACCTACGCGTACCAAGGTGAAGGTGGCTCCCGAGTAACCTACCTCGATGGACGTAAGGTGGCCGAAGACCAAGCCGAAGATACCTTCGGGGACTACCCACCGTTCGCGATGACGGGGTACTCACAGGGTGGGTACACGGTGAGTGCGAGTAATTTTAATAGCACTTACTACCCATGGACCGCGTTCGATGGACTTCGTGGAAATGTAGGAGAAGGGTGGTTTACTGAGGGTGGTTTATACACAAATGATGGAACCGGTGCTGCTACATCGTCTGCAACGGAATTTCCAGTTGGTACGGGGAGGCGGGGTGAGTATTTAGATTTGGAAATGCCATATAAATTAAAAGTTGACTATTTCGTGATACAGACTAGGGATCACACTGCCGGACAGATTGAGAAGGACTCACCCCATGAAGGGTATCTTTATGGTAGTAACGATGGTGTAAACTGGACCGAAATCAAGTTTTTTAGTGGGTTAACATACGGTGGAATAACTGGTTCATCTACAGAAGATACTGTAACTGTGAATTCTACAACAGCTTACAAATATTTAAGGCTTCAAGCTACTAAAAGGGGTGGAGTTTGGGGAAACGACACGTATGTGGGTATTGGCGAACTCCAATATTATGGCCACCGCGAGAATGACCTGGTCCGCCTTCCCGATCCCACGAATGTCTTGAAGTATCCGCACATAAATTCCGGTATCAGTACAGCATCTGCTGTATCATATCCCGCAGTATCAGGTATTAGTGGTCTATTTGGTGTACATTCTATTAGGGGATACGTATTCAAAGCAAGTAGTTCTATTGCATCCTACCCCGTATCGTCCGCGTTTAACGGTGATACAAGTTCTACTACGGGTAGTAGATGGGCATCTGGTGCTAGTACATACGGTACCGGTGGAGTCTATCCAAATTCAGGATTAGCGACAAACCAGATTCGAACATTAAGTTCGGATCTTGGTGGACCAGCTGAAGGTGCTACGGGTGGTACTGTAAAGGGTGAATGGTTATATATCGAAATGCCACATAAAGTTAAAGCGACATCCATGAAAATTGTATCGCATCCATATGTGGGTGAACAACCTAAAAATATTATTATATATGGTTCTAATGATTTAACTACGGGTTGGACTATAGTTGATAATACATATGTATCTACATCTATAGCGGTACCACTTAACGCGACTGGAAAAACCTGGACAGTTTCAACTGCATCAAATCCCGTGGCGTATAAATATTTCGCACTTGTAACCACTAAAACTGACTACACGGGTGGCGTTGTTGGTTTAGTTGTTATAAATGATTGGTCACTCTACGGCACAGGTGTCGACTCCATCCCCATCCAGATCGGTGGTGGGAACATCGATAAGGTGGCGAACTTTAGGGTCTACGACAAGTTCGTGGGGGAGGACCAAGCCCTCGAGATTTGGGATGCCCAAAAGGACGAGTTTGGACGGGCCAAGTCCTCGATGACTTTACAGAAAGGTCGGCTCGGGATAGGCACGACGGAACCTGAGGGGAGGTTGGCGGTCCTCGATGAACCACACAACTTGGAGGAGTTTCCTCCTAGGGCTATGACCGGCTACAAGAACTACTTTGAGGGGCACGGGGAGTTTTGTGTCATAAATTCAACGTTTCAAAGTGGCGGACAGGAAGGGTGGAAAGCGTTTGATGGGGTATATGGTGTTCCAGGAAACGGTAATGTATGGATATCTGGTAATCCGACATATAATACAGATGGAACATCTATTGGAACTAGTTCTATAAATGGAGAAGCTGGTGAATATCTCATTTTAGAAATGCCGTATAATGTGAAAATGAAAAGTGTTTTGGTTTACCCACGTGGTGCGAACAGTTCCACATTGAGTTATTCCAATCCTCCCAAAAATGGAAAAATTTGGGGTAAAAATGATATCGATTCGGTATGGGAAGAGTTAACCGAATATTCAAATCTTGACTTTGGTGCGACTATCACAGACAATGTAGATGGTCAGTATCCACAAGCAATACAAATAAACGCAGTAAAAGCATACAAATATATAGCGTTTCAGGTTCAAGTAGCCAACCAAACATTGTCTGGGACACAGGTCTACACCAATATACGACAACTCCGTTACTTCGGCACCCGTGAGCAGGGTCAATCCGTCCTCCACGATGGCGAACTGACCCTCACGAAATCGTTAAATGTTCCCCGAATTGGGCCGGCTCTCGACGCGGACGATACACCCCGTCGGGACCGACTCGT
>ENA-OUOG01004512-OUOG01004512.1-marine-metagenome-genome-assembly--contig:-NODE-4512-length-11953-cov-6.040586_pt1 | contig 11953 bp, 24 predicted proteins | sample MGYA00248635_ERZ508505 | MGnify/ENA primary metagenome ERZ508505 (study PRJEB26176, sample SAMN06267871) | marine metagenome | isolation source: Saanich Inlet, British Columbia, Canada | place: Pacific...
CAGCATTTGGGTGCAGAGAAGGATAGTGTAGAAGCAGTGATTGCAATCCTTGACAAGCGTTATAGCGCACAGTGGGAAACATACTATTACACAGCCGTTACTACAGATGGCAATCTTGTGTCGTTTGGTAATAAGTTCGCATACGATGTAGGTGCTATGCTACGCTGTAAAGCTAAAGTAAAAGCACAAACTAAGAACAAGTTGTTCGAAGTAAACGAAACACGTCTTAATTACGTTAAACTATACAAGGTGTAGTATGATTAAGTTACAAGGTAAGTTACCTCGAGAAGTTTACGTTGCCTGTAGTGGCGGCGTAGACTCAATGGCAGTTGTAGACTTCCTTCGTAACAACCACGATGTAACTGTTGTGTTCTTTGACCACGGTACAGTTACTAGCCGCGAAGCACTCAATCATGTAAGTGTACAAGTAAAGAAATATGACTGTGGCTTTATATACGGCAAAATTGGTAGAGCAAAACGTGACGATGAAAGTCAAGAAGAATACTGGCGTAATGAGCGTTACAAGTTCTTTCACAGCATCAACGGCACAGTTGTGACAGGGCATCATTTAGACGACTGTGTAGAAACTTGGGTTTGGAGCAGTATGCACGGCACAGGTAAGATTATTCCTTATGCCAACAAGAATGTCGTCCGTCCGTTTCGTTTGAATCACAAGCGTGAACTACAACTTTGGGCAGATTTAAAAGGTGTAGCGTATAAAGAAGATGACACAAACACAGATACGTGTTATACTCGTAACTATATTAGGCATGAGATGATGCCGCACGTTTTACGAGTAAATCCGGGTATTCACAAAACTATTGCTAAAAAGGTAAAAGCAGATGAACATCCAACATGAACCGCTTTTTGATGTAGAAAAAGTAACAGCACACTACACAGAAAAAGACGGAGTAGAGGTAAAATATGTTTGCACTACAGATTTGTCTGCTAGTGACGTGCCTGTTGACGTATATTATAGATCGACAGCCCATCCAACTTTTGGTAATCATTACTTCGGTCTGTATTATGATAGGGTTAGAGATCATATGATGATCACTAATGCAGACGTTGTAGAGTCGCTTGAGTTCGGCATGATTGAAGTAGACGGTAAGTACTATTACAGTCAGTCACATCACGACTACAAAGTAGTAGGTGACAAGATGATCGACGGTGGTCGACAGTATATTCGTAGTAGCGGCGGCGCCGTTGCTATGCGTATCAATAACGGCAAGTTTTATATTAATAATTTAGAAGACATGGTAGAATATTATCAACCAGGACAGGATTGCCAAGTATGAGTGATGAAGATAATAATTTAACCCTAGAAGCTCAATTAGGAGAAAACGATTGGGCTATTATTATAGGCGATGACGGTAATTTAAAAGGAATATATATTCCGCAAGGCAAAGACGAGGATCTTGTGCCTGAAAGCATTGTAGAAATTATGGCAGAATATTTTGGTGTCGACTTTGACGAAGAAGACACAGAATACGTACCGCCAGGGGAGACATTACACTAATGAAAGTTGGACTAAGTTTAAGTCGGTGTATGCGTGATGTATACACCGGAAAAGTAGATGAAGAAGATGTACTAGTAATCATTGCTCGTACAGACTTTGATCCACACAATGATAATCATTGGAATGGTATCTGGGACGGTTATATCTACGGTGGATTAAGTTATCCTGAATGGGCAGACTTTGCAGACGAATATGATGATTTTAGGCGCATGGCCATTAGACTATACGATGGCGGTAAGATTCATCAACCAAGACAGTTCAAAGCACATCCGCCCCGTATGCCTTACTACTGGTTAGACACTGTAGTGTCGCCAGAGGAACATAATCCTGCACAACAGAAAGCGTGGGACAACTATCTACTGATTACGGATCTAGCATGACATTACCCTGCGAGCGACATAACGCTATTAAATACACTGAGCAGTTTTTAATGGATTTATGTGATCCTAAGAAGACACCTCGTGTACCAAGAGATATTAGACATCGAGCTCGTGCCGCTTTGAGACATTATCCTGGTCAATATCATTTAGATATGATAGCTACAAAGTGTCCAGATATTTTAGAGACAGGCAATAAGATCGACGATTTGACTATGCTACTACATGAATATGAACAGAGAAGAGATAATTATGGATAAACGGATTAACAATATTCTTGCAAAAGAAACAGACAGACAGCATCAGACTGTAGAACTTATTGCCAGTGAAAACTTTGCAAGTGAAGCAGTGATGCAACTTGCAGGCTCAGTGTTTACCAACAAGTATGCTGAGGGATATCCGGGCAAGCGTTACTACAACGGTTGCGAGCATATGGACGAAATTGAAACACTTGCTATTGATACGCTATGTACACTCTACGGTGCTAAGTTTGCTAACGTGCAACCGCATTGTGGTGCTAATGCCAACACAGCAGTATACCAAGCGTTTCTCAAACCAGGTGACGCAATCCTTGGTATGGATCTAGCAAGCGGCGGACACTTGAGTCATGGTAGCCCACCTAATATCTCAGGTAAGATTTATGATGCACACACTTACGGTGTAGATGCTGATGGGTTTCTTGACTACGATGAGATTGCAAAGAAAGCAGTAGCAGTAAAACCTAAAATGATTGTTGCTGGTGCAAGTGCCTATCCACGTGAAATTGATTGGGCAAAGTTTAGAGCTATTGCTGATTCAGTTGGTGCATTGCTATTAGTTGATATGGCACACTACTCGGGACTTATTGCAGGAGGAGCATATCCTAACCCTGTACCTTATGCAGACGTAGTTACTTCAACTACACACAAAACTTTACGTGGCCCGAGAGGCGGCATTATTCTTTGGAACAATGAGGATTACACCAAGCGTATTAATGGTGCAATCTTTCCAGGTACACAAGGCGGACCGCTTATGCACGTCATAGCAGCTAAAGCACAGTGCTTCATTGAAGCAAGCACACCTGAGTACAAAGACTACGCACACGCTGTTGTACGCAACGCTAAGGCTATGTGTGACGTGCTTAGACAGCGTGAGCTTACTGTACAAACAGGCGGCACAGACAGTCATATTATCCTAATGGATCTAAGCAGTAGCAAGTACAGTGGACGTGAAGCAGCAGACTTATTAGAAGCAAACGGCATCACAGTAAACAAAAACGGTGTACCAAATGACCCACGTAGCTTTGTAGAAACAAGTGGCATCCGTATTGGTACAGCCGCAGAAACTACTCGCGGACACGATGAGATGTGGTTCCGTCAACTAGCACACAAAATTGCGGATATATTGGAGTAAGTAATGTACGCTATAATGGTATGTCTTGATGGCAAGGATGATTGGATCTATGTCACAGAAAACACTGATAAATGCAATATGTGGAATCTTAAAGTACAGACTTATGAAGATGCACATGAAGCAATGGAAGTTGCAAAAACATTTCAACATCCTGACAAACCTGAAATGGTAATGGTGGTAGATTATTATGAAGATTAAAATTGGCAAGTATCCCAATAGATTGATCTGTCGTGTTCACACACACTATATGGATCGCAAGTATGGCTATGTAGATTGGCCGGAGCCAGAACAACAAACAAGGTTCCAACGTAGCCTTGAACTGTTTGAAGATGCTGTACAGAGTGTGTACAACGTGTTCAACTGGATTTGGTTTGACAGACGCAAACAAAAAGTAAAGGTGCGCATTGACAGACAAGACACTTGGAGTATGGACTCTACGCTTGCTCCTATCATCTTGCCTATGCTTGTACAGTTGAAAGAGACCAAGCACGGTGCTCCTAATGTAGATCCTAAGGATGTTCCAAAAGAACTACGTCCTACTACTAAATGGAAAAAAGCATATGAAGGTGATGGTACTACTGATCCTAAGTTCTTTGAACGCTGGGATTGGGTTATGGACGAAATGATCTGGGCGTTTGAACAAAAGTGTAGAGATCATTGGGAAGAAGATTATTACGGTCCTTACATTGAAAGCAAAGATAAAAGAGAATTATTTGGTCGGTTTGAATGGATAGACGACGAAGGTAGAAAGAAACATCAAGAACGAATGAGTAATGGGTTTCGTTTGTTTGGAAAATATTATGAAGCACTCTGGGATTGATTTGGAAAGTTTAGACGACACAACTACGCAAGAAGAATACAAGGATGCTTCATCAGCAAGCCGAGCTCGAAGCCTTGCGATTGAGCTGTCAAAAGAACGCAAACGATTAAAGCAGGAACTTGCAGAACTACAGCAAGAGAATGAAGACTTAACACCTACTACACCTACTGGAACACCAGACTGGTATGTAAAGTGGGCTGCTACTATTCTTGCAGTTGCAGGTGTGTTTCTTATTAGTGCAAACTTTACTCAATACGGACAAATAGCATACATCTTGTCTAGCGTATGTTGGGTGTATGTAGGAATGGTATGGAGTGACAGAGCTATTATGATTGGATCTAGTATAAGCGGCACAGCAGTCGCAATGAATATAGTAACTAGTATGGTAGGAACATGAGTGAAGAACAACGAATTATTTTAATTGCAGACGTAATTGAACAGAAATTACGTAAAGAAAAAGAACTTGAATTTTATATTAAAGAACTTGCAGAACTTGAACGCAAGATCGGCTGGCTACGGCGCGAAGTAGATCTTACTAATACAATTATTGATATGATCAAAGACGACGGCGTTTATGATATTCGTGAAAAATTTTTAGAAAAACACAGTGATAAATTATTAGGACGTGATAATGACAAAAATGTTTGAAGTAGACGACGAAGCAATTCGAAACCTTGTTATGTTGGCAAAAGAAGGCGAAGTAATGGATCCTATTGACTGGGGTGAACTTGCTATCACAGAAGATCAAGCGTACATTATGATGGCAACACATGTGCTAGAAATGGAAAGAAATCACTTGACAGATGGCGCTATTATTGTTAAACTGTTAGTTGAGAACTTTGTATTAAATCTTAAACTGTTAGGAAAACAATAATGATAATAAAATTAAGTGAACATTTAGAATATTCTAAATATTTAAAGGATGACCCTGTTAGGCCTAATATCGATGCTGAATGGAGAATTGGTCCAGGAAGAGAAGTTTATATTCTTCTTGAAGATCAGTATACTACAGAAGATGTTCCTTCTAACGATCCATTGGCAATTATTTGTGTAGCATATACCCAAGCAGAACCTATTAATGACTTTGAACTAGTTTCATTTACAGGTGCTGCTTTACTCGAAGGAGAGTATACTGGAGAGAAGCATGTTGTATTTTATTCTGTATGGAGTTACGAAAAAGGCGCTGGAAGAAAAATTGTATTAAATGTCGCAAGAAAAATTAAAGAAGAAGATCCTAAAGTTGAAAGATTTATTACCTACAGCCCAAAAACAGAGATGGCTAGAAAATTTCATTTAAGTAATGGTGCATTTGAATTAAAAGAAAACAAAGAATCTGTTAATTACGAATATCCTAAAGAAGCAATATCATGAAGGATATTATTTATGAAACAACAGCGGTCTTGACAAACACCCGTACAGATGTTACAATAGATGCAGAAGCTGGAGAAATGAAAGAAAATGAATCATTTAATGCTTATATTGCAGGAACAAAAGTGCATATGAAATGGACTGGTAAAGTTTATGTTGGTAATGCACATGGAATGGAATTAACAAGTCCAGGACCTAAACTAATTAGAACAATTAACACGAGAGGAAGAAGATGAGCAGTAAATTTGACGGACCATTTGTAAGTGCGTTCGAAACAGATCCAGAAGGGGTCATTAAACAAGAACTAGTTACATATCGTATTAAGAATGGTATGCTACGCAAAGAAACAACAACACGTAAATTTAATAAAGATCATACTGACTGGCATGATTCGCAAACAGTTGATCCGATGATGGAGATCAAATAATGCCACTAGTACCTATGGTAGTCGAGCAAGAAGCTCGCGGAGAACGTTCATACGATATTTACAGTCGTCTGATGAAAGACCGTATTATTATGTTAAACGGTCCAGTTGAAGATAATATGGCTAACTTAATTGTAGCACAGTTGTTGTTCCTAGAGTCAGACAATCCCGACAAAGACATCAACTTGTATATCAACAGCCCAGGAGGCGCTGTAACAGCAGGACTTGCTATCTACGACACTATGCAGTACATCAAGTGTGATGTGCGTACTATTGTAATGGGTCAGGCATGTAGTATGGGATCGTTCCTTGCACAAGCAGGCACAGCAGGCAAGCGTATTGTACTGCCAGAGTCACGTACAATGATCCACCGTGTAAGCTCAGGCACACGAGGCACAGGCGGCAGTGTGTATGTACAAGAGCTTGAGATGGAAGATAACATTCGCGCATTTGAAGAAAGCAAGAAAGTTAACAAGCGTCTTACAGAATTGTATGTTAAACACAATACAGCAGGTAAAACCTACGAAGAAATGGCCGAGACTATGAAGTTTGATACATTCCTTACTGCACAAGAAGCAGTTGAATGGGGACTTGCTGACAAAGTAGCAGAACCGCGATGAACATTCAACCTAAAGATACAAGCAAGGGACACTTTTATGTGAGCCTTGCAAAGAGTGCGCTACGTTTAGTTGGTGCAGTTTGTTTTATTAGTCTAGGCTATGCGCTACACTATCCAATGATGATAGCAGGCGGCGTACTACTGTTTGCCGCAGAAGTACTAGGCATTGCAGAGGAAATGGTATGACAGAAGCAAAAGAACTAGTAGCAAGCCTTAAAGGCATTCCTATTCGTGAAGATTTAGATAAACTGCTAGAGCAAAATGTTCTAGTAGTTGACTTTACTAAGCTCAACGGTGACAAGCGTGTAATGACTTGCACACTACGTGAAGACATGAAACCAGCGGCAACCAAAAAAGATCCTATGAGCCAAGAGAAAGTTCGTAAGGTGTCAGATGCTGTTGTAAGCGTATGGGATGTCAATGCAAAGGGCTGGCGCAGTTTCCGTTATGAGCGTGTTAATGCTGTTGATGTTGTTGATGAATATTTGCAAGAATGGTACAATAAACCGGTTGACAATGCCTAAACTTGATGCTATAGTATAAACATAATAAGGCAAACTAGAAAGGCACTAAATGAAAACTAAATGTATTTTAACTGACGCAGACGGAGTACTATTTGATTGGGAGTATGCATTTGGTCAGTGGATGAAACGACACAGTTACACAGTAGTCGAAACTGGTAACTATCAAATGAATATCAAATACGGCTTACCTAAAGACGAAACAATGCGTCTAGTGCGCATGTTTAATGAAAGTGCTTGGATTCGTAAACTTCCTCCTCTACGTGATGCAATTCACTATGTTAAGAAACTCCACAGTGAACACGGATACATCTTCCACTGCATTACTAGTTTGAGTAACGATGACTACTCACAACACTTGCGTACTAAAAACTTGCGTGAAATGTTTGGAGACAGCGTATTTGAAAAATACATTTATTTAGACACAGGTGCTGACAAAGACGAAGTACTAGAAGAATATCGAGACAGTGAATGTTACTGGATCGAAGACAAGCCAGAAAACGCCGACGTTGGTCTATCAGTTGGTCTAAACAGTATACTAGTTGATCATGAACATAATCGTGATTATACAGGCAATGCAGTTCGAGCAAAGAACTGGAAAGAAATTTACGAAATGGTAACTAAATAAATGATGAAAAAACTATTAGCAACATTAAGCCTTGTAGCAGTGACGGCAACACCCGCTCTTGCAGATACAAGCAAAGCATTTATTGAGGATCATTATAAAACGGTCCTTGAACAGAATCCTTATAATGTTGAAGTTTGTAAAGATGTACAAGTTCCACAAAAAGGTGAACTGAATACTGAAGGCGCAATCATCGGCGGTATCATCGGCGGTGTTATTGGCAATCAGTTTGGCAAAGGTAGCGGCAAAGAAGCTGCTACTGGAGTTGGTGCATTGACAGGTGCAATTATTGGTGGACAAGATAAAGGTCCACGTAACTACACTACTCAACGTCAGTGTCAAATTGAAACACGATACAAAGAAACAGAACGTCAAATTTATAGTCATAGTACTGTACGCTTTTGGCACGAAGGACAGCGTATCGAATTGAAGTTTCACAAGTAACAAATGATACTGACTATAACTTGTAATCGAGATATCGATGTATTCCTGTCTCAATTAAGATCCTTTGATTTATTTTTAGAAACAACTAACGTAGCAGTAGTAATTAATGAGGATGACAATTCTTTGTTTAATGAAAAATGTTTATCTAAAATTAATAATTCAAAACATAAGATTATAGTTAACACTAGAAAAGAAATTTTAGGAAATGTTAATATATCAGACGGATGGGTAACACAACAGTTAATAAAGTTATTTTATCCATCAGAAGAATACATTGTATTAGATTGTAAAGATATTTTAGTAAAAGACACTAAAGTAAATGATTTAAAAAAAGAACAATATCAAGATCAAAGTTATAACGAATCGCGCTGGAAGCAAATGTACGAAAAACTGGAGGAAATAGTTGGAACATTAGATAAAACAAAATTTAGAAATAGTGCTACTCCAAGACTAATAAAAAAGTCAGTTATTGATAAAGCATTGTCTAATTTTTCTAGTAAGAATGATTTTATAAATTGGTTTAAAAATATTTGGCTACCTAGTGAATTTATTCTATATGATTGTTTTCTAAACGAAAATCTTGAAAAATTTGGTAGATATGAAATTGCAATGGTTTGGGAAGAAAAGCACTTAGATAAGTTGTTAGATAATCCTTTAAACAAAAGTACGAGGATTTTAAAAATACACTCTAGGGTGTATAATGATACAAATTTAAAAATTAAAATACATAATTGGTATCGTAAAAATACTGGTTTCGTTTTATAGTATAACAATGATACTAGTTCATAAATATTAATGTTACAGTAATGCAGAATATAGAGAGGTGCCAGAGTGGTCGATCGGGGCTCCCTGCTAAGGAGTTGAACGTGCAAGCGTTCCGAGGGTTCGAATCCCTTCCTCTCTGCCATAACTTATAAAAGGAAAGAAAATGAAAGTCTCAGTAGACGTTTATACAAAAGATATCGAAGCTGGTTTAACAGCTTTTAAAAATGCATTAGAAAATGGAGCAACAGATGCTCAACTACGTTCTAATGAAGATTGGGAAACTAAAAAGTTTGAAAGTTTAAACTTGATGTTTGAAGCAGATCATAAGTCAGAAGCAATTACAGCACTTGACGAAGGTCCGTTCGTAAAAGATAGTTCCAACCTTTAAAAATAATGCGGGTATTGTGTAATGGTAAGACCTTAGATTTCCAATCTAATGATAGGAGTTCGATTCTCCTTACCCGCTCCAACTTACTTGAAAGGTAAAAACATTGGGAAGAGTGTTTATTGAAGAAGCAATGGATGTAACAGGCATCAACCGAACAGACTTAGTAGGAGTATGTACACACTTGGTTAGAACTAAACAAGCATCAAGTGCAGCCGATGCACTACGAAGACTAGAATCAGGTGAGTTTGATAAGAATGACTTACAAGAACAAATTATTCGTTCTTATCAAACTGTACACCCAGAACCTGAAATTGTTGTTTCGGAACAGCTGGACGATACACAGGAATAAAGAGTTTAATGATATGCCACTATCACTAGCATTTGTAGAGGTAGGTACAAATAAAACGGATAGAGTATCTATCGCATTTAATACGATTTTAGTTGACAACGATAAATAAATGTAGTATAGTATATACATACTAAGAAACAAAGGATTTTTAACATGTTCAAGACTAACACAACAAATATTACTTGTTGGCCACTAAGTAGGGGTATGTCTTGACGTGACTTTATAAAAAAGTTATTTAAGATACGCCCCTAAGCATTAACTTGTTTAGGGGCTTTTTTATGAGTACACTCTGCTATGTGTATAGCACTAAGCAACAGATCTGATAAACTGGGAGTGTATTCATAAAAAAGTTATGTCGGTTCGGTGCAGATGGAGTGGCACACTGGTCTCCAAAACCAGGACTAGAAATAGTCAGGGGGTTCGAATCCCTCAACCGATGCCAATTTGTGAGCGTGGCGGAATGGTTACGCAGTGGATTGCAAATCCATGTATGTGAGTTCGATTCTCACCGCTCACTCCAATTTTTTTATTAAATACGTTATGGATGTAGTAACAGTATCACATAACAAAGACAAAGAATTGCTTGAATGGCAGTTATATTCAATACATCAGTATTTAGAACCTTGTAATATTCATATTGTTATAAATGAGGACAACATTGACGAAGTAAAAAATCATATAGATTTTATCGTAAGGCGTATGCGACAACATAATGTAAAAATATGGAGTCGACAAGAAATATTACCTTACAAAATAAACAAACAAGGTTGGTGGCATCAGCAACTGATAAAACTGTTTATGCCTCTTAAAAAAGATTATGTCGTTTTAGATTGTAAAGATATTTTTATTAAAAAAACAAGCCTAAACGATTTAATAAAAACTAATGCATTTAATCAACCTAATCTAATAGGTTGTCCAACATGGGGACAATTTTTTGAACCTGTAAATGAATTTGTAGGCAAACATTTTAAAAATAAAATTAGTGCTAGAGAAATTAAAGGAATACAAACTCCTCGGTTAATTAAAAAAACAGTAGTAGATAAAATTGAATCATTCTTCAAAACAAGAGAAGAATTTGTAGAATGGTTTATGTCATTTAAACTTCCTAGCGAATTTATTTTGTATGACACTGTAAGTTTATATATGAACATAAAAGATAATGAAAGGTACCATGAAGACTTTCTCGGTTCTACATGGAATCAAGAAATGTGGGAGTCAGAAAAGTTTAGTACAGTTAAAGACAATACACAAATATTTAAAATTCATAGGCGTGTTTACAATAATGAAAAAAACAAACATGAAATAATTTGTTGGTTAGAAAATAAAATAAACAAAAATTTAGTTATTTCAAATATTGATCAAGCACAAATAGTTACAGTTAGTCATTGGGACGAAAGAGATTTATTTATACTTCAATTAAAATCTATAGATGCATTTTTAGAAGATAGAATAGTTTTAAATGTAGTTATAAATGAAGACGATCACTTACCGATGTTACATTATATTCAAGATACATTAGATAGCATTACAAATCATGATGTAGTAGTTTGGTCAAGAAAAGACATTATTGGAAATGTTACACATATATCTCATCCTAATCTAGGTGACGGTTGGGGAACACAACAACTATGTAAATTATTAATACCTTTACGTACAGATTGGATAAGTTTAGACGGTAAAGATTTATTCATACGTCCTATAAGATTGCACGAATTAAAAGGACTGTGGTTTAAAGCATATGAAGATCTTAGTTTAAAAGATCCTATGGGTCCTTTTTATAAAGCAACTAAGAAATATCTTAAGAAAAAAGGACTTAGAGCTTCTGTAGATCCTAAATTAATTAACCATAATGTTACTCCAAGGTATATTCATAAGCAAGTAATTGACAAAATTTTATTGCTGTTCGACGGCAAAGATAAATTTATGGAATGGTTTCTTAGCCATCAAATACAAAGTGAATATATATTACACGATTATGTAACTGCAAATTCTAAAGAACTTCCTTTACAAGAACTTAATACTTGGTATTGGCAATTTTCTACAGCATGTTGGACAGTAGATCAATTTGAAACTAGTCACAGATTTGAAAATATTAATCCGTATGCGAAAATATATAAACTACATAGACGAGTATTTTTACATAAAGATAATCAACAAAAAATAGAAAAATGGATGAATACTATAATAGATAACTATAAAAAATATAAGTATTCCATTAATTCCGGTTGACACTTAGTGTATGATATTATATACTGGATGTATTAAGCGGCTATAGCTCAGTTGGATAGAGCGTAGGTTTGCGGAACCTAAGGCCAGGAGTTCGAATCTCTTTAGCCGCGCCA
>ENA-OUOG01004513-OUOG01004513.1-marine-metagenome-genome-assembly--contig:-NODE-4513-length-11952-cov-3.266947_pt1 | contig 11952 bp, 19 predicted proteins | sample MGYA00248635_ERZ508505 | MGnify/ENA primary metagenome ERZ508505 (study PRJEB26176, sample SAMN06267871) | marine metagenome | isolation source: Saanich Inlet, British Columbia, Canada | place: Pacific...
CAACGGAACATTCTGGTCTACAAAATGAACCATAGCCAGTTGTGGTACCATCTATTTCATATTTTGGAATATAACATGATGGATTATCAAATTCATAAGTACACCAGAAACAGGCGGATTTTTTATCAGGATTAGAATCTTTGTATAATTGTAATTTTAGTTCTTTCAATTTGAAATTAATATCTTTCAGACTCAAATGTAAATCTTCCTCTTCTAAGTTTACATCATGCACATTGGACTGACATTTGCTGCAGATATCAATGTGTGTAACATTTTTTTCATTATCATATGCAGGAACATTTGATGTAGTAGACGGCGTTACAACTAATGCTAGAGGCCATATAACAGCTATCAATGTACAAACACTTACAATGCCAAGTGCTGGTGCTAACGACAATACTACATATACAACAAGTGTAGAACAATCTACCTCAGGTAGTAATGCTAACCCAATAATACGTTTAACAGACAATGACGGCACTGAGGATGATATTACAATTAGTGGCGCAGGAGATGCAACTGTAACTAGAACAAGTGCATCAGCATTTACAGTAGAGGCTAATTTCCCAACTGACGACGATACAACTTATGGATTAAGTTTAGATGACAACCTAGCAACTAATGATTCAGTTGATATTAAACTTACTCCTAGTAGCGGTACCGCAGACCTAGTAACAATTGAAGCAGGTACAAATATATCTATAGTAGTTGACGGCGACAATGCTAACGGATTTATAATTAGCGCAACTGATAATACAGTTGATGTAGACGATACTCCAGTAGACAATGCAACTACATCAGCAATATCAAGTAATTGGGCGTTTGACAATGTTAAAACAGCAGTACCTGCAAATGCATTGTTTACAGATACTAACACATTTAGAGCCATTAGTAGTACTCCTACTGATGGTGCAACTACTACAAGTATTAGCTCAGACTGGGCATTTGATAATGTTAAAACAGCAGTACCAACAGGTGCATTGTTTACAGATACTAATACTGTAACTAGTGTAGGTATAAGCGGAAGCGAAACTACAGGTACAGTTACTATTGCAGGTTCAGGTACTGTTACAGCAACACAAAGCGGCAGTACAATTACACTAACAGGAAGTGCGGCATCAACACAAATAACAGTAACTGAAGACCGCACTAATGCCGCCACATTCTATCCAGTATTTGCTTCTGGTAGTACTGGATCTAAAGATTTAAAAATGGACGATACTTCAACTACTGGTTTAAGTTATGTTCCATCAACATCGACACTTAAAGCAACAACATTTTCTGGTAATGCAACTACAGCTAATTTTGCTGACTTAGCAGAAAAATATACCAGCGATGCTGAGTATGAAGTTGGAACTGTTTTACAGTTCGGTGGAGAAGCCGAAGTAACTATATCAGAATATGCTTCTACAAAAGTAGCAGGAGTTGTATCAGAACATCCTGCTTACTTAATGAATTCAGAAATAGACGGAGTTGCAGTAGCGTTAACAGGTCGAGTACCTTGTAAGGTATGGGGTCAAGTTAGAAAAGGTGATATGATGATATCTAGTAAATATAAAGGATATGCAGAAGCAAGTTCTTTTATTGGTGGAGCAATAATTGGTAAAGCACTTGAAGATAAAACTACAGACGGTGAAGGAGTTATCGAAGTAGTTGTAGGGAGATTATAATGCCTGAAGTAGTAAGAACAAACGTAGACGTACACGAAGGACACGCTTCACCTAGTCCTGGACCATATCATCAAACCAGTTATAACGAAGGATCTCCTAATGTGTTTACTAATAACGAAGCAACTGTAAGGATAGGAGATACTACAGTTTGTGGTGATCCAGCAGATGCAGGCAGTGCGAATGTATTTGCAAATAACATAGCAGTACACCGTAAAGGTGATGCAACTGGTGGTCACGGTTCGTGGGTTCCTAATTCTGCAAAAACTGGATCTGACAATGTTTTTGCTAATTCTTAAAAACCACATTTAAGACCCCTTAAACACACGTTTATTAAATAAAATTACATTAACAAAAAAGGAGAAGTATAATGGCAAATCACGACGAAATCGTACAAGCATTTAACAACTATCTAGCAGAACACGAAACATTTGAATCTAAAGGCGTAAAAGCCGCGGCTACACGAGCCAGAAAAGCACTTGGTGATCTAGGCAAACTTACAAAAGAGCGTAGAAAAGAAATCCAAGAAAAAAAGAACGCTATGTAATGAGCGGGCAGAGGCGATGGCTCTCAACTTGGGCTCGCACTGTAGGTATGCCCATTGGGCTTACTGATGACGACAAGCCGGAGTTCCTTCCGATTACACAAAGTAGTGTAAAGAAGGCTTTGGCTTTTCGCACCTTTTGGATAGTGTTACACGTTGTAACCTGTTTTAGTATTATTGCTGGTAATGGTAGAAACTTAGGTTATTGGTAATGCGATATTACCTTGGACAATGCGAATTTAAGTGGACACACGCAAATACACAGCTAGAAAAAATATGGGTCCAGCGTGAACTAGGTGACGAACTTTATAAAATTGTAGAAACAAACGATTGGAAATGGACACTAATGCATTCAGATAGCATAGGTATGCCAGGAGATACGTATTGTCGCTGTGACATATATGTAGAAATCCCAGACTCAAAACAAGCTACACATTTTATACTTAAATATCCTCGAGCAAAACAAGTGGAGAAGATAATATGATGTGGGTAGATTATAACATAGATCAAGTGGGTAATAACTTTAGAGTTGTAGGTGATTGGCCCGGAGAAGTAATGGGCGAAATGAAAGATGGGACAAAGAAAGAAAGTGTTCTATATAGGCCCGGAGATGTATTCATTGTAAACGAAGGCGGCTGGTTAGTTAAATCAGATGAACTCTCAGCAATGATATTAAAATACGAAGCGAGCAAAAATGAAGTGTAAACAAGGAGACTTAGCAGTTATAAAATATAGTGTTAATCCTGAGAACGTTGGCCGCATTGTAAAAGTTGCTGAACTTATTGGACATTTTGAAAGAGGTACACATTTTCATTTTAACGGAATGATGTGCCAGGCTGCTGTTACAGATAACTTTTGGTGGATTGAAGCAGAGGACCTAAGTATTATGCTTGGTCCATCACCGAGGGCATATATTGCAGACACTTGGTTAGAACCAATTAAACCTAAAAAAGACAAAGGTTTAACTGCTGAAGAAATAGAAGATAGAAAGTTTGCAATGGACTTAATCTTAGGTTGACACAATACAAAAAGTAGTGTATAAATAATACTGTAACGTTGAAGCAATTCAAACGACGAGCTGGACCCGGGGGCGGTACCCGGCAGCTCCACCAAGTATACATTTAATGAGTGTATAGTTGATGGGGCTGAACTAGGATCGACAGGCGGATTAGTAGAAGAGTGGAGTTGCCCGGATGTAAGCTCGGTTAACGCGAACAAACTTAATAATTGCAAACGCAAATTATTCATTAGCAGCCTAAGGGGTGCTACGAGGTAGTTAGACCTTGTTACCAAACATAGCATTAAAGAGTGTTGCTGAAAAGTAACACTCTTTTCTTTTGCCTGCTCATTCTTGCACAAAAAGGGTGCGAAAATGATAACTACTACTGTGAAGCAAACAATTCCCACCCCAAAGCTCACATAGAAAAAACTAATATAATAATATAAGGAAGTAAAAATGCGTATTCTCGCGATAGCAATGGTTGCCGCAATGGCAACGACTTCAGCAATGGCTGAAGACACAGTAACAAAAACACAGGCTCCAGTAGGGCCAGTACTAACAGGTGCAGTAAACTTAGACTTTGCTGAAACAGCCGCAGGCAAGACAGCAGGCGTAATGGGTATCGAACTAGACATCGATGCGCCAGGCGTTGCAATAGTAGACCTAGACTTTAAAGCAACAGACGGTAATGCTCTAACACTGGACACATGGACAGTAGGAACAACAGTAGCAGGCGTAGGCGTAGCATTTGGTGATGACAACGGTCTATTACCAGAAACAGGTGCAAATGCATCAGCTGACGGAACATTAGCAAAACCAGCAATGACAGAATCATTAGCATTGTCATTTGGTAATGCAAGTGTAGCTGTAGGCTTAACTGACTGGACAACAGACGTAACTGAAGTAAGTAACCTACAAGGTGCATACACAGTAGACGCAGGTATTGTAGACGTAACAGCAAGTGCTGACTACAACCGTACAAGCGAAAACACTGTACTAGGTGCAGAAGTTGCTGGACTAGACTTAGGTATGGTAACAGCAGGCGGTATGGCAACATACGACACAGATGCAGAAGATTGGGCTTTTGAAGGTTCAGTAGCAACTGGCGGTTTAGAAGCATACATCAACGGTTCAGATGATAACAGACTACAGCACATTGGTGGTGAGTATGTATTAAACTATGCAGGTGCAGAACTAAGTGCAGGTGTTGATTATGACACAGACGCAAAAGACTGGAAACCAACAGCAGGTTTAGCATTTAACTTCTAAGTTAAACACATAAAAACTAAATTAAGAGCCTTAGGGCTCTTTTTTTATGACTAAATATAATGTGGGCATATTATAACTTAGAGGGAATCAAAATGCAAAAGAATGAATATGATGTAAAAGTCATTAAAGTAGTAGATGGTGACACAGTAGACGTAGATATTGATCTAGGTTTTGGTGTAACACTAACAGACGAGCGTGTTCGTATTATGGGCATTGATACGCCTGAGTCACGCACAAGAGACAAAGTAGAAGACTTGTTTGGCGAAGCGGCCAAAGCAAGACTAAAAGAACTTATGGAAGATGGCGGTAAACTTATTACTACTGAAGACCGTAAGGGAGAAGATATGAAAGGCAAGTTTGGGCGTGTTCTAGGCGACTTCAAAGTAGAGCGTTATGAAAATGGTCCAGCAGAACTTGTAACAGATATCCTTATTGAAGAAGGACACGCTGTAGCATACTTCGGCGGAAGCAAAGAAGAAATACAATTAAAGCACTTAGCTAATAGAACTAAATTATTACGTGAAGGTGTAATCAAACAAGAAGACTATGATGCTGCTGTTAAGTTAATGGAAGGCAAATAAAAGGTTGACATAGAGTCTATTCCGTGCTATAGTATTACTATAATATAGGCACGGAGTAGGCAAAATGACAATGCATCTAGCGAGAGGTCTTAGTACCATCAGTACTAAGAAGCGTAAGAAAAAAGCTCTCACACAAAAAGATATCGAACGATATACTATCGAATGGCGTAAGCACAACAAAGCAATGCGTCGAGCAAACAATCACTCATTACAGTACAACACAGTAGAAGACTACATTTCGTATGTCCGAGGTGAGTACAAAGCACCTGTAAAAAGTAGGGGTACATATACTCCTGACACAAGCTGGCGCAGAAATGACCCAAAGATTCCTTCAGCAATGGAAGAAGCAATCAAAGCAGGTACTTTCAATAGAGGTTGTTCCGGCGGCACTAAGAAAGAAACACCTAAGTACACAGGTGATCTTATTGTAGGCATTGCAACAATGCACAAATCAAATGCTGTTCCTGTAATGAGAGGCACAAAGCAGGCAGAAGAAATTGCAAGGATGAGGAGATAAGCATGAAACATTTAATGAGTATATTTTTTATCGCTCTGTTCACAACGGCAACACATGGCTCTACATTTCAACAACCAATAGAAGGCGAAGTGTTTACTGAGCGTGAAGAGCCCGAATTGTACTGTTTAGCAATAAACATTTATCACGAAGCAAGAGCAGATCATATTGCAGGCCAATATGCTGTTGCAGATGTAGTTCTTAATCGTGTACAAGATACACGATATCCTAATACTATTTGTGAAGTAGTAAAACAAGGTCCAGTAAAAGAGAGTTGGAAGACTAAACAGTATTCTAATCTACATGATAACGAACGTATATACAATCCTATTCGACACAAGTGCCAATTTAGTTGGTGGTGTGACGGTCGTAGTGATGCAACACATGACTTGGACAGTTGGATGCGAGCGCAAGAAATTGCACAGCGTCTTGTGTATCTAGGAAGATATAGAGGCATAACAGAAGGTGCTACGCACTATCACGCAACATATGTTTCTCCAAAATGGATTAGTGATTTAGACCAGGTTGGACGTATAGGACAACATATTTTTTACCGTTGGCCATAAAAGTGGTTGACATTCTTTTAACTTGAACATATACTATAAACTTAATAATGAATAGGCTAAATGGAGGCTAATATGAATAATATGTTGAAAGCGGCTACATTCGCAGGCGTCATCCTGACACTTGGAGCATGTAGTTCAATGACTACTATCGACGTAAGAGAAACTAAAGCAAACCCTAAGTGGTATGAAGATTGTGAGCAAATTGGCTCAGAAGGTTTCTTGTTTTGGAAAACTGACTATGCGTATGCATGTGGTATGGGCGAAAGTCAATACGAACAAGCAAGTGAATCACAAGCATATACTTTTGCTGTGAAAGGTTATGCAGAACGTATTAACGGTACTGTGAATAGTTTTACAGAAGTAGACATCAACGACAATAGTCGTAAAACTAGAACGTATGTAAAACATTCTGTTGAAGACACAGTTATTAGAGAGCATCTTGAAGTTAAGAAGAAGTCTTACCAACTTGCATCTACTGGCAACGTTCATACGTATGTAAGAATTAAGATGCCACTTGAAACTTTTGATCGTTTGATTCAGGAGGCAAAGAATGGTCAAGTATCTATTGCTGACAATAGTAGCAATTAGTAGTGCAGGGTGTACAACACCCGCCTACTTTGACTACAAGGCGCCATACTGTTACACTGATGAAACTGTCCAATTAAAGGATGGCGAAAAGGTATCAGGTAATGCAACCCACTCTTGTACTGATCGTCCAGGACAACAGGTTGCTATACAACGTGCAGGAATTGATGCAGGTTGTAAAGAGTTTTGGTATAATGAATTTAGAAATGGGAAAGTAATTCCTACTAGAGGAGTGTATTGTGAGAAACTTGACGGTAGCACTGAGATCATTAATATTAACGGCAACAATAATTAGTCTAGGGGCGTGTTCAACAACTACGCCCTATCAGACTAGTGCTGTACAAGTTCCTGCTGTTAATAGTCCAACCGGTGGCACAAGCATTATGGTTGATGTTGTAAACGGCTTGTATATTACAAACAAGTACGGACTAGATAAGCAACAGAAACAAAAACAAACAGCCGCCTTTTATACAGCGTTAGACAGCGACTACGGCAAGGTTATTAGTTGGTACGAACGTAATGCAATGGGTCATGTTAAGGCTGTACACGGCTATCCACAAGGTAGAGGATTTTGTAGAGTAGTTTATAGTCAAGTAACTGTTAAAGGTCGTTCACGACACTTTGAAGAAACTGTATGTAAGAAACATCTCGACGATGTGAGGTGGCACTTTGTCCGAAAATAACGATAAATACATAGAGGGAAATACAATGTTACTAGGTATACTAACACTAATCACGGCCCTTGCTATATCGGCCGTGGCAATTTACTATTCTGTAGCAGGACTGGTTGCAATATTCGCAGCCGCCGCTATCCCAATTATGATTATGGGTGGTGTGCTAGAGGTTGGTAAACTAGTGACCGCTGTATGGCTACACAAACATTGGAGTAAAGCCGCTTGGTGGCTGAGAACTTATCTCGCCTCTGCGGTGTTCGTTCTTATGCTTATAACAAGTATGGGTATATTTGGGTTTCTAAGTAAAGCACACATCGAACAAACTAGTGCAGGTGAAGAAAGTTTTGCACAAATAGAACGTATTGATGAAGAAATTGCTAGACAGATTGGAATTGTTGGACGAGCAGAAAACAAAGTAAGAGAATTAGAATCAAGCACATTTGATAACGATTCACAAATTCAAGATCAAATAGATAAAGAACAAAAGCGTATTGACACAGCATACGATCGCATACAACCTGCTATTGACGAGCAGAATTTAATTATTGCAAACGTAACACAACTGTACCAAGATGAACTAGATAAGATTGATACAGACATAGCTACACTTCAAGGTTATGTGGACAATGGCGAAGTTAAGAAAGCTCAACAAACAATCGGCGCAAGTGCAGACGGAGTGTTTGGCAAAAAGACAGCAGAAAAAATTGGCGATTGGAAAGACCAAAAACAAATAGAACGTGCAGGATGGTTACAGAAGATACAAGAGTCTGCTAACTCGCCTACAGTAGTAGCCGCACGTGAAGAAATTAAAAGACTAAGAACTGTTGCAGACGATAACATTGCACAGTCTAATACACTTATCAATAGACTGAGAAGCAAGTTAGGTACAGACGATGTTAACCTTGACGAGCTATTAGATGAACAGTTCGAAAGAGTTCGAACAGCAAATGCAGAAATAGAAATACTTACTGATGAAAAATTTGAGCTACAAGCAGAGTACAGAAAACTAGAAGCAGAAGTAGGACCTATTAAATACATTGCTGAATTTGTTTATGGCGAACAAGCAGATAAAAACTTATTAGAAGAAGCGGTGCGTTGGGTTATTATTACAATTATATTTGTATTTGATCCTCTTGCAGTACTGTTACTAATAGCAAGCCAATACACGTTTGAATGGAATAGAAAGCGTAAGCCTAAACCTGATAACGATGAATGGAAACACTACGAACAAATGAGAGCAGAAGTAATTGCTGCTAATGTTCCTCCTACGTTTGAGCCTGAGCCAGAAGAAGAATATCCAGTAGACTTGTTTAACAACAAAGCACAAAAGCATGAAGAAGCTGAAGCTGAAGAAGAGTTACCAAGTGCTGTAGATGATGCCGCAACGGCAATGGCTGAAAGTGCTGAAGACTCAAAAGAATATCCAGATACAAAAAACGCATTCTTCTTCGCAAACGAAATAGAAGAATCTAAAAAAAAAGACCTAAGACTTAAAGCAGGTCAATCACAAATAGAACAAACTAGACGTGAACACATAGATGCACTTGAGGCAGATGCATCTATAGCCGAACGCAAACGTGAATGGAAACAAGCCAATCCAGATGAGAACCTTAAGAGTTGGAAAACATTATATATACAAGGTAGGATTGATAAGTTACCGTGGGTACCAGACGAAGATGGGTACGTGCAGAACGGCGAACAATCAGACGACACTATTTGGAAACGGTTGAAAAAATAATACATGCCTCAAATCAAAGTAATTACTCCGCCTGATATATTACACAATAGCGACCCCAACATATTGTTAATATATCCAAGTGCAGATCTTAAAGAAGAATTTCAAACAATTATACAAGACTGGGATATAAACTTTAACTTGTATATCTATTCACAACCTGCTCATGACCATGATTTAGATTGGCTTCTTACTTTAGTTAAAATGTGTGATAAAACTATTGTGGACCTCGATCAATGCGATGCTCAAGTACGAGAACTTGCATCATATATTATATCGCATTCAAAAACTTATTGGTTGACAAATGCGGTCGAAACAGTGTATAATAAATTAAGTATGAATCGCATATACGATTTACAACAACTAAAGGAAGGAGTACTTAGTGACAAGAAATAATAAATTTAACAACTTCAACAGCAACAAGCGTTGGGATAATAAACCTAAAGAACAACCTAAAGGTCTTACTGTAGAAGTACGTAACGGTGATGTAACCAAAGCTCTTAGAATCTTTAAGAAGAAAGTACAAGAAGCAGGTATTATTCAAGAAGTACGTGAAAGAGAATACTACGAAAAACCTTGCGAAAAACGTAATCGAAAAAAGAAAGCGGCAATTAATAGACATAAGAAAGCCCTAGCTAAGAGAAAAAGCGACTTAGGATTCTAGAATGGCGATGCACACAGAGTTGTGGTTCCCTAGTGTTGTATGGAGCTCAATGATTCATGTTGGTAAGAACGAAGACTTAAAAGCATATGCTTACGAGTTGAAGAAAGAAGTACCAACACAAGTTCTAAGCAACTATGGCGGATACCAAAGTCCTAATCTAAAAGCAGGTGAGTCTCAAGCACTTGATAGACTAATGGATACTATCACAGAAGAAGTAAATTTTTGTGCTAACCAAGTTGGTCTTAAACCTTTAGAACTATACAATGTTTGGATTAACATCAACCCGCCGGGTGCTTACAATGATTTGCACAACCATGTAGGCAGTGTACTAAGTGGTGTGTACTACATTGAAGCAGACCCTTCACAAGGAAACATACAGTTTGAAAGAAGCGATAATGCAGATTATCACATGCCTCTTGATGTAGAGAAACACACATACTTTACAAGTACAAGAGCAAGTTATGCTTCTAAGACAAACGCATTGTATGTCTTTCCTAGTTGGCTTAAACACTCAGTACAAGGCAACACGTCACGCCGTGACAGACTTTCAATATCATTTAACTATGGAGAAGTGAAGTAATGCGTATCGAAGAAGACACGAAACTAGACTACAAAGATGTACTTATTCGTCCTAAGCGTAGTACATTAGGCTCACGTAAAGAAGTAGACTTATCTAGGGAATTTACATTCCGTAATTATAAATCAGACTTTCCAGATAATGCTCACGACATAGATTACAAAGGAGTACCTATCATTGCAAGCAACATGGACGGTGTTGGTACAATGGAAATGGCAGACTACCTTGCAACAGGAGAAGTAATGACTTGTCTTGTAAAAACATACACTGAAGATGAACTTGTAGAGTACTTTGACGACCACCAAGAACGCACAGATTATGTTGCAATGAGTATTGGCATAACAGATAACGATTATATAAAGTTTAAAGATGTTTACGAACGTGTGGGCAATCGCCTAAAGTATGTTTGTATTGATGTCGCTAACGGATACAGTCAACGTTTTGTTGAATTTGTACGTGGCTTTAGACTGAACTACCCAAATGTTGTTATTATAGCAGGTAATGTAGTTACAGGAGAAATGACAGAGGAGTTAATTTTAAGTGGAGCAGATATTGTTAAAGTGGGCATCGGTCCTGGGAGCGTTTGCACGACTCGTATTCAAACTGGTGTTGGTTATCCTCAGCTTAGTGCTGTTATTGAGTGTGCTGACGCTGCTCATGGCCTGGGCGGACATATCATCGCTGATGGTGGATGTAGCACACCTGGAGACGTTGCTAAGGCATTCGCAGGAGGCGCAGACTTCGTTATGCTTGGAGGCATGCTCGCCGGACACGATGAAGGCGGCGGAGAAGTAATTGAAAAGTTTTATAAGACTGGTGAGTGGGTTCGTAATGAACAATCCCTTGATGGTCAAACTCAATCAATAACTTGGGAAGATGGCATTGACAGAAAACGATTTGTACAGTTCTACGGCATGAGTAGTCGTAGTGCTAACGATAAACATTTTGGAGGATTAAAAGATTATCGATCTTCCGAAGGCAGGACAGTACTAATTCCTTATAGAGGATCTGTAGGAATAACTTTACAAGATATACTAGGCGGAATTAGATCAACTTGCACATATGCAGGTGCTATAAAATTAAAGCATCTAAGTAAATGCACGACATTTGTTCGTTGTACACAGACTCATAATCAAGTTTTTGAGTCGCAAACAATAGGGAATTAATTATGGATCTAAGTATTTTATATAGCGGTCAAGTTTATCTTTTTCTAATTGTATTTGTAATGATGATTGCAGGCATGATAAAAGAGAACGACTTGTTCAAAGACATCTTTTGTTTCTTTGAACAGAATTTAAAAAGTAAGAAAGCGGTAGTTGCTATTGTAAGTGCGTTAACAGGACTACTACCTATCAAAGGTCGTGTTACAGTTAGTGCTGGCATGTTAGACACACTTGCACCCGATAAAGGGTGTTGTGGTCGAGAAAAGTTTGGACCAATTGATTATGTAAGCACACACCACTACTACTTTTGGTCACCACTAGAGAAAACAGTTATTTTGCCAATGGCGGCGTTCGGACTGTCTTATGGTGCATTTATGAGTATGATGTGGCCGTTACTTGCCGTAAGTATTGCA
>ENA-OUOG01004515-OUOG01004515.1-marine-metagenome-genome-assembly--contig:-NODE-4515-length-11944-cov-2.784107_pt1 | contig 11944 bp, 11 predicted proteins | sample MGYA00248635_ERZ508505 | MGnify/ENA primary metagenome ERZ508505 (study PRJEB26176, sample SAMN06267871) | marine metagenome | isolation source: Saanich Inlet, British Columbia, Canada | place: Pacific...
GAAGCCGCCGAAAGAGAGGTTTTCTTTAAAAAAATTCTTCTGCCTATTTTTGCTGCGGCAATTGTTGGTGGGTTGGGTAGTCCGCTTGGCGCGATTGCTGGCGGGTTTGTCATCGCGTTTTCGGAAGTGTTTGTGACCTTCGCCTACAAGCGCGTGTTGGGATATTTGTTGCCTGAATCCATGGAACCGTCAGGTCTCGTTCAATTGCTCTCAACAGACTATAAATTCGCGGTGTCCTTCGCGATCCTGGTGATTGTGTTGCTGGTGCGACCGACGGGTATTTTCAGGGGGCAAACGATATGAGCATCAATATGCGAAATATTTCAATGTTCGCCGTTATGGCGGTATTGTTCGTCATTGTTGGGCAAGTGCAAAGTTGGTCACTCTCCCTTGCTATCCTTAACCTGTGTTTGATCTCGGCAATCATGGCACTGGGTGTTAACATTCAGTGGGGCTATGCAGGCTTGCTGAACGTGGGTGTCATGGGTTTTGCTGCTTTGGGTGGCGTTGCTGGCGTATTGATTGCGACCCCTCCGGTACCTGGCGCTTGGGCTGCTGGCGGTGGCATGATGGCAATGGCGGCACTGTCCTTTATCATAACCATTGCAGCTATCGTGTTTGTCTACTCCAGATTACGGGGGAGATCGCGCACATTATCCATCACATTGATCGGAATTGTTGGCTATTTCATAGCGCGTTCTTTCTTTGACCCAGCGGTTGAAGCAATCGAGAAATATGATTCTGCTGCGACCGGGTTTCTTGGTGGTTTGGGTATGCCGATCATTTTTTCCTGGTTTGTAGGTGGGCTTTTAGCGGCGGGTGCTGCATGGCTGGTTGGCAAGATTTCGCTTGGCCTTCGTTCAGATTACCTGGCAATCGCGACACTTGGTATTTCGGAAATCATCATTGCGATGATGAAGAACGAAGACTGGTTAACTCGTGGTGTCAAGAACGTTATAGGTTTGCCGCGTCCGGTACCCTATGAAGTTGATATTCAGCAATCTGAATACTGGCAGGGTATTGCACAAAGTTGGGGCATCTCAATCATCGACTTGTCCTCAATTATCGTGAAACTCTCCTATGCCTGTTTGTTTACGATTGTTCTATTGATTGTTCTCTACTTGTCGGAGCGGGCGCTTAATTCTCCCTGGGGGCGCATGATGCGTGCAATCCGTGACAATGAGACCGCGGCCGAAGCGATGGGCAAGGATGTAAAGGGTCGACATTTGCAGGTCTTTATTCTTGGTTCCGCAGTAATCGGTATTGCTGGTGCCATGCTCACCACGCTTGATGGTCAATTTACACCGGCTTCATATCAGCCTCTTCGCTTCACATTCCTGATCTGGGTTATGGTCATCGTCGGCGGGTCCGGCAATAACTGGGGTGCTGTATTGGGCGGTTTTGTGATTTGGTTTTTCTGGATTGAAGCTGAACCCATGGGTTTATGGCTTATGGATACGCTAACGTCCGGACTGGCAGAAGACAGTCCATTGCGAGAGCATCTGTTAAAGTCGGCAGCTCACATGCGTTTGATGACCATGGGTATCATATTACTTCTGGTGCTCAGGTTTACGCCACGGGGCCTTATTCCTGAGAAATAGTCTAACTTGGAACGGGGCTTTTGAGCCCCGTTTTCATGTTCGGAATCGGAACATTTTCATGGCGCAATTCAGATCGTGTTAAAAAGTGTTTTCGGGCTAATTGGCGCAAATTCTTCCAGAGGTTTGCGCTATGTTTAATGTGTTTCCAAATGCCCGTTTGAAGCCCTCACCATTCTATGAATCTGTAGTTGCAGAGGGACTGGTTTCTGCGTCCATTTACAATGGAATGATTTTGCCGACAGGCTTTGGAGATCCGGAAGCTGAATACTGGCGGATTATCGAAGGTGTTTCCCAGTGGGATGTGGGGGTTGAGCGTCAGGTTCAACTGAAAGGTCCTGATGCTGGTAAACTTGCTCAAATCCTCAGCCCGCGTGATTTGTCAAAGTGCAAGGTGGGCCAAGGTAAATATGTTCCATTGTGCAACCACAAAGGAACGCTCATCAACGATCCGATCATTTTGAAATTGGCGGATGATCTTTATTGGATATCGATTGCTGACAGTGACATTTGGTTTTGGGCTGGTGCCATCGCTGCCGAGCGTGGTCTCGATGTTGAAGTGTCTGATCCCGATGTTGCACCGATGGCCATTCAAGGCCCAAAGGGTGAGGATGTTGTCGCGTCTGTTGTTGGCGATTGGGTGCGTGAACTCAAATATTTCTGGTTTAAGGAAACCGAGATTGACGGCATTCCAGTGGCTGTGCAGCGTTCGGGTTGGTCAAAACAGGGCGGGTTTGAAATCTATTTGAAGAACCGTGAACAAGGTTCTCAGCTTTGGAACATTTTCAAAGAGGCCGGCAAACCATGGGGAATTGGTCCTGGAGCTCCTGCGACTGCTGAACGAACTGAGAGTGGCTTGGTGTCACTGGGCGGTGATACGGATGAGCACACGAACCCGTTTGAGGTCCGTCTTGGATCGTATGTCAATCTGGATGTTGCGGATGATGTCGTTGGCATTCAGGCATTGCGTAAAATTCATGAAGAAGGTCCGAAGCGTCATCAGCTTGGCCTCAAACTAGAAGGTAACGAATCCGCACCATTGGGGTTCCGTTGGGAAGACATAATTCTTAATGGTGAAAAAGTTGGTGATATGACCAACTGCATTTGGTCTCCGCGCCTCAAGCAGAATATTGGCTACGCCTTGATATCACGTGAAGTTGGTGTGGGGCAGGAAGTCCAGCTCAAACGTGCAAGCGGCATGGTGAGCGCGGAACTATGTGAATTGCCATTCCTTTAAGGTTGTGAAATCAGCTGATTGTGTCCGCCGGAATTTATTTTCTTGGCGGACTGCAGCACTGATGCTACCCTTTGCTCAACTTAGAATATGTGCAGGGACGTATCGAGCCCTGAGATAAAGGATATTCGGTGTGAGCGATCTGTCCGAAGGCGTGAAAGCGCCAGGGCGAGAGCCAGACCCGAACGGCAAGGGAAAGCGGTCGAAAGATCGGAGACGAAAACGGAAACAGACGCACCATAGCGGAAACGGTGCAGCTACCGACCAGTCGAATCGTCCCATGCATGCAGAGCCTCCTGTTGGAAACGATGGAGGCAATGAAAAGCGGTCAGGCCCTCGGGATTCGTCTGATGACGGATCCAAAACTCGTAATAGAAACAAAAACGCTGCAGGGCCTTCCCGGCATGGAGACGGTGCGAACAGGCATTCGCATCAAAGGCCCCTGTATGCCGCATTGGATCTTGGAACCAACAATTGCCGTTTGTTGATAGCTTGCCCGCAGAAGCCTGGCAGGTTTCGTGTCGTGGACGGTTTTTCCAGGATTGTCAGATTGGGAGAGGGCCTCGCCAGCACAGGTCGCCTTAGCGATGATGCCATGGATCGGGCGGTTGGTGCGCTGAAAATTTGTGCTGATAAACTGAATGCTCGCCAGATAAGGGCGCAACGCCTCATCGCGACCGAGGCTTGTCGGCGGGCTGAAAACGGAGACCTTTTCCTTAAACGTGTAAAGGATGAGACGGGCCTCGAACTTGAAATTGTAACTCAGGAGATGGAGGCGCATCTTGCCGCTGCCGGGTGTGGTGCATTGATGGATCGAAAAAGTGAAGGTGCGGTTCTGTTTGATATTGGCGGTGGCTCTTCAGAACTTGTTCTGGTGGATCGTTCTGATGGGAAGCGGCGCAACATTGCCGAAAACATTGCCGGATGGACTTCACTACCGCTTGGCGTTGTAACACTTGCCGAACAATTCGGGGGGCAAGATGTTACTCGTGAGTTATTTGATCAAATGGTTGATGCGGTTCTTAAGAAAATCGGTGCATTTGAAGGCAGGGGCGCAATTGATCATATTTTTTCGAAAGGTGGCGCGCACCTTTTGGGTACTTCGGGTACAGTTACAACATTGGCCGGAATTCACCTTGAGCTTCCAAAATATGATCGGCGCCAAGTTGATGGTATTTGGCTTACTTCCAGTCAGGTGGATACCATTATCGAGCGACTTCTCGATATGACGTATGAAGAACGTGCCGCGAATCCCTGTGTTGGAAACGAGCGTGCTGATTTGGTGCTTGCCGGATGTGCGATCCTTAATGCCATCCGAAAAGTGTGGCCAGCAGAAATGTTGCGGGTCGCAGACAGGGGTTTGAGAGAAGGGCTTCTTACCGATATGATGCATAAGGACCGTAGTTGGGTGCGGCCAAAGAAGGGGCGCTGGTCAAGAAAGCGCAAGAAGCGGAGAAATCAGGCGCATTCAGGGAGTGGCGATAGCGCATGACCAAGAAGCCGGGTTCACAAAAGACCAATCTCAGAAACATGCGAACGCGTGTCAAAACTGCTCGCGGGCGAAAGCTCTCGTCTACGCTTTGGCTTGAACGTCAATTGAACGATCCATATGTGCAGCGCGCAAAAGCAGAAGGTTACGCGTCGCGTGCGGCCTACAAGTTGTTGGAAATAAACGAGAAGCATCCAATCATCAACAAGGGTGACCGGGTGATTGACCTTGGGGCTGCACCAGGGGGGTGGTGTCAGGTTGCAGCCAATATAACTGGCTCAACGTCAGATAATCCACTGGTTGTGGGGATTGATTATCTGGACATGGCACCCGTAGCGGGCGCAGTTATTCTGAAGAAAGACTTTTTGGATGATGATGCGCCAGATGCTATTATGGATTCACTGGGAGGCCATGCACCGGAAGTCGTTTTGTCTGATATGGCTGCGCCTACGACAGGACATCGCAAGACGGACCACCTTCGCACCATGCACCTTGTGGAGGTCGCCTTGGATTTCGCACTTGAGGTTTTGCAACCGGGTGGACATTTTCTCTCGAAAACGTTTCAGGGCGGTACCGAAGGGGAGTTACTGAATCTTTTGAAAAGAAACTTCAAATCGGTGCACCATATCAAGCCACCGGCATCTCGTGACAAATCGGTAGAGCTCTATCTGTTGGCGAAAGACAGGAAGTAAAGGCATCACTTCCCACTTATACCCTGCCTTTTTAAAGTTTCTGATATATTAGGAGTTTTTTACCATTTTACACTTATTGTTTCCTTGAGATGGGGGGCGCAGGCAGATTGTTATGCTGTTTTGGAGCCCCAGAATTTTTAGGGACACTCTAAATGTCGATACAAAAAGCTTCTTTGTGGATTTGTCTTCTCTTTTTTGCCGCTTGCTTTATGGCCTTCATGTCGCCAGCTGCTGAAGGGACAATTGATCGCTTGGGTCTGGGCATGTCCTATATTGCGCTTGCATTTGGCACATTGGGATCGATCTATTTCTATCTCCGTTCCAAAGAAAACAAGGCCAAGTCTCAAAGCGGCGATCATGCAATTTCAAATGCGCCTTCCATCGCGGAAAAACGCGGTGATGCGGCAAACACTCGCGAAGAATTGGTGACACTGGCTTTTACAGATCAATTAACGGGTCTCGGCAACCAGCGGCGGATGATTGAAAAGTTCAATTCTCTTCGCAACGATCGACTTGATGGTGATAGCGGTTTCCTTGTTGGCTTTGCTGATATGGACGGGATGAAGCCAATAAATGATTTGTATGGTTTCGATGGCGGTAATGAGATTTTAAAACAATGTGCACAGCGTTTGTCTGCCGCCGTAGAGCACGATGGCTTTGTGTTCCGCAGCCGTGGTGATGAGTTTGGCCTGTTATTTCCTGAAATCAAGGATGAAGCAGGTGCTCATCATATCGGCAAGATTTTGCAGGAAGTACTACTGGCGCCATTTGACCTTGATGGCCGAACTGTGCGTCTGAGCGGATCATTTGGCTTTGCACTCTATCCCGACTCGGGCGAGGATTTTGATACAATTCTGAAAAACATTGAAAGCGCTCTTTATCACTCAAAGCGTGGCGGGCGCGGGCGCATTACGATTTTCTCAGGAGAGATTGAGGAAATGATCCTGGAGAATGCGCGCATGGAACAGGCACTACGTCGCGCAATTGCCAATAATGAAGTCCAGCCGCATTTTCAGCCGATTATTTCTCTCCAAACCGGAAAATTGCTCGGTTTTGAAGCGCTTGCTCGCTGGATTGATCCAGAGCTGGGCTTTGTTTCACCTGGCAAGTTTGTGCCCTTGGCAGAAGAGCGTGGGATTATTGCGCAACTGACCGACAAGCTTCTGCTGCATGCAGCACGTGTGGCATCCAGTTGGCCCGATGATATTTTTCTGTCGTTCAATCTTTCCAGTGTTCAGCTGGTAGACCCAACAACAGCGCAAAGCATTATTTCGACAATCAGGAAAGCGGGCCTTGCACCAAACCGCTTGGAAATTGAAGTCACCGAAACTGCGATGATGACTGATCCGGAAACAGCTTCGATGATTATCGACGAGTTACACCAAGCTGGTATCCGTATCTCCATGGATGATTTTGGTACAGGCCAATCCAGCCTTGGCCGTTTGCGGGAATTGAAATTGGACAAGGTGAAAATTGACAGGGCCTTCATTATGGCTATCGGGGAAGACAAACCGGCTGAACATATCGTTCGAGCCATTCTTGAAATGTGTGCGGGCCTTGATTTGACCGTCGTTGCAGAGGGTATTGAGGAGATGAACCAGGCTGAAAGCCTTAAGCGTTACGGCTGCCATGCCGGTCAGGGGTATTTGTTCGGCAAGCCTCAGGATGAGCACAAAACAATGGGGTACATTCGTGAGTTTTTGGGCGAAGAATTGGACATGCCGACACCGCAACATGCATCTGCCTAAGCCAAAGTTTAAGTCAGAAAGTAGGGACCGATATGAATTTTGATCTTTCAATAAAGGGCAATTGCATTCTGTCCGCTGAAGACAATGATGTGAATCAAATGGTGCTGCAGCACACGTTGGATGAGCAACACCTTCCTTACATGATTGTTGACAATGGACAAAAAGCCTATGAGGCATGGAAGGCGCTTGATCCCTTGATCATTCTGATGGATATCTCAATGCCGATTATGAACGGTATGGATGCCATTGCGCTAATTCGACAAGAAGAGCAACAGACCGGCAAGCACGTTCCGATTGTTGCCCTTACGGCGCATGCCCTTAAGGGCGATGAGGAACGTTTTCGGGAAGCTGGAGCAGACCACTACATGTCGAAGCCGCTTAACCCAAGCATGTTGCTAGAGACAATTGATCGTGTTCTCAACGCTCAGAAGAACTCTGTTTTACTCCCATAATTTTGTTGTTAACGGCCGGGCTTGACGTCAGGGCCACAATCCTGAAAACTTCGCTCATGCAGCAACTTTGCTGTCTTGTAATACTTGCGGAGAATCCATGAGCCACGATCATGATCACGACCATAGCGAATGGTCTGATATGGAACTCAAAGTAAAAACCCTGGAGTCCCTTTTGGTAGAAAAGGGGTATTTGGATCAGGCAGCGCTTGATGTGATCGTTGAAACTTACGAGCACAAGGTCGGTCCACGAAATGGTGCACAAGTTGTGGCAAAGGCTTGGTCCGATGAGGGGTATCTGCAGCGCTTGAGAGATAATGCGTCCGCTGCAATCGCAGAACTTGGCTTTACGGGCAGGCAAGGCGAACACATGCGTGTGGTAGAAAATACAGCTGAAACGCATAATATGGTCGTTTGTACCTTGTGTTCCTGCTATCCATGGAGCGTTCTTGGACTGCCCCCGGTGTGGTACAAATCCGCACCATACAGGTCCCGCGCTGTGAGTGAACCACGCAAAGTCTTGTCAGAGTTTGATGTGATACTTCCCAAAAAAACAAAAATCCAGGTTTGGGATTCAACTGCAGAAATGCGTTATCTGGTTATTCCAATGCGTCCGAAGGGCACTCAGGATTGGAGCGAGGAAAAACTTGCAAACCTTGTAACCCGGGATTCCATGATCGGCACCGGGGTAGCGTTATTACCTGAAGAGGTGTCTCCATGAATGGCCCACATGATATGGGTGGCATGCAGTGTTATGGCCCCGTGATACCGCAGAAGAATGAACCGCTTTTTCATGGTGAGTGGGAAAAGCGCGCGATGGCCTTAACAGTTGGAATGGGCTTCTGTGGGCAATGGAATATTGATGCTTCAAGGTTTGCCCGCGAAAGCCTTTCCCCGACGTTTTACCTTTCCAAGACCTATTATCAAATTTGGTTGCACGGTCTTCAAAACCTGATGCTTGAGAGAGGTTTGGTGACAGAGAACGAGCTTGCAACCGGAAAAATGGAGACTCACCCTGTCGATGTAAAACGCGTTGTGTCTTCGGCAGACATGCCTGCAGCATTGGCCGCTGGAGGGCCGGTTGAGCGCGAACCTTCGCAGTCGGCTACACTGAGTGTGGGTGACAGGGTTACAACCCTCAACATTCATCCTCAAAGCCATACACGCCTGCCCAGGTACGCACGAGGAAAAACCGGAACCATCATTGCTGTCCATGGTTGCCATGTGTTTCCCGACACGAACGCATTGGGGGAGGGAGAGAACCCGCAATGGCTGTATGCAGTTCAATTTGATTCAAGAACACTATTTGGACCTGACGCCGAGATGGGTAATACGGTTGTAGTTGATTGTTGGGAGCCCTATCTTGCACGCGCCTGAAACGATACCAGGTCTAAGGCTTGAAGCAGGTGAGCCGGTGTTCAAGGAGCCATGGGAAGCCAATGCTTTTGCGCTGGTGGTCGGGCTCCATGAAAAGGGTGCGTTTGAGTGGAATGAGTGGGCCGAGGTTTTGGGTAATACAATTAAAGAAAATGACGATAGTGTTCCCTATTATGAATTATGGCTTCAGGCATTGGAGCGAATGATATCTAGAAAGTCACTTATTGATGCGAGTGAAGTCTCAGAACGTGAGCGAGAATGGGTGAATGCGCTTCATGCTACTCCGCATGGGTCGCCTGTCGAGCTGAAAAATGGGTATTAATCAGGATTGGAACGTAAATCGTATCCAATTCCACAAGTCACATCTTAAAAATATGACGTAAAGTAATTATATGGGCTGAAACGTTATTTGTTGGAGGGAAATTTTATATGGCAACACTTAAGAACATTGATCAAGAAATTGAGAAAACCCGTCAGACGGTTGAGGATATGAAGTCCAAGCTTGACCAGAGTGGGAAAGTTCTGGAAGAGTTTGCCAAGACAGAGACCATTGGCCAAAGCGATTTTGATATTGAAAATGCCCGTATTCAGGACATTCTGAAACAGCAGAGTGTCATGGAGGGAAACATTGCTGATCTGATCATCGGCCTTGAAGACGCAACCAATGTCTTTGGCTCCGAGTTTGAAAGCATGAAAAGCTACACAGGCTGGGAAAAGTTCATTGGCGTGTTTTCCAAGCAACGTATGCAGCGCATGCGCTCGGAGCGCGTGAGGAACATGTCTCTGGCAGGCAACTTGCAAGAGTTGCTTGCCAAATCCGACAAGATTGTTGGTATTTTGCAAACTCAGAAGGATGTGCTTGATTCACGCTATTCAAATTCTGAAGCTTCCTTGAAGCAGGTTATCGAACGCCGCAAGTCTACGATGGGTGAATTGGAAACAGCACAGGCCCGTATTGAAGAGCTCAATCCGCTTCTCATGGATCTGGAAAACCAAATCTCAGCTGCGACGGATCAGAAGCAGAGAACAGAACTCGAAGGCCAGCGTTCTGAACTGGCGACCGAGTATAACCAGATGCAGGCGAAAGAGCAGGAACTCCTGGCTGAAAGTCAGACGTTGGAACGCTATACGTCGATGTTCCAGACATTCGTTGATTCTCTCAATAACCAACTTGCGGCTCAGCAAACCCTGATCAACAAGCTGACGATTGATACCGAACAGCGTGTCGTATTGTACAAGGCATTGGAAGATTCCCTTAAAACCGCGGCACAGCAGGATGTGGCACATAAAATCAACACGCTTGGCAATCAGGTTGATACTGCAGCGGAAGAGACGATGGCTGGTATTGGTGCAGCAGCCCAATCTCATATTGGCGATCTTCTGGAAATGCACGAGAAGAACATGCTTTCGACACAGGATATTCAACGCCGCAAACAATTGGCCGATGATGCCTTTGCCCGTCGATTTGATGCGGTAATGAAAAAGCACAACTCTGCGGATTATATACAGCCCTAAGATGAAGCACGTGCAACATGGGGGAGGTCGTGCATGACCTCTCCAAACAAACATCAGGTTCAGGACTACTTTGTTTCGCTAGGCCGAGCTTTGGACGGGTTCGATACGTTCATGCAGGATGAGGCGTCTGCCACGTCAAAACACGGGGTCATTGCGGCAATCGCTGATGAATATCTGGAGCGGTTAAAATGCTCACTTGCAAGTTGGCAAGACAAGATTTTGTTCGAACCGAAATTCAGGGTTTCCCAGTCCGAAAGCGGGTTTCCTGCTTTCGAAAATGTTCTCGAGCTGATGAACGATCGAGAGAATGCAGAAGCCACTTTGAAAACACTGGGAGAACCGGATGACCTGCGCAAACAGATGGTTGATCACATCCTTACCAAGAAGAGTTTTCCAAAGACGCAACAAATAGAGCTTGCGCGACGCGCCTATCTGGAAAACGTAAATGACGGCAGTCATTTTAGTCCGTTGGTCTTGCCAAAAACCATCAAGGTTTCTGTAAACCCGAAGACCAAGCGACCTTATTATGTGGTGCATTGGGGTTACTATGATGGCTCTGCCAATTTGCCGATGATCTATATGCTGACAGTTGAGGATTCTTCGGAAGACATCAACAAGTTACTGGTCGGGCCTTCAGGTAAACTGAACAAGGAGATCAATATCAAACTCCCCGTCGGCGGCTTGCTCAATCCTGATCTTGCAGTGCAGTTTGATGAATTTTGCGAGAAAAACTCCGCCTATAGTTTGATGCCGTCAACCATCGCAACCAACCTCGATCATGATTTTGATCATCTGCATCCAAAACAATTGCGCCGCTTTGTGCTAGGGCCGTTTTATCATTCTGCTTTCACCCGACATGGCAAGAAAGTGGATCAAATATTGGCCCGGGTTAGAAATCCGGAAAATGCCTGGTTGATGACCTGGACCATGCAAGAGATTTATTCGATCAATGAGCAGCCTGCAAAGTGGGGATTGTGGAGCAGTCAGCCGGCACGTGAGGAGTTCCATATCAATACGGATGACCTTGAGTGCGTTCGTACGGGTGTCACATCGTTTGAACGAAATGCGTTGGTGCCACATGATGCATATCAGGCGATTTATGCTGCTGGCATGGATGAGGAAATTTTTAGTGGCTACCAACGACACGTCATATCTGACGGGCATGTTTTGAGGAATTTGTAATGGATACCGGATTGACCACGATTGATGAGAAAGAAATTTCCAAACATTTGGCGACCGCACAGTCCTTGGTGACCAAGCTCATTTTGATGGAAACGCGTGATGACAAGTCTCGCACTGAACTTGCCGGTACGCGTCGCCGCTTTGTCTCCACCGTCTCGACCCGTGGCATGAAATCCACCCGCGAAGTCGAATTCGCGAAGACACTTTCCTCAGTTGCGGCAGATGACAGCATGTTGTCGCCTGTGCAGCACAATATCCTCTTTAAAACCCGTCGTGCGCTTGCCGTAGCGCTTGCTGTTGCAGACGAGTTTGCGCAGCAAACCGGACTTGATGCGCTTCGTGCCAAGAATGCTGCGTCAACACTGGATGGGGATGATGCAACGAAATTCCGTGCTTTGTTGGAAGCTTCCAGCTATGTGGCTGCGTTCTCTGCCGCTGCCTATTTGCATCAATTTGTTGAAGCAACGGGTGAACCTGCGAATGATGTGGAAGAGCCCGACTTTAACTTCGATACGCCGCAGGATGCCCTCAAAGGGTTTGTTGGTGCCTTGGATGCAGCAGCGGAAGGCGCGTCTGATGACGCGGTTCTTCAAATGCGGGTTCGCGCTTTGGCGGATGTTGCACTCGAAGAATTGTTGCAGCGCAAAGGTCGTTTCAGTG
>ENA-OUOG01004516-OUOG01004516.1-marine-metagenome-genome-assembly--contig:-NODE-4516-length-11943-cov-3.963004_pt1 | contig 11943 bp, 12 predicted proteins | sample MGYA00248635_ERZ508505 | MGnify/ENA primary metagenome ERZ508505 (study PRJEB26176, sample SAMN06267871) | marine metagenome | isolation source: Saanich Inlet, British Columbia, Canada | place: Pacific...
TCTTCTTCACATTTATCTAGTATCTCATTAAACATTGCAACATATCCAGGATGTATTACATCGAAGTTACCTGCTATTATTCCTTTTCTTGCTTTATTCATATTTCCAAAATATCTGTAGTATTATAATCAAAAAAGCTAGTATTAAAATAGTACCTGTCTTTATATTTATACCCTCTTTCATAAAAACATAAGTAAGTATAGTAAAACTAAATATACCTGTTGCAAATCCTGTTAATCTTGATGGCCATAGTTTACCATCGAATGCTTCTACAACATAAGTAGTGCCGTAAATATAACAAACTCCTACAGGTACCCCCATTACAGCTGCTACTATAAAAGGATGATTTTTAACCCAATCATTTAAGAACTGACCGTTAGTTTGAAACCATGAAAGAGATTGAGCTAAGAAAAACAATCCAGCTCCTATAAGAAAAGACTTTACGTTCATTATACTTTGGTTAAATCTCTAAACGTTTCTAACCATCCTTCAGTATTTTTTGTAATACCTTCAATCTTATCTTGTTCTAGTAAACGTAAAAAGGCTCCTGCTTGTAAATCTGGAGCGGGTTGTTTAAGTACATCGTTTACATACTGTTTTTCACTTTCATCTAAAGCTGAAATATGTAAATCCATTAACTTGAAGTTAGTTAACACTCTATCCCAGTTGTGTATTATCTTAGCAAATATCTTTTTACCATCAAGCTTTTCTTCTGCTACTTTATAAACATAGTCAAGGTCAGTTTTTTCTGTAAGAAGTTTAGGAAACTCTGCTACTACAGTTTTTATTCCTAATCCTTTTACACCTTGAAGATTATCTGAGTTATCACCGAGAAGTGATTTAACTAGGTTGTAGTTTTCCGGTAGTACTTTTAACTCATCAAAAATATTATCCTTTGTAAAGGTTTTTTTCTTTACAGGAGCATACACTTCAATAGTATCGTCTACAAGTTGTAAGAAATCTTTATCTGATGAGACTATAGTACATTTCTTAACATTAGATACAGAAGCTTTTTTAGCAATCCAAGCCATTATATCATCTGCCTCTAACTTTTCGAGTACTATCTGATGTATAGGTAAGCAGTCTAAGTAGTCTTGAGTTCTAAATAACTGTCCTACTAATGCTTCTGTTTCTTCTTCTTTAGTATCGTATAATCCCCAATGAGTTATCCTTGATGTAGCACGTTGTGCTTTATAGTTAGGATCTATATTTTGTCTATTACCAGAACCACCTTTTCCGTCCCATACTACTATAACCCTAGTAGGGTCAAATATACGAGTAACGTATCCTAAAGAGCGAAGGAACCCAACAAAACCTCCCACATGGGTGCCTGTTGGATTCATCGCCTTCAAGAGCGAGAACGATCTAATCAGAGTATTCATTCCATCTATCAACAGAATATGATCGTTCAACGCACGGGGTGGGGTCTCTTTAAGATTGTTTAGAATATCGTCGTACGCCATTAATCGAGTAAGTTAGGAGCGATTGGTGTTTCTTCTAAGTCTCCTTCTTCGATTAGATCAAAATCTAACGTACCTACTAACTTCAACCAATGTTCTTTATGAGCATCTTTATACTTATCGATTTCTCTTTTATCGTCTGGTATGAATCCATGAGCAGTCATTACTACTCTACCTCTAGATTGTACACCGCCAATGTGGTTCTTTTCTATCTGTACGTTAGTACGTTTAGCAAACTCTACTTGCATACCGTTCTTGATAGCTTTAATCTTAGAAGTACCTGGATTAGTAATATTACCAAAAGTAACAACTAACGTAGCATCATACCACATCGACATTCCACCTTTATTCTGTAACTTAGCCATTCCCATAGGTGACTCAGGTTTCATAGTCCATACTTTATTAATAGCTACTAGCGTATTAGTATAAGGAGAGTTTTCTTTTCTTGATAAAAGTATTTTCTGGTTTAAGTTATTACCAAACTGAGTAGACATAGCACCTGCATTCCATTCGTTGTTGTTCTTGTTAGAACGTACTGAAAGATCACAAGGTACTGAACCGATACTATCCCAGAAGAAACACATATCATAAGGTAGATTACCTTTAGCCTGCTCATCCATAAGATCAGCAATATAGACTGCTACATCTTCAATAGTGTTTAACTGTCCTCTATCAGCATATAGGAAATGACCTTCATAGTCTGTAACAGTACCATTCTCATCCTTTACTTCTTCTACCTGCAATCCCATTTCCTTAGCGTGATCCCAAGACCATTTCATCTCAGTAATAATAAAGACTGGTAGAATACCTTGTTTTTGAGCATTTACCGCTGCTTCTAATAAAGCTGTTGTCTTTCCTGTATCACTATGTCCTCTTAGTAGAGTGATATGCCCTGTAGGAATACCAGGTAGAGAGGTAATATCCTGAAAGGCTTGAGATAGTGGTATCCAACCTTGCTCTTTAAACTTAACGGAAGAGTTAGAATATCCTTTCTTTTTCTTAAAGTTTGATAAGTTAAACGACTTGCGTACAGCAGCGGTCGCTTTTTCTTGTGTTTCTTTTTTCTTTGCCATTATTCATTAAATAAGTCATCAAATTTACTAACTGTGTCTTGGTTGCCAGCCGTAGCTGTTTCCAAAGTAAAGTCTGTTTTTTGAGGACTTGTGCTTTCTGGCTTAGTTTCAGCACCTGCTGCAGGAGTAGAAGTCTCTTCAGCTCCGGGGTTTAGGTAACTCTGTAGTTGTTTTTTAATGAAGTCATAATCGTATTCAGTATGTACTTCAGTAGGATTAGGTTGAGTCTTTAACCATGTATCAACTAAATCATTATTATCAGATAAAGCGGTTTGTTTAGGTTTGATACGAACAGTAGTTTCAGGGTAAGGGTTACCTTGTACTTGTTCTACTACCATATCCCATCCATTAATAACGTCTGTGAAGTCTCCGATATCTTCATCTTCTGCTAAAGCAAGTAATGCTTTATAGATAGTAATACCGAATCCCCATAGTCTTACACCTTTATCTTCTTCTCCTCTTACTACAACAGGAGCAAAGATTCTAGTCTTAGGGTTAAGTTTACCTGATAATGACCAGTTATCTTTATCGTTTGTCTTTCTAAGTTCTTTTACGAACTCTTCGATCGGGTCTTGCTTACCAAAGTTTGATAAAGCAACCATCGGATACTTTCCTACACCGTAGTGGAACTTTAATTCCTTAAACGGAAATGCAGGATCATAGGCAGACGGTACGATACGAATCGTTTGTTTACCTAGTTCCGGTTTCCAAAAAATCTTTGAATAATCTGTTTTCTCTGTTTGCTGGCCGCTATTATTTAACGTATCCAGCTTTGCGCGTATAGCATTTAAATCCATATAACTATTTTAATATAACGTTTATTATGTAATATAAGAAGAATATTTTACTTCTCCAACTCTATAATCTTATAAAGTTTAGTATTTACCCTTTTTAGTTCAGGGCCTTTGGTCAGAAGTACACAGTTTCTATAATCTGGCCAGTTTATACGGTAAGAGGTGTCAAGTACTCCACCGTTAAGTTCTTTTATTAATGTATTAAGTGCATTAATCGTGTAAAGAGTGTTTGATTCTTTCTTACGGTGCACAAGAATAGTATTATCTAGAAAAGTTCCTACATTACCAAAATCTACATTGTAGGTACAAATATATTCATCCTGAGATTTAGAATATAGTACAAAGATTTTGTTATATATGATTTTGTACCTCTCCTGAATTTCTTCTAGTATTCCATCTAGCGTATCTTCAGTAGCAAAAGTACAGAAAAGTTTGTTGCTCATATCTTCATTTAAATATATCGGCTCTAAGTCATAATCAAATGCCGATTTCGTAACTGTATAAATCATATATAAATATCTTTTTTATATTATAACAAGAGATCTTTTGAATATTTAACTTTTATGGGATATTTCCCACCTTCTTCCAGTATCTCCTGTAGTTTTTCTAATGTTTCTTTGCCATCCTCTTTATGAAAATCAAACAACAATGCATCATACGTGTATAAAACTAATTTTGTTTTTTTATCCTTAAGGTAACGTAGTGCTTCTTTTAAGATAAGAATATTTCTCGAAGTCTCTAACGATTGCATGATATAATTCATTAACTTCTGAGGATTCATATCTTTTAACGCTTTAGTGAACGGTTTATTACTAATCGGCGCCAAAACTCTTCCGTTAGTTTCGTATTCGGTCCAAAGGCTTTTGATAAATCCATCGATTTTTTCAAATACGTCGAGATAAGCGTATTTCTCTGGTATTTTTCCGTAAATTGCGTGAAAGTTAATTTGTTTTGCTTTATCATATTCTTCTTCAGTTATTTCTTCTTTATTGAAATACTGCTTAGCTAGCTGCTTATGAGCTGATTCGTCTGATAAAGGGTATCCAATCTGCTCACAAAGTAAACGAAGGTGATAGCCATCGAAATCCAGCTCAACAAAATAATCACCGGTTGGATGAAAGCACTTCCTGTGTTCTGGGCTTTTAGGTATAGCAGCGAAATTAACGCTATTAAAAGCATTAGTAGGTCTAGATGTAACATTATTTAAGTTGTATGAAGTTAGTACTGAGTTATTTGTGATATTAAAAAGAGGATTTCTAGGTTTAAACATTTCAATAAAGTTATCATAGTAAACACCAAGACCTGATTGCTCTAATAAGAAAAATACATTAGTAGCAGCTTTATTATAAAAATCAAAACCTGAAGGTATATCAAAGTTTATTACATTTTTTATCTTTTCATAAGTCTTTTCACAACTTTCATGTAGTTTAGATATAGGAATAAGTTGATTTATGTTCTGTATAGAACTATGTTTATTATAGAAGTATGAAAAATCATGAGAATGTTCTAATCTATCATATTTAGTCATTGAGTATAGTAATGATACATCTATGGCATCCTGTAGATTAAAGTAATATAGAAGGTTCTTTTTATCTAATGTATATAGTTTACTAGCGGAAGAAAGTATACGAGAGACACGGTCTTTAGATACGTTTAATCCTTCGTCATGATTTATTGGAATGATATGACCGTGGTCAGATCCTATTAATCTAACATACACAGCTACTGTGGAAGTAAGTTTAGGGTGATAGTAAAAGTTAGTAGGTATAACTTCAACGTACATTCCTAATCTAGCTAGCTTTTCTAATGAAACGAGTTTGCTTTCTTGCTCTACTATATAAAACACTTATATAACCTTTTTCTTTAATATAAGAAAAAATTACTTAACTACAAACTGTCCTGGGTCTTTTAGTATTTGATCACCTATACCTGGAAGTATTTTATTTGCTTTATTAATAACGTCCTGATTTTTAGCTTTAGTACCAGGGTAGAGGAATCCGTTTATTATCTCATCTTCAGGATTACCGGTCACATACCATACTATTTTTAAAGTACGTCTGTATAATTTACCTTCTTTCTTTTGAGCAAGATATTTTTCTTTATCAAACTCTACTACTTTACCTGTTCTTCCGTCTTTAGCAAAGAATCTAGTAAAGGTTCCTTTTGCATAGTCTTTTGCAGAAGGAGTTCTTCTGACATTTACAAAGTTAGATTTAGGATCTTCTACATCAGCAGGTACAAACTCTAATGGTTTTGATTTAGAAGTTATTTTATCTCCTTTAAAAAAGTTTCCTAGATGATCAGCAACAAACTTACCTAAAAACGGTAGACCTGATTTAGGGTCTAATAGTTTTCCAGCTATTTTGCCTCCTTTCTTTTGTTTTGATTTAGGTAAATACATTATTGTACAGCGTAAAATTGAGTTTTTATATTAGTATACCATTTATTGTCAGTTCCGATTTCATGATCAAGTCCTGTTATAATATAGGCAAAACTATTATACTTTTCAGGTAAAAGACCAGGTTTTATTTTAAAAGCAGTTCCTATTTTGAATCCAGTGATCCCTACTAACTTTAAGGATAGTTCTACTGGTACTACTCCCTGTGGTACAGGGGTCTTCCTTGCTGTTTTATAGAATCGGTTCATTTCAGCTATACTTTCCTGTCTTAACTGATTCCATAGTTCAGAGTCAAAAGATTGATTAGTTATAAACTGATCGGCAGCTCTAGCTAACCAACCACGTTTATCTTCTCCTATTTCTGCATTATTAAACTTATACCAAACATCTCTTAAATCTTCAATATATGTCTTTCTTCTCTTCTTAGCTTGCTCCTCTAGTTCCTTAGTAGTTAACTTACCTGGTGAGGGATCAACTGATTTAATAGGAATATGTCTGTCAACAGCACCAGAGTTCCATTTTAATATTGCTTCAACATTATCTTTATAGTTACCACTATTACCTTGAGCTGCTATAGAAACCTGTGATGATATCTGTGATGATATTTTACTTGATAATCCTATATCTACTACAGTAGAGGATAAACCAGTTATTTGTAACTCTTGTAGTTTAGCAAAAGTACCAGTTCCAGTACCAGTATTTCTCCTATCAACTACTTTATAAATGCATTCATAATGATCATAATATAATCCAATATCATTTACTTCACCAAAAGCATTATTAATCCCAGAAAACAGTTCATCTAAAAAGTCTTGTACTCCTGCACCTTCTTCTTGAGGACCATCTATAACTTTGCTTATACATTTTTTCACAAAAATGGAAGTAACCATAATATTCATAATATCATTAGTACTTGCTCTGGAGTCTGAAGTGTATTTGTCAGAACTAGCATATGCTTCCATATTTTTAGTAACATCTCCTAATAGTATTGTAAAATCTTTTGCTGAACCGTCCTCTGTATATTCAGGAAATGAACTAAAGTTTGGAGTTTTAGGTAATACAGCTACTAAAGGATCTACTGATATATGCTGTGGAAAAGTAACATATTTTTCACCATAGTTTAAATCAATAGTCAATAGATCTTGATTCTGTTTAGGGTCTTTTAAGTTAAAATGATAGTTGATAATATCAATGATTGCCCTCAAAGGTATGTATATTAAGTTAATACCTTTATCGAATACTCCAAACAGTCCTTCTCCAGCTATGTCTTGATTTATTCTAAACACATCAAAAGGAGTTAGATTGCTAACAGCATCTGCTGCTTTTCCTTCATCACTCGCTAGGTACTCTTTTGCATTAAAGGTATTATCGTCTGTATTAGCTTCTAATCTGTTGAATATAAAATGAAACTTACTCTTTCTAGCTTCTTTTTCTTCTTCTTGTTCTTTTTTTTCAGCTTCTGTCATATCAGAAGTCTTTCCTGCTGATATTGATTCAAGGATAATACCTTTAGATACTATTTTTACACTACAGTCATACCCGCCATCAGGTCTAAAAGACCAGCTAAAGTTAGTGATATAGCCAAACATTCCGTCATAGTTTCCTTTAGATTCATCTCTTTTATCATTAATCGCCTTATCTATAGTAACCATTGATTTAGACTGAAAGAAGCCTTTATCAGGGTATATAATACTTTCTTTACCTGCATATTCTATATCATCGACACTATCACCTACGTATACTGAATGTCCCCATTCTAATAAAGCAGAGTATCCTGGTCTAAAATATAGTAGTTCAGCACGTTCTAGATCTCCTAATGACCATACTGAAAAATTAACTTCAGCTTGCATTAATGTACCATAAGTATTTTTAGAAGCTACTTTTAATCCTGTGATTCCAGGCATAGGTCTAACTCCTAATCTTTCATCTTTATTATATGTATTGAGTGCATTGTAATCTCCAAATAAGTTTACTCCTTGAACACTTTTATTAAAAAAGTTTGCTGCTCTTCCTCCAGTTAATATAAAATTTGATGCTGTTTTATTATCATCACTTATGTCTGTAGTAGGTATTTTTCCTTTTGCTACTTCATTTAAAATCTGTTTATTAGTAACTTCATTAACACTTGATCTAAGTACTACCCATGCAGTATTAGAGTTGATAGCTTGTAAGTTTTGTAAGTTTTTAGAAGATTTAGAATATAGTTCTTCTCTTACTTTTAACTGTCTAGCAGCTAAAGCAGGTATTGAGGAACCGAAAGATTCGTTTTTTCCAGCCATTATCTTTGAGCATTAACATCGTCAAACAATCTTCTTACTGTACTAGCATCTGCAGGAATACGTAACTGTTTTCCTTTCTCTACAGTTAGGCCGTCAGTTTTAGAGACATTTGCTGATGCTATTACCCACCACAAGCTACTATCGTTGTAAAACTGTTGAGCAAGTGTATCATATCTATCACCATCAGTTGCTATAACATAAGTATCATCTTCTGTTACAGGTACCTCAGGATAGATTACATTAGGATAGTATCTAACTCCTTCTTGAGTTCTTAATATTTCTTTATTACTAAATCTTTTTGCCATAACTAGTCATTTCGAGCTTTAAACTCTTCTGTATTTTTTTGTCTCCACATTTGACTCAAACGTGAAGCTGCTGCTAAACCTGGGTTTTTTACACCTTGAGGTATAGTCACACTATTTTCACCATCTGTATATGTTAGAGATGCTGGTCCTCCTACTTTAGTAATCTGAGCTTTTCTGCTAAATGTAGCACTATTGCCAGTAATATCAGATGTTTCAGTAAAGTTACCGAGAGAATCTTTTTTAGGTAGTGATGATGGTTTCGAAGTAGGTTCTATATTAAAAGCAGAAGCTTGGGGACCTTGAGTTTCAAAAGATTTAACTCCTCTAGGTTCCATGGCTGAAGCAGCTTTTTGTCTTTTTGGTCTTACTGTAAAGTCACTATCTCCTCCTATATAGTTTTTAACTTGAGATGATACATTAAAGTTATGTATAGGAGTAAATGATATACTTACATTAAGTAAATGAGGAACTCTTAGATAACCTTCGTTATAAAGATCGATTTCCCATGGGTAGTTAGTATCCCAAGATAACCCTACTGAGCTTATAAAGCCGGATTGTTTAGAAATATAATCTCCTATAGTTATTCTACTTAAAGTACCTCTCATAAACTGACCTGCTTGTCCATAAGTAGGAGCTGTTGAACCTACAAGAGTATTAAGCTTTTTGTACAATGGTATTAGTTCTTCTTTACTAAATGCAGCCATCTTAAAAGCAAAACTTATATCTCTCTTAAATCCTTGGTATGTATAAAACTCTTCAGCTCTACCAATATACTTTGTACCTGACCAATCACCACTGTAGGTATCATCTAAGCTATCTAAATGAGCTCTAAAGTATAAATACTTACTTGCTCCTCCTGCTTCTACTATATTAAACTCAAATGGTATAATGTCTACTGCTTCTTTTCCTAATAAAGACTTAGTAGATTCTTCTAGTTTATTTAACTCATCAACACCTTTAGTATCTTTATTACCCTGATCTCCTAGTTTTAATCTTGACTGTATGTATATAGGTGAAGTAAGATAGTTCTTTTTATCATTAGTCTGATCTACTAAGTCATAAGATGAATCAAAAGAATCTGATCTTTCCTCTAAAAAATCTTTTTTAGGTCCGTAGTTTTCTTTTAACTTTTTTGCGTCATCTTGAGAAACACTAAACTGGGAATAAGCTGATTCGTCACCATTTCTGTAATGTTGACTCTTATCAGCTTGTTTAAAACCATCAGTAGAAACAGGAGTAGATTGTGCAGCGAAAGGCCATTTTGCTCCATCTCTAGTAACTATTGTATTAAGATAGGTTTTATCTTCAGTTAAATCTACTCTAGATTGTTTTTCGTCAGTAGTATTTGCTTGTAAACCTCCTCCTCCAAAAGGAGCTCCTATTATATCTCCTGATAAAGCAGAAGATGCTCCATCTATAGTACCTACACCTGAACCTAATGAGTTACGTAAAAAGTCTCCAAATGCTGATCCTTTAGTAGCGTCTCCTCCTGATTTTAAGTAAGTAGATCCTCCGTTATTAATAAAGTGAGTACCGGTTCCATTTAAAGGTACTTGAGCAAATATAGCTGTGGTAGCCATAGCGTTATTCTTTAACGTATCTACAGCTTTATCTTTTAACTTTTTAAGATCGAATCCTTTGAATCCTTTCTTTGCTCCATTTGCAAGATCAGATATAGTACCTGCATTTTGTAATAATGCTTGATTGCCTTGAAACTTTAGTCCCGGTTTGCTTGTAAGAAGTTTAGTAAATCTTTCTAGATCGTTAGTTCTAGCGTTTATTTGATTGTGCTTCCTACCTGATCCTTCCAAAGAAGGTAGATCGTGTTGAACATACGGCTTTTCTCCAAAGTCACTAAACTTTAGACCCCTCCAATCAGTCTTTAAAGTAATCAGAGGTTTTCCATGATTCTCTGGTTTGTATGCTCCTGAAGACATTTACTATCCTGGTTTGTTATCCAAGTACTTGTCTGGTGTAGCTCCGTCTAAATCGTGAACTGAATGTGAGTCTTTCTGGATTTTAGATTTAGTATCTACATGTAGTCCTGTAGGTGCTTCCGCTCCTACTCTTAAATCAGGAGTGTTTCCTTTTAAGCCTAATGTAGAACCTGGTAACTGTGTGTTAAGTATTCCTTTTGCCATGATTATTGATTTTATTTATAAATAGTTATGCTGATTTGTTTGCGGACAACATTATATACTGCCCGACTTTATTACCGTCCATATTAATATTACCTCCTTTTTCTACTACTGCTCTTAATGCTTTTATTTCTGCTAGTAGTTCAGAGTTAGAATCACCTTCACCACCTCCGGTTATTCCATTTATAAGAGAAGTAATAGCTCCTGATGCTGCTACTGCTGGTGCTGCAAATGCTGTAGTATTAACTAGGCTTTTTAGCTCTTCTAGCTTTTCTGTATCTAGTTTATCAAGTGCTACTTGCATTGCTGCTAATCCCGCTGCTATAGCTGTTAAAGAAGTTCCTACAGTCGATAAAGGATCTGCCATTGCTGCTATTCCTGCTAGTACTCCTATTCCTGCTACACCAAATATTAATGATGCACCTAGACTAGCTAAACCTAAACCTAATGCAGCGAATGCTCCTCCAACTGCTATTAATGCAACTGCTTTTTCTAAAGTAACTTCTCTTAATATACTTGCTATACCTTCTGCGGCTGCGGTAATGATAGAACCAATACCCTCAAATGCTGATTTTATTGCTAATCCTATAGCTTCAAAAGCTGGTGCTGCTAACTGAAGAGCATATCCTATTCCTATAAGAGAGACTGTAAGTATTGCCAAACCTGCTGCTGCGTATCCTAATCCTGCTGGACCTAAAGCTTTCATTGCTTTTCCAAATGCCTGTAATCCTTTACCTAAACCAGTTAGACCTATTCCTGCTGCTACACCGAAAGCTGCTAATCCTATCAATGCCGGTACGGCTACGACCATAAGAGTTAAAGGTACAACAGATAAAACTAAGTTACCTATGCCTTTCCTTACTCCTTTATGTCCCATAGCTTTCAACCCTTTAGATAATCCTTCCAATCCACCTTGACTTTTAGCTCCAGGTTTATCAGTTTGTTTAACCTTATCTGTAGTAGTTTTAGTTAACTTCTCGGTTGCTGAATCTCCTACTTAAGTTATTTTATCTTTTGCACCTAGTGCTTTTTCTTTTATTTTATCAAATAAATCAAACTTTAAACCTTTACCTGTTAATAAATTTTTAATAGCGTTTGATCCAGCTAATAGGCCTATACCAGCTGCTAGTTTAGGTAATGCACCGAGAATACCAGCAAAGCTGTTACCGATACCTTTTAAAATTTTCCAGAAAGTATTTGTTTCATCGGTGATGGTAAAAACTTCTCCTTTTATACCTAACCATGATTTAAACATTTCTTGTAAATATTCAACTCCTTTAAATACAGCCCCTACAATTCCGGCGATTGGAGCAATAATTCCTCCTATCACATCAGCAATAGGAATTAAAATGTCTAACATAGGAGTAAATGCTTGTGCAAGTTTATCTGCAGCTTTGGCTAGTTTATCCTGTACTGCCATACGCTCCATGTCTTCTAGTTTAACTCCTGCTGCTGCTGCAGCTTGTTCCTTAGTCATATTGGTTTCTAAGGCTCTT
>ENA-OUOG01004519-OUOG01004519.1-marine-metagenome-genome-assembly--contig:-NODE-4519-length-11941-cov-4.752782_pt1 | contig 11941 bp, 8 predicted proteins | sample MGYA00248635_ERZ508505 | MGnify/ENA primary metagenome ERZ508505 (study PRJEB26176, sample SAMN06267871) | marine metagenome | isolation source: Saanich Inlet, British Columbia, Canada | place: Pacific...
GCATCGATTTCGGCTAGCCAATCACCAACCGCATGCATTGCACTATGTGTAATATGGCAAATCATAACGGGCGCGCCTAGATTTGAACTATGACCCCAATACGCATAATCCGTTTGGTCGGATGATTAAAGTGGGTCTGCGTCACAAGTTTTAAGGTGTGGGCTTAACACAGCCATCATTGGGGCTGTCCGTCGTCAGACGGGCAGCCCTTTTGAGTCTCATTAGGCCGGTGTCAAAATCTGCCCCAAAAGCGGAAAGTGCACATGAACCAGACCGGCTTCGGCGGTTTCGCGCGCTAAGCTCACCCGCTGGGCGCTCAGGCCCACCAATGTGCCGTGCACAGTGGCCGGGTCAGGTGACTCGGTTTTAATGGCCACGGGCTGGCCGGCGCGAAAGCCCATTGTTTCGTCAACCGTGCAGCCGTCCATGGGCTGGCAATCCTTGGCATGCACAATTGCCTGCTCGGTCGACCAGGCTTCTTCGCAATCGCCCATGCCAATGGCGGAAAGCCGCTCGAACCAAGCCGCCGCATGCGCCCCCAGCGCCGATGGCTGCAAGCCAGACAAGCCAGCAAAGGCGACACAGGCATAAAGCGTGCAATCAGCATGGCCGGGTAAATCGCCACCAATAAAGCGGCGACCATCCGATAGGGCGTTGCCAAGCGCCTGTCCACCAGCGGCAAATTGGCCTTGCAAATGCGGCACAGCCGGCAAAAACGCTTCCTTTTTCATGCCAAAACGCGCCTCGCGGTCTTGCCAGAAAGCCTCGTCCATCATATCGGCATTGCTGCCCAAAGCCGTGCCAACCGCTGGCATAAACCAGCTGGCGCCAGCCCATAGGGCCCATAATTTGGCGGCCCGTCCGCTCGGTGCCGGATATAGGCTGGGCGTGGGTTTGGCGGTTTCTAGCGCATCGGTGATGCAATCTGTGTCGCAAAAAATATCAGCGCCAATTTGCAATACCGGAATCCGCTCATAGCCGCCGGTCAAAACGCTCAGCTCTGGCTTCGGACAAATCACTGGTTGTTCGACAGATTTCCACGCCATTTGTTTAATGGTGAGCGCCATACGCATGGCTTGGCCAAAGGGTGACATGGGATAATGGTGCAGGATAATTTCGGACATGGGACTCTTTCCATTTAATATGTGAAGATACAGACGCTCGGCCTTGGCTGAAGATTGCCCATAGTTTGGTCGCAAACCCAAGCGAAAACAACAATGTTTTGCCGCCCGAGTAGAATCGCGAGAGATATAGTCGCTCTTGCCCACTCACTGATCAAGGCGCGCGCCGAAAGAAACCATAAATAGCCATGTCGTCATCTATTGCTCAATCGCTCAAACAATATTTCGGCTTTTCGCAGTTTCGCGACGGTCAGGAAGATGTTGTGGCGCAAATCTTGTCGCGCCAAAACCTATTGGCGGTCATGCCGACCGGCGCTGGCAAGTCTCTTTGCTATCAATTACCCGCGATGCTGCTCGACGGGCGAACCATCGTCGTATCGCCCTTGATTGCGCTGATGAACGACCAAGTGGCTTATTTGCAATCGCTGAACTTGCCAGCAGAAAAAATCCACTCGCACGCTGATTATAATGACAATGCTGATATCTGGCGGCGCTTTGTTAGTGGCGAGGTAAAAATCCTTTATATTTCGCCCGAAAGATTAATGACCGAGCGCATGTTGGCGGCGCTAGAGCATGTGCCGGTCGAGCTTTTTGTTATTGATGAAGCGCATTGTATTTCCAAATGGGGCGCTGCTTTTCGGCCTGAGTATGACCAATTATCAGGCCTTCAGCACAGATTTCCCAATGCCGTTTTGACCGCCTTTACCGCCACGGCTGACAAAGCCACGCGGCAAGATATCGTCGATAAGCTGACTGGCAATCGGGCCCATATTATTGTCAAAGGCTTCGACCGCCCGAATTTATCCCTCGCTGTGGCTCTGAAAGATGGTTGGAAGCAGCGGCTATTGGCGTTTGTCGAGGCGCGCAAAGGCCTATCCGGCATTGTCTATACTTTGTCGCGCCGTGAAACTGAGACAGTGGCGGCGTTTCTATCCGATAATGGCCACAAATCAGTCGCCTATCACGCCGGCCAAGAAGCCCATCAACGCCAGCAAGGTCAAGACCGTTTCATGACTGAAGACGGCGTGGTGATGGTGGCGACCATTGCCTTTGGCATGGGCATTGATAAGCCCGACATTCGCTATGTGGTGCACACGAATATTCCCGGCAGTGTGGAGGCATTTTATCAAGAAATTGGCCGCGCCGGACGCGATGGCTTGCCGGCGGATACGCTGTTGATTTACGGGCTTGATGATTTGGTCAAACGGCGCCGGATGATTGCCGATGGTGACGGCGATGAGGCGCATAAATTGCGTGAAAACAAACGCCTCGACTCGCTACTGGCCTATTGCGAGGCCTCGGCCTGTCGAAAAAAAGCCCTGCTTGCCTATTTTGATGAGAGCCAACCCGATTGTGGCAATTGTGATAATTGCCTGAACCCGCCTGAAATGGTCGATGGCACGCGTGAGGCGCAAATCCTACTGGCGACAATTCTCGGCACTGGCGAATATTTTGGTGCCGTGCATGTCGTTAGTGTGGTGCGCGGTCAGAGCAGTGATAAAATTGCCCAGCGTCGGCATGATGAATTGGCAAGCTATGGCCAAGGGGCCGACCAGTCGGTGGATTTTTGGCAGGCGTTAATTCGACAATTGCTGGCGGCGGGCAAAATTTATGTCGATTTGGAACGCTATGGCGCTTTGCGTTTGACGCCCGAAGGGCAGCAGATTTTGAACGGCGATATTGGCTTTTTTTGCAAAAAAATTGTGCCGCGGCCGAGTAGCCAAAAAACCGCCTCGGCGCGCGCTGTCGTAGCGTTTGACGATCCTGTCGATCAACAGCTGCTGGCGCGGTTGAAAACGCTGCGGCTTGATTTGGCGCGCGAGAAAAACGCCCCCGCCTATGTGATTTTTTCCGATCGCGTGCTGATGGAAATGGTCGCCCAAAAACCGCAAAACGCCGCTGAATTGCTGGCGCTAAATGGTGTCGGGCCGCAAAAACTTGAGCAATATGGCGCATTATTCTTGGCGGCTATCGAAAAACCAGTTTAAGCTCAATGTGCGAAAATAAGACCGACAAAGGAGGGCCTATGAACGCGCAAACTCATCTCACTGCCATCACCATTGGACGTATTTTGCTAGGTGTCTATTTCCTTTTGCCAGGTATTATGAAAATTGTTGAATGGGATCGGCATATTGCGCTGATGCAGCATCATGACATTAGCTACACCGCCCCGCTTTTGTTGATTGCGACCGGCGCCAATATTTTATTGGGCGTGCTGCTGATGGCTAATCAGCAAGTCCGTTTGGCTGCCTATGGCTGTGTCGCCTATATTGTGGTGATTAATTTCACCTTGCATGATTTTTGGAATTTCGAGGGCATGGAAGGGGCCCATGAATTACAAAATTTCGTCAAAAATCTCGGCATTTTGGCCGGTCTTTTGGTGCTGGCGGGCTATAGTCCAAACCGGCGTTAGTCGGTTTTCACATGAGCGTCGAAAAAGCTGCGGATTTCATCATTCAAAATAACCCGCAATTCTTCGCGCGGTATGTCGCCGATTAAGCCAAAGCGTTTGGCGCGTGATGAAAATTGCGGCGTGTCGGAAAAATCACCGTGAATACTACCAGCCAAAAAGCGTTTGCGTGACACGCCTGTATTGGCCGCCATCATGCGGTCGAGCTTTTGATAATTTATCGGATCCGTCCAACTGCTTTGACCCAAATATAAAAATGGCTGTTTGAGACCCGCGTCAATTTTATCTTCCGGTATTGGCAGCATCCAGCCATCAAGGGCAATCACCGCATCAATTCGCGTATCGCTGGCCCCTGCCATAATGCTGGTGGCGCCGCCGTAAGAATGGCCAAACACGCCGACATGATCGACGCCGACATGTTGCCAGAACGCGTCACCGGCGGCGTTTAACGCGCCGACTCGGTCGAGCATAAAGCGCACATCAGCCGTGCGTGTGGCCAATTGCGGGCTGCGGAAAGCCCAAAATTCTTCCGTCGTCAAAGGCCCATTAGCGCCCGACCGATAGTCAGCCGTGCTGCCATCTTCAAAAATCGTGAAATAGGAATCATAAGCATGGTCGGTGGAAATGACGACATAACCATGGCTGGCCAATTCTTCGGCTTGTACGGCATTTTGATTGCGCGTGCCGCCCAGACCATGTGAAAAGACTAAGAGGCGACGCGGCTGGCCATTCTCGCCCAGGGCCAGAGGCGCATCGCGGTAGGCATTGGTTTTCACCGAACGCATATGGTCAATAATCGGCGGCCATAAATTCAATTGTGCTGCTAAACGCGGCAGTCGACGGTCTGCATTGAGCAAATAATCCATTGCCTCGCCGCTTTGTTGGCTGGTCGGATACCAAATTTGCACCACCAAACGGCGCTTATCGCTAGCCTCTTCGGTAAACCATTCGTCACGGCTTTCATCGGTCCAATAGAGTATTTGCCCGCCAACCTGATATGGCCCCGTTGGCACTGGCAAATTATCCAGCGGAAAGACAGATGGAATGACCATAGAACAGGCTGAAATCAAACCTGTGAGGGCCAAAATCGCAATGGCTTTGGCGGTTTTAACGAATTTTTGCATGATACGCTGCCTTCTCTAACTATCCTGTTGATATAGATAATAGGCCGTTGAAAGCAAATGGATTATTGTCCAGTCGTCTTATTTTTCAGTTAGGGGCACCGAAAGCCCGGGCGGCGTCCATTGGCCGTCACTATTGGCGTCAATATAAATCGGGTTGGAATAAGCGTAGGGGAAGTAGCCCGGATAGACCGCCTGATAAATGTCGCTCGCTTGGCCGCTGATTTCTATCGTCACATAGGCATCGCCGGTGACTTCAATCGGCATAGAAAAATGACCATCATCGGCAATTTGCGCCTGACCAATGGCATTGCCATTGATTTGAACATCGAGCCTGTCAACATCCACCCAATCGGCGCTAAACACCCGCCCGCTCAATGTGCCGGTGCTGCCCTGATGCGTGCCCCCCATGCCGGTGCCCGATAAAGACAGGTCAAAAAATGGACCCGTTGTGCCGTAAAAATCGCCTTGCCGCAGGGCGTTGGTGAAACCGTCAATGGAAAAATCCGCCACAGTGTCTGCCGCCAAGCGCACCATATTGCGCGGCAAAGCCACTTGCTGAGTGGTGCCATGTGAGTCGCTATTGGCGCTGCCCGAAATCCGCTCACCTTGTGATAAGAGCGCGTGCCAATCGCGCCGCAAGGATTGGGTGCGTTCGGGCCGATAGGCCTGCGAACCATTCATTAATTCCATGGCGTCAAAATCAATATCACGAAAACCGGTCACCGGATCGCGCTCAATCAAACTATTATTGGGGAATTGGGTCAGTTCCAGCGTCGGGTTAAACGGGTGATTGGCAGCGCCCATATGGGTGAAGAAAGCCTCATCATCAACCGCCTCTTGATAATTATCGGGCAAGTCACCACTCAGCTTTAGGTTTTCGCGAGCATGGTTAAGCTGCGCAAAAGGGGCGCCAAAGCCGACATGCATATCATAGAGAACATCGCGGGTGCGGCGGTTTTCATGGGCGGGCAAACCGCGCCGATAAGCATGTGCTTGCCGCTCAAGTGGGAAAAAATTCATATGCCCAATGGTGTGCGGTGCCCGTGCTGAGGCCAATGTGCTGGTCACTTCAGAGCCAGTAATGGCAATCATTTTGTCGCTGGCGCCGATTTGCGCCAATAATGGATTGAAATCGAAAATCGTATCATGTTCGGCAGCCACCATCACTTCGCCATGCTCAGCGATGAAACTGCGCAGCCGTTTGTGAGTCGAAAAAGCATTGTCAAAGCTCGGCCCTGAATGCACATGCAGATCAGCAGCCATAAAGCCCGGCGTTTCGACAAGGCGGCGCGGCGCTTGAATATTGAGCTTTTGCGCTTGTCCATCGGCGACCGTCAGCGTCGTGGTCTCGACGGAAAATTCCGGGCCGCGAGCGCTATAAATTTGATAACTGCCGGGCGATAAATAAACATGTGTCGGGTCGCCCAGCGTTGCCGCAAAATGGACATCCGTCGCCGCCTCAATTGGCAGCATTTGCCCATCGACAGCCTCGCCATAGCCGGTCAGCTGGTCTTCCAAATGCGGGTCCGGCGTGCCATTGGTGCCGCGAAAGATCAACCGCATGGGGGTGCCACGCGGCAGGTCAATGCGGGCTGCTGGCGGTACACTCAAAGTGCCAATATGTACGTCATCAGCGGCCACGCTAACGGCGGTTTCAATCGGTTGGCCGGCGCGCGACAACAGCCGAAACTGGTAATCACCGGCTGGCAGGTGGGCGCTGAATTGGCCGTCAGCATCGGGGGTTAATTGGGTAAAGGGCGCACCGTCTTTGCGGTCAATGTGTAGGCTGGTTTTTTGCCCAGCGCCGGCCACAACCTGCCCAGAGACGCGTGCCGCATGGGCGTATAAATCATCGGTGATGGCGGCCACATCGTGGCTTGGCGCGACGATGATTTCTTCTTCAATGTGAATTTCTTGGCCCAGTTCGAGCCCTAAAAACGGCACTTGCAATAATTGCACTAACCCAAGGTTTTCGCCGTCACCTATGGTTAAAGGTTCGACCAAGGTAACAAACGCCAAGGCGCTGCGGTCGGCCAGCGCGAAGCTCGGCAAGGCGACGCGATTACCGCCATTGGTTGATTGCCGATGCGCCGACAGCAAACGCCAACCATAAGCAATAGGTTCAACCGCGTCATGCGGTGACAACATGACAATGACATCGATTTTGCGCGCCGCTTGGGTAAACGCCATGGAACTGCGGCCAACGAATTTCTCCTGTTTGAAACCATTGCTGCGCGACGGATTATGCGTCGACAAAAGAAACGTCTCCAATGAATGATAATTAAAGCTCAAAGAGCTGAAAATGCCGGGGTCGGCCGCATCGTCATTTTTGCGCCAAATACGTTTGTTGATTTTCAAACGATTGGCCGCTTCGGCGCTCAGGCTATAGCGTGTTTCAATCATCATGCCGGCGTTTTCACCAAGCGTCACCAGCGCTGCTTTTTGGCGGCTATGGCTGGCTTGAATGGCACTAATATCAACCGGCTGCGATTGACTGCCATTGAGCAAATCCTGACCCGAAACGAAATGGTCATCGTCGCGATGGCAAAAGCCAATATCGCGCAATGTGCCGCCACGGGCCGAAAAATCGCCCTCGTGGTCAAGCGCCGCAAGGGTCACGCATAATGTGCCATTAGATAAAATCCAATCGCCAATACCAGCCGACGCATCGGGGCCGTTTTGAACATAAGCGTCTGCATTGCTGGCGGTGATTTGTTCGGCCACCATGGTGCCCGCGGCAGGGGCGCTCAGCGACAAGCCCATCAGGCCGATAGCGCAAAAACTTTTCAGAGCAAAGGCCCGCATGATGAAACTCCCAATGACTTACCATGCGAAAATATCATGGCCAAATTTGTTTATGATTTTGCTGTCAAATGAGGCCGCGCACAAGTCAATTTAATCGGCTGCGGCTGGCTTCCCACTCAATCATTAATTTCTTGCGCTGCATGCCCCAGCGATAGCCGGTCATGCGTCCATCACTGCCGATAATGCGGTGGCAGGGTATCAGAAAAGCGATATCATTTTTGCCAATCGCGCCGCCAATGGCACGGCTAGCTGTCGGTCGCCCAATGGCCGTGGCAATATCACGATAAGTAGCCAGCTCGCCAACCGCAATATCACATAACGCCTTCCAAACGGTTTCTTGAAAAGCTGTTGCCTCAATATGCAAATGCACATCAGCGAGGGCTTTCGGGTCGCCGCTAAAACAAGCCATGGCGGCGGCATGATCTTTCGGTTCGCCAGACTCTATGTTGGCATGGGGAAACCGTTGGCGAATATTTTGCAGCGCCGCATACTGACTGTCATCAAATGACAAATGGCAAATTCCTTGATCTGTTGAGGCAATCAAAGCGCTGCCAAAAGGCGTGTCGTGAAAAAGAATGCGTAGCTGAAGCGTCGCGCCATTGGTCGCATATGGCTCCTGCTTCATAATGCGAATATGCGGCTTATAAATGCCCGGCTTAGGCTTTTTGGCTGGTTTTTCTTGTGTCATTCTCGGCCCTCTTTAGCCAAATCTTAGCGCAAGCCTCAGCCTATTTCGATGAAAATATTTTTAGTAAATGGTTGTCGTATTGCTCCTGCTCAAAACTAGGTTAAGCTGGCTATATGGAAAATAATCAACATAGCGGTGCACTTTCGCGCCTGCTGATTTTATTGGGCCTGGCGGTATTGGCCGTCGGTTTCTGGTTGTTCGCGCCAAACCGGCCGCTGTTGCACGATGATTTATTGGTGCTTGATGCCCATTTAGACACGCCGGCCGTGCTAGACCGCCCCGGTTTTGACATTACCGCGCGCCATGACCCGCATCATGATTTTTCGCAAGTCGATGTGCCGCGCATGCGTGACGGCGGGCTGGATGGTGGCTTTTGGGTGATTTACACACCGCAGGGCCCGCTAACAGAAGATGGTTTCGCCGCCGCTCTCGCACATGCTCGCCACCGCAACACATTGATTGATGACATGGTTGCCAGCCATAGCGAGATTTTCGCCCACGCCACTTTAGCTGAACACGCCGCGCCCATTGCTGCGGCTGGCAAGCGTGTGGTTTTCAAAAGCATTGAGAACGCTTATCCGCTCGGCATGGATGTGTCGTTGCTCGACGAGTTTTATGCCAAGGGCGTGCGCATGATTGGCCTTGTGCATATGAGCAATAATCAATTTGCTGACAGTTCAACCGATAAAAACGGCCCGAAATGGGGCGGCCTTTCGCCGCTTGGGCGACAATTGGTTGAACGGGCCAATGCGTTGGGCATGGTGATTGACGCGTCGCACGCCCATGACGCGACTTTGGCGCAATTGATTGAGCTATCGCGCACGCCAATTATTTTGTCGCATTCTGGCGCCAAACATATTTTTGACCATCCGCGCAATGTGCCCGATGATTTATTGCAAAAATTGGCGGCACTGGGTGGGGTGATACACATTAACTCACTGTCGGGCTACTTGAAGACATTGCAATCGGACCCCGAACGGCGTCCCGCGCTGATGGCGCTTTATGGCGACTTGCGAGCCAATCCGCCACAAACATTGGCTGAGCAAGACGCTTTCTTAGCGCGTCGGCGTGCCATTGACGCCCAATATCCGCCAGATTTCGCCGATTTTGCCGATGTCATGGCGCATATTCGGCACACATTGACCATTTTGGGCCCGCAACATGTTGGCATTGGCCTTGATTGGGATGGCGGCGGCGGCGTTGCGGCTTTGCACGATATTGCCGCTTTGCCAAAAATCACCCAAGCCATGCAACGGGCCGGATATTCGCGTCAGCAATGTAGCGATGTTTGGAGCGGCAATCTTTTGCGTCTGCTGCGCCAAGCCCATGCGGCCCGCCAGCACTAGACGCCCCCAAGCCAAACGTGAACCTGGCGAAACTTGCCTTTCGCATGAACACAGCTTAAGGGAAGGGTTCCCCAAAGCTGTCATGCGTCTCTCGCGCAGAAAGAATTTTTATGACAACAAATTATATCGGCCGCGCCGCCCGTTCTCTTGGCATTATGTCTGGACCTGTGGGGCAAGCCAAACCGATTTCAGCCGGCGACTTGCGCACGGAAATTTTATCCGGCTTAACCGTCGCTTTGGCGCTGGTGCCGGAAGCCATTGCCTTTGCCTTTGTTGCCGGAGTGGCGCCCTTAGTGGGGCTTTATGCGGCCTTTATTGTCGGCCTAATTACGGCTGTTTTCGGTGGCCGCCCGGGGATGATTTCAGGCGCAACCGGCGCTTTGGCGGTGGTCATGGTGGCACTGGTCGCTGACCATGGCGTGTCATATCTATTCGCGACGGTTATTCTCATGGGCATTTTCCAATTACTGGCTGGCGTCTTCCGGCTTGGTAAATTCATTCGCATGGTGCCCAATTCGGTCATGCTCGGCTTTGTTAACGGCTTGGCGATTGTCATTGGCATATCGCAATTGCAGCAATTTCAAATTGTCGATGCGGCAGGCCAAAGCCAGTGGATGAGCGGTGTGACCCTCTATATCACGCTGGCGCTGGTTATGGCGACCATGGCGGTGATTGTGCTGACGCCGAAAGTGACAAAAATTATTCCCGCGCCTTTGGCGGCGATTGGCCTGATTACCGCCGTGGTGATTTTCGCCGATTTGCCGGTGCCGCGTGTTGGCGATATGGCCAGTGTTGCTGGTGGCTGGCCGCAATTTGCTTTGCCTATGGTGCCATTCACCATGCAGACATTTTACATCATCGCCCCTTATGCGCTGATTTTGGCGGCGATTGGCTTGATTGAAAGCCTGCTCACCTTGAATTTAGTCGGTGATATCACCGGCAAGCGGGGCGGGGCGTCGCAAGAATGTTTGGCCCAAGGTGCGGCTAATGTGGTCACCGGATTTTTCGGTGGCATGGGCGGCTGCGCGATGATTGGTCAGTCAATGATCAATGTAAAATCTGGCGGCCGCACGCGTTTGGCCGGCATTGCTGCGGCTTTATTCCTGCTTGGTTTTATCCTCTATGCTTCTTCAGCCATTGAGATGATACCGCTGGCTGCTTTGGTCGGCGTCATGTTCATGGTGGTGATTGGCACATTTGCTTGGCAATCGATTCAAATTCTGCTGCGCGTGCCGAAAGCCGATGCCTTCACCATCATCTTGGTCACCGTGGTCACCGTATTGGAAGATCTGGCGATTGCCGTTATCGTCGGCGTGATTGTATCAGCCTTGGTTTATGCGTGGAATGCGGCCAAGCGTATTCAAGCTTCGGTTCGGCCATTGGAAACCGAAAATGGTGTGCTGGTCTATGATATTCGCGGCCCCTTATTTTTTGGGTCTGCGGCTAATTTCATGGAATTATTTGATGTCGCCAATGACCCCGATACGGTGATGCTGGATTTCAAAGAATCGCGCGTCGTTGACCAATCGGCCTTGCAAGCTATTGAAGATATTGCTGGTAAATATGACGCTGCGGGCAAACGCCTGCTATTGCGCCATTTGAGCCGCGATTGTCACAAATTATTGCGCCGTTCTGGCCAGTTGATGATTGATAGCGATGATGATCCGACCTATGGCGTGGCGGTTGATTATGATGTTAACATTGGCGCCCTTGGTGGCGGTCACTAGTCAGCTTTGCGTCCGGCATTGGGCCGGTCATTACGACGACCAGCGGGCTTTCCACCCTGTTTGCCACCGGGCCGCCCACCTGGTTTACCGCCGGGGCGTCCGCCTGGTTTACCGCTGGCTTTACCGCGAAATGGTTTTTTCCCGTCACGGGCTTGACCGTCAAATCCACCTTCAGAACTTTTGCCGTTGAATTTAGGCTTGGCCTGGCGATGGCCCGGCTTGCCGGTTTTATCGCCGTCGCGTCGGTTGCTGGGTTTCTTACCAGCGCGTTGCGGGCGACCACCTTTAGTGCCGCGTGGGCGCTGCGGCTGGCTGCCGTCTTCGTCATGATGCCGTGTGTCGAGTGGGTGCTCGCTATTTTCATCACGGTTCTTACTGCGTGGCTTCGCGGCTGGCGTCATATCCATCGTCGGCTTCACTTGCTTGCCCTTAAGCGGGTCATAGCCAGTGGCGTCCATGACCACAGAATGGGCCACATTTTCGGTCGGAATTTTGCTTTTCATCATCCGCTCAATATCGCGCAAACGCGGGCGTTCATCGCTTGAGCATAAAGAAATAGCTTGCCCTTCACGGCCAGCGCGCGCGGTTCGGCCAATGCGGTGAATATAGGCTTCGGGAACCGTTGGCATATCATAATTGACCACCAAAGAGACTTCCGGAATATCAATGCCGCGCGCGGCATTATCGGTAGCGACCAGAATATGTTCCTTGCCCGAGCGG
>ENA-OUOG01004520-OUOG01004520.1-marine-metagenome-genome-assembly--contig:-NODE-4520-length-11940-cov-9.988789_pt1 | contig 11940 bp, 7 predicted proteins | sample MGYA00248635_ERZ508505 | MGnify/ENA primary metagenome ERZ508505 (study PRJEB26176, sample SAMN06267871) | marine metagenome | isolation source: Saanich Inlet, British Columbia, Canada | place: Pacific...
CTTTGGCGACCAAAATGCTCCTGTGGTCGCATTTTGTCGAACCACGCGGCTCTCACCCAAACCTAGCCCCTAAACGACAAACCCCCGCCGATGGCGAGGGCTTGTCATTTGGTAGGACCAGGCGGATTCGAACCGCCGACCTCTACCATGTCAAGGCTTGAACCACACTAAGAACCACGGTGATACACGCAGGAAGTTATCAACCGATGGGCTCGTCGGCAAGCGTTCGTGAAGAAGCGCTAAACATCGCTGCGCGCCGGCGTCCACCTCAAGCATCTCGTTCGGAGGCAACTCTATCCGCTAGCAGGCAAAATATTTCGTACATCAACGTTGCACCGACCAACGACGTGTTACCGGTAATGTCTAATGGCGGCGCTACCTCGACCACGTCTCCTCCAATCAGGTTGAGCCCTTTTAGTCCGCGTAAAAATGTCAGCGCATCGACGGTCGTGATACCGCCGATTTCAGGGGTGCCGGTTCCTGGCGCGAAAGCCGGATCTAGGCCATCTACGTCAAAGGTGATGTAGGTTGGCCCATCCCCTACCACTCGACGCGCTTCTTCAATGACCGCCTTGACGCCGATTTCGGCGAATTCTTCCATAAACACCACGCGCATGCCCTTTTCCAACGAGTAGTCCCAGCCTTCAAAGGTATTCTGCGCTCCGCGAATACCCACTTGGATACATCGCTTCGGGTCGATGAGACCATCCTCTGTAGCCAAACGAAAAGGGCTGCCGTGGCTGAACTTGGAACCCTGGAAGTCACCCCAGGTGTCCGTGTGCGCATCGATGTGAATCATGCCGATGGGCTGTTCTCTGGCAATGGCGCGAAAGATTGGATAGGTAATGGAGTGGTCACCACCAGCTGTCAGAGGAATCACACCAGCGCCATGTAGGCGTTCATAGAATCGGGTGATGTTGTCGAAGGTATCGGCAATCGAGTAGTGATGCTCCATAGGAACATCGCCGATATCTGCGGCCTGCACCTGCTCGAACGGTGCCTGGCGAGTTACACCGTGATAGCGACGCATCAGTGAGCATTGCTGACGAATTTCCATTGGGCCATGTCGAGCGCCCGGACGGAATGTCACCCCTCCATCGTAGGGGATGCCTACGAGCGCTATATCCAGACCCTCAAGCTCGCGCTGGTACGGCAAGCGCAGGAATGTGGGCACGCCGCTGTAGCGCGGCTGGTCGTGTTGCGAATCATCGGAGCGGTTCATGAGGACCTCATCAGTAAAGCAGGTGTCCAACCGCCGCGGATAGCGGCAGAAGGATTGCGGTACGCAGTAGAAAAATCTGTACCAGGTTTAGAAAGTTCAGGGGTAGCGGCGTCTTGAGCATCAACACGCCCACCTCCGACATATAAATGAGCTGGGTAAGGCTGACACAGCACACGACAAAACGCGTTAGTTCACTGTCGATGCTCGCCCCCACCGCCGCCGGCAAGAACATGTCCATAAAGCCGACGATCATGGTCGGCGCCGCCGCATGGGCCTCGGGGATATGGAGGAGCTCAAGCGCCCATACAAAAGGCCAGGACAACCAGTGCATCACCGAGGTGTATTCGACCAGTGCCATACCCAGCGTGGCCGCGAGTACGACTGCAGGCAGCAGGCCAAACCAGATATCCAGCACATTCGCTGTTGCCTCGCGTATGAACAGGCGCGGTCCCGGACCCTGGGCCGCTCGCTCACAAGCACTTTCAATAGCCCGCGTCATGATCGGACGATGATCGTCTGCAAATTTGTCCACCGGCTGCACCTGGACTCCGGGGAAGTATTCATCGGGAATCCGCGACAGAGGAGGCAGCCGCGGCGTGATGATGGTGGCGACCACCCCCAGAACGAAAACCGTCAGATAAACCTGGAAAAACACGTGACCGAGGCCGATGAACTCGGTTGTGAAAAGGCAGAAAGGCAAACTGGCGATCGAAAAGTTGGTGGCGATAACGGCCGACTCCCTAGCCGTGTAGAAGCCACGCTGGTACTGCTGGGACGTGATAATGACGCCCACTGCTGCCGCGGTCAGCCAGCTGGCCATGGCGTCGATAGCAGAACGACCCGGTAGTTTAAATGACCTGCGAAACACCTTCCGACAGGCCTCTCCGACAAACTCCATGAACCCATAATCAGTCAGGAACGGCAGCAGAAAGGCTGCGAAAATAAACAGGGTCATGATCCCGCCGGCAAGATCATTGAGTGCAATCTGCCCAGTACTTTCGTGCCAGATCCACTGTGGGCCCACCTGCAGGTAGATCATCCAGCCGCAGATCGCGCCAAATATGCGAAGCACCACCCAGGGAACCTGTACATCCACAAGCTGGCGCCAGGGATGGCCATTGCGCACAAGACTGATGCGCCCCCAACTGACCAGTGGCGTTACCACGGCCGACAGGGTCAGGATCGCCAGCAGCAGCGGGATACGCGCGTCACCGAGAGCCGCGTTTGTCATATCAGTGAGCACACCCACGAGGATGGTGAAATCACCCTCGTAACGGATTGGTGTCAGGAAGCAGGCAATCCCCAGCAGTGAAGGCACCAGAAAGCGGGCGAGCATCAGATTTCCCCGTGACAAAACTCTACGTATCGCTGTACAGCGGCGACCACGCTCAGCCTTCTTTTATACCCATGATGATCGCAATCATGTCATCAAACACACCTAAGAACTTGTCCAACTCCTCGTCGGTATGCTGTGGACAGACCAGAAACATGTTGAAGAACGGCATGATCAGCAGGCCGTGGTACCACAGATAGGCATGGGCGAATTCAAACAGCCCGCCGAATCCGATCTGTGTGATTCCCGTCAGAGGATCCTCACAGCGATCCGGGATGAAGTGGAAGCAAAGGCGGTTGCCCATCATCTCAGAGCGAAACGGTGCGTTGTACTTTTCGAAGACACTGCTCATGCCCTCGTGGACGAAGTTGGCCTTCTCCAGAATCGTGTCCATGAAATCCGGTGTGAGGATCTCCTGCAGGGTGACTCGCAGTGCGCGTGTGGACATGGTGTTTCCGGTCAGGGCATTACCCAGGAAACCGAGGCCAGCACCAGCAAAAAAACCGGCCTCGTTCTGCCAGCGCTCAACATCGTCTGCGATCTCGCGAGTCATGCCGAATACGGCGCCCGGGATGCCCGATGAAATGGCCTTGCCACAGGACCACATGTCGAACTCTAAATCCTGCTTACCGACGGATCCATTCCACGCGTGTCCCAGGGTGTGTGTCTCGTCGTAGCACAGCAGTGTGCCATATTTTTTTGTCAGCTCGCGGACACCCTGGTGCCAGCCTTCGGCGGGCCATGCCCAGCCAAAGTTGCTCATGATCGGCTCCATCATGACAACAGCGACACTCTTATCGGCCAGACAAGCTTCCAGAGATTCCAGATCGTTCCAGGTGAAAATCTTCGTGCCCTGGTCCACCTCACCGTAATACTGAGGCATTTCGTGATAACGGGAGATAACACCAGGTTCCGGCATCATCTTCTGGGTCTCATCGATAGTTCCGTGATAGGTGAAGTTGGGAATCGCAATGTTCGGACGACCAGTGATGCAACGGGCAATGGACAACAGGTAGCGGTTCGAATCCGAGGCCGTCAATGCGTGCATCCATACAGGAAGTTTGAAGTGTTTCTCTAGCTCGGCGGCGGTCTCTGCCTGCTCTTCCGTGCCCATCATGGGATCGATGCCCGTCTCTAGCAGTAGCTCTGCAGCTGCACGAACGGCGGGGTTTTCCGGACCGTGACCAAACATGGATGGTGTATCACCAAACTGCAGGTCGATGTACTCGTTACCATCCACATCCCAGAGCTTGCCGCCCATACAGTGCTTGGCGAAGGGCAGGATAGGAGTCTCCCAATCTTTCTGGTAGGAACCGAAAATGCCCCAGAGCATATTCTTGCGGCCATTGTCCTGTAGCTTCTTGGAAGTAGGCATTTTTTCCAACCACAGACCCAGATACTTTTCGAAAAGCTCCAGCAGCTGCTCCTGCGGGATGACCCCGTGCTTTTCTACCTCCGACGGATAGAAGGTGGACAGGTCGTTGAAGTCCGCATTAGGCGCCCAGCGACGGGCCTTGGAATAGTCAAATTCCTTCTTAGGCACCATGTCCGACGCGGTGCGGAACGTTCTATCACCGCGCTTGGCAGAATGGCCATCTTCTACCGCCGGTATATCAAAAGCTCGCATATTCATGAGCACTACTCCGTTATTGTTTGCGCCGCTATAGCAGCGTTCGTCAGCGACATCCGATCGATCACGACGCCTCCCTGAATGACAAAGGCAATGTTTCTGGTATCACTAATTCGTAATGCGGGGTCTCCCTTGACCACCAGAAGATCCGCCTTCATGCCCTCTGCCACGACGCCAATTTGGTCATCCATGCGCAGAATCTTCGCGCCGTTGGAGGTGGCGATCTTGATCGTTTCCAGAGGAGAAATTCCCGCAGCCACATGCAACTCCATCTCGCGATGGAGACTGTCTCCGAAGAAGTTGCCGGCCGGGAAATTGCCGTCTGTTCCCATACCCAGGAGCACACCGGACTCGTGCAGCAGATTCAGGTTTGCGAAGTTAATCTCCAGCAGAGTACTCAGCTCCGGGAAGTACTGACCCTGATAAAGTGAGTCGGGGAGGTTGTAGAACGCGTCGCGGACCGGCTCGAAAGTTTCGTAGTATCGCTCGAGCACAGGGCGACCGATAACGTCGATGATGAGCGGAGTCTCGAGGAAACCACGTTCCGTGTAATCCGGGAGCTGCCTGTGCCCGCCCATGGCCTCAAAGATCGTCAGGGTCATCATGGCGAACTTGCCATTGGCACGCATCCACTCGGCCTCGGAAGGCTCCAGCAGAGTGCACCCCCCGTGGGCAAAGGCATCAACTTCTATGACTTCGAACACATCCCGGCTGAGATTGGAACACCAGAAATCTGCAATGCCTCGTAACCCACGACGGTGGGCCTCGCGCATCACATGGCGCGCGCTCCAGTTCGAGAGACCGGCGTAAAGCTTAACAATCTCGATCCCGTCACTCTCGTAACGATCGAGTCGTTCTTCGATTTCGGCCTGACCAACAGTAGGCAGCTCAAAGACATTACTGACGGTCCGCAGTCGCTCTATATTTTCCCCTGTGGCGATAATCCGTGGGCCGCTTAGGCCTCCAGAGCGCTGTAGTTCCCGAGCTCGAACGATCAAGTCGTGATCATTACCAAGGTCCATGGTGGTAGTGACACCGGCATAAAGCAGTGCACGCATTGCTTCGTGCAGATCTTCTAACGAAGCACTCCCTACCTCATCAGCTGATGGAGGGAATACCGTGCGACCTAGATGCACGTGAAGATCGATGAGGCCAGGTATCACAGTGTGCCCAGTTCCGTCGATCACCCTGATCCCGTCGGGGAGCGGTGCTACATCGTCCGCGCCGCTTACCTTTATCTCGCTGATAAGCCCATCGACCACAAGGATGTCCTGATGCATCAACGGAGCGTTACCCAAGCCATCGATCACACTAACGTTTCTCAACAGCAGTGTTTCCGCTTGGCACTCAAGTGCCCAGGGGAAAACAAAGCCGAGCACCAAAAAAAGCGGGCCAGCAAATCGGCGCATGGCGCGAATCTCCAGTAGGTAATTGTTATGCGGTGTAAACGCCCTGCGCTTCGGTTTTAGAAGTCATAGCGGAAGCGCAGACCGTAGGTTCGCGGCATACCAACGACCTGTACCACGGCCTGATTGAAGCGCGTGTAGGTCAGCAGGTATTCCTCGTCTAGCAGATTGTCACCAAACAGCGTAACTTCCCAGGACTCAGCGTCGGCCAGGGAGATACGTCCATTCAACAACCAGTACGACGGCAGGGAAAAATCATTCACTTCACCGGTCAGGCTGTCGGTCCACACCCGGCTACTGGCGTCCACTTTGCTCTCGAAGGAGTAATCGATCACGGCGCTCATCATCAGGTCATTTGATATGGCTGAACTGTAGCCAAAGGTGCCGCTGTACTGCCACTCGGGCAGCTCAAGCTCCTCACTGGAACGATCGATCGTGACCTCGGTGTATAGACCACCGTTGGCAGGATCCTCGATGGTCTGGCGCGATGCCTCCGCATCCACACCGATGAACTTCTTGAACTCGCCCGTGGTGTAACCGATGTTCTGCGTGATTGTCAGCCCTTCGGTCACCGCAAACGCAAACTCGAGCTCCGCGCCCCAGATCTCGGTTTCCGGGGCATTTACCAACGCACCGAGCGGTCCGAAGAGAGGATCGACAATGCTGTCGGCAATCTGCTGATCCTTGTAGTCATAGAAGAACAGGGCACCGTTTAGGCGACCACGACCGTCAAGGATCTCTCCCTTGGCACCAATCTCGTAGGCGTTTAGGAATTCAGCATCCGTGTTTTGGAAGGACGCAGAGTTCGACGCCGCCGTGTCGAGGAAGCCGCCGGATTTGAAGCCACGGGAGAACGACGCATAAAGCATCAAGGCCTCGTTGGCGAAGTAATTGGCCCCCAGCTTACCTGACCACTCATTGAAGTCGATTTCATCTTCACCGATTGCACCAGGAGCACAAGGCAACGGTACGGCGAAGCAGCTGAAGTCCGCATCCGTCAGCGGAACGCCCTGATCAAACGGGTCGGCCGCAGGAGCGAATACGCCTGCACTGAGGATCTCCACTAGGTCACCGGGAAGACCCATCTTGAAGGTGGATACGTTGGTCTGCTCTCGAGTCTCTTCCGTGTAGCGCAGACCCGCGACGAACTGCAGCTTCTCGGTCAGTTGCCACTCGGCGTGGCCAAAAACGGCCCAGATGTTTCGCTCCTGAATCGGTAGCTGCCCGGCCACACCCGGGAAGTCAACGTTTTCGGGCTGGATAAACAGGGAAGTCTGCTGCAACTCATCGTAGGCCACGTTTGCACCCACCATCCAGGTGAGGTCGCCGCCATCGTCAAAGGCCAGACGCAGTTCCTGAGACCAGAGTTCCAGATCCGAGCCGAAGTACTGTCCGGAGTCTTGGTACTCGTCCCCATCGGAATCGTTATACTCTTCGCGCTCAAAGTCCTCGTAGCCGGTTACGGAGGTCAGGGTATAATCATTCAGGTCCCAATTCATAACAAGGGAACCGCCAAAGCCACTGTTGTCGATGAAGGGACGGGTATTGGGCGAAAAAATGTCCGTGTTGGGAAAACCGATGAGTGCTTCAATCTGGCCGCCGCGCGTATAGCTGGTCCAGCCCGTGCCATCGTAGGGAGCGGGTGAGTCGCTAAACGCAATGTCCGCTGCGCCCGTAAGCAGGTCCAGCACAAAGAAGTTACTGACATTGCGCATGCCGATGCCATCAGAGTCATCCTTGCTGTAGTGCAGCTCAAGGTCTGCTTCGAAGGTGGCGCTGGGCTCGAAGTGCATAGACAGGCGGACCCCCTGCTTGTCGAAACTGCCCAGGTCCGCGCCAGTGCGAACATTCGTCTGCCAACCCTCATCGCGCTTGTTCTGTGAGACTGAGAGGCGTGCGGAGATGGTGTCCGTCAGCGCGCCGTTCACGAAGCCTTCAACCTTGTAACGGTCGTAGTTGCCCACCTCGGTCATGAAGCTGGCCGCGAACTCCTGTTCAGCCCGATTGGTAATGAAATTGATCGTGCCACCGGTAGTGTTCAATCCGAACAAGTCGCCTTGGGGCCCGCGGAGGACTTCAACCCGATCTAGATCGAACAGCAGGTTGCTGGCTGTCACCGGGTAGGGCTGTGCGACTTCGTTCACATGGATGCCCACAGGGGAACTCGACAGCGCACTGGTGTCGGCGTTCTCGCCAACACCGCGGATGGCGTACTGGGAGACGCCGGTGATCGTCGGCTTTATGCGCAGATTTGGCGTCATATCTTGCAGCTTCTGAACTGTATCCGCCCCCATCGCCTGGAGCTGATCCCCACCGAATGCTGTAACAGCGATGCCTACATCCTGAAGGCTCTGCTCACGCTTCTGGGCGGTGACAACAACTTCCTCGAGTTGCTGCGCAGATGCCGGGAGGGCGGCGAGTGAAGACAGTGTCAGAAATAACGCAATGGGCTTCTTCTTGTTCATAATTTATGTCCAGGCTTTGACAAGGTTGAATCACGTATATACTAAATTTGAAATTACTTTATATCCAATAAAATCTAGTTGTCAACGCTATAATGGCGATTTACGTCCTATTGCCTTAATTTTTAGCAAGAAAACTAGTTATTTATTTGTATTTGAAATAAAAAAGTTGCTGTAGATTTACTATTGTTCATAGCTAACGCGGCTGTTACGTTAGACGCTCACACCATGGATAACGCAAGATGAACAAGCCAACAGTGCAATCGACAATAACGCTCGAAGAGCCCGGTTCGCACTACCGTCGTCCCACCCAGGCGCGTGGCATTGAGAAGTTTGAGCTTATCCTCGACAGCACCCACACGCTGCTCGAGACCAAGGGCGTGGATGCCATTAGTCTTTACGATGTGGCGAAACATGCCGGTGTCGCCGCAGGATCCGTGTACCACTTCTTTCCCAGCTTAGAGGCCGTACTGATCGCCTTGGTTGAGCGCTACGACCAGCGTTTTGCCGACATCTGCGCACAGCCGCTGGCCCCTGAAACAATCGACACTTGGGAAGACATTGTTGTTCGCCAATTCGAGGAAAGCCGAAGCTTCATCAACCAGCACGAGCCCGCGCTCATGCTCATCATCGGCCCAGGGCGCACCTGGGCCTCAAAGCAGGTAGACACCCTAGGGGACACTCGTATAGCGCGGGCAATGTTGTCGACATTTGAGCAACACTTTGAGTTGCCGGTGGAGCCCCAACCCGATGTGATTCTTCATTACGCCATTCGCTTACTCGAGGGTTTCTGGGAGCTCTCTTACCAACAGCACGGCTACGTCACAGACGAGATTTCTCGGGAGACTAATCGCGCAGCAATCGCCTATCTCGGCCTTTACTGGCCGAAATATCTGCCGCGCCGACCAATCAGCGAAGTTTCACAAGAAGATCGAACTGCAATCGAGTGACCGGGTGTCGCCAAAATGAATAACACTGGCAAGCCCTCGGGCCGAGGGGTCGATTGAAGCAAGTGCCTAACTTGCTGCTGGGGCGGATTGATCGCAACAGGCTAAGGCCTGCTGTGACCCCTGCGGGGCGCGGTCGCTTCGCTCCCGCGTCTAAATTGCTGCGCAATTTGTCGAACAGCGGTTCTCACCGAAACCTAACCCTCCAAACGAAAAACCCCCGCCGATGGCGAGGGCTTGTCATTTGGTAGGACCAGGCGGATTCGAACCGCCGACCTCTACCATGTCAAGGCTTCCAGGACTCACCGAAACACGTTTAGACACCACAAAACTAGCATATTTTTCCTGTCGTGAGATCGAGGCGAGGTGTTTTTTTATGGCATTGGGCCGCTAATAGTTTAAATCGATGCGCAACTCTTTGGATATCTTCGATTCACGGTGTAGCCTTATCGGGTCTTCGAAAAGCGAGAAGCTTAGCAGCGTCGATTACAAAAGCACTGCGCAACTTGGTAACGCGTCTAAGTCACTCGATGAGACTTTTTTGGCGCCGCCAGCATCCCCAGCGCAGCCTGTGCCCGGGTTGGGTGGGTTAGCGACTCTCATTTTGGCGGGCTTATTAGGCATCATTGGCATTCTCGGTCGCCGCAGGGTTACCTCTGCACATTAGGTCGCTGTTAACAATAGGTTGGCTTGCTGAGTTGAAAGTGGCGCTGAGGCTCCCGGTCGAGTTGTCTAACAACTTATAGTGCGAGGGCTCGGAGTATCCTCCGCAAAGAAAGATAGACGATGCCGGCGACAATCTAAAAAAAACTCACCTCGCCCCACTCGTTTTCTGGGGTCGTGCAAAAGAAGTCCTGCAAGTGATTCTTCATACCGGCCAACCTTTAAAACGATGTCTTGGTGACGTAACATACGGTCCATGATGAGGGAGAGAAGACAGTGAGAAAAACGGGTATCCGCCTAGTCATCGTGGCAGTCTTGAGCTGCATATCTGTGGCAGCGCTGACCGCCAAGGCACAGGAGATTATCAACTATCAGTTTGATGGTTCTCTCGCTGATTCCAGCGGTAATAGTTCAGATGCGACCGTTGTGACCGGGGCCGTCTCGTACGCGACTGGGGTTACTGGGCAGGCTGCGGTTTTTGATGGCAGCACCCTATTGGCAATGCCGGACAATACAATCAAGGAAAATCCGAACTTCACGATGAGTCTTCGGTTCAAAACCGCGTCGAACGACATGCCCATCGTAGGCTATGGAAACCAACCCTATCCTTTTCCCTCCAGCATCGGCAACTTCATCCCTATTGTGGGTATCACGACCGACGGCTTGCTTGAAGCTAGGTTGTGGGACGGAGCCTCTGCATTTACGGTGACCTCCACTGGTCGGGTCGATAATGATCTGTGGCATCGGGTTGATGTGGTAGCGAACACCACAGCCGGTACTCTTGAGGCCTTTTTGGATGGTGTCAGCATCGGGATCCAATCCTCCACGGTTAACCATCTCGATATGTCGAAGAACTTCATTGGGGGGTCTAGGTCGGATGGCTACTACCCCTCTAATTTATATACGGGAGCCCTCGATAGCTTCATATTCAGCTCGACAGCAACCAACCCTCCTGCTCCCACTGTTCCTGATGTACCCACAATCGGCACAGCGACAGCTGGTGATACTCAGGCAACGGTGACGTTTACACCCCCAGCTGATAATGGCGGGTCACCCATTACGAGCTACATGGCAGTCAGCTCACCCGGCAGCTTAACAGGCACCTGCAGCAGTTCGCCTTGCACGATCACAGGCCTTACTAACGATACCGCCTACACGTTTACAGTGGTCGCAACCAACGCCGTTGGGAACAGCAGCGCTTCTTCAGCCAGTAACAGCGTGACCCCCATCGGCAGCCAAACGATTACCTTCAATAATCCGGGCGCTCAAACTTTTGGCACATCTCTCACGCTTAGCGCCACGGCAAGTTCTGGCCTGCCCGTCGGTTTTAGTTCGGATACGCCTGCCGTCTGTACCATCACCAGTGGTGGGGCGCTAACTATTGTTGCCGTCGGCACTTGTACGGTCAGCGCAGACCAAGCAGGTAACGCTGCGTTTTCCGCCGCGCCCCAAGTCCAGCAGAGCTTCATTATCAATGCGACGGTGCCGGGAGCACCGACGGGCGTGACGGCGACGGCGGGTAGTGGTGAGGCGACGGTGAGTTGGACGGCGCCGGCCTCGAACGGCGGTGCTGATATAACGGGTTACACGGTGACTGCTTCACTGGGTGGAGCGACGTGCACGACGACGGGTGCGACGAGCTGCACGGTGCCGGGACTGACCAACGGCACCGCCTATACATTCACGGTGGTCGCCACCAATAGTCAAGGTGACAGTTCAGCTTCCGCGGCAAGTAACAGTGTGACTCCAGGCTCCGCTCCCTTAGGGCTCCCGACACCTGTCCCGACCTTACCTTTATTGGTTTTAACACTCCTTTGGTTGATAACGGGCGGTGTTGGTTTAGCCTCACTGCGTCGCGTAAAGGCGTCGCAGTGATCCCACGCGGTGTGGCGATGCTTTGCCCGGGTGTCAGGCCCGTTACCGTCCCAAGCCACTGCCACTAATAGTCGCACTACCCGCTGTCGCGCTTACCGCCCAGGTATACGCAGCGTATTTGGTGAGTGAGGTAAATGATTGTCCTAAACATGCGCCGAACTTTGAGCACGGCCAGTATCTCGCCAATGTATTGGAGGTGATCTCATAGATACCAAGCTGATAGTGCTACATGCCGCTTTAATAGAGCCTTTAACTGTCGATACCTTAACTAGGTAGTGATCTGGCAGCCATCGGCTTTGTCGCTCATTCATGCCTCGGTGCCACCAACTCGGTTTAGGTGCTTGTTTGTGCTGTCGCGATTGTTAGGCGGCCTAAGTTAGTGATCGGAGCCAATCTTCCTGG
>ENA-OUOG01004521-OUOG01004521.1-marine-metagenome-genome-assembly--contig:-NODE-4521-length-11938-cov-5.131271_pt1 | contig 11938 bp, 6 predicted proteins | sample MGYA00248635_ERZ508505 | MGnify/ENA primary metagenome ERZ508505 (study PRJEB26176, sample SAMN06267871) | marine metagenome | isolation source: Saanich Inlet, British Columbia, Canada | place: Pacific...
GACTTCCGCAGCGGCGGCGGCGGCGGCGGCGGCGGCGGCGGCGGATGGGGAGGCGGCGGTGGCGGCTACGGCGGCGGCGGCGGCGGCTACGGCGGCGGCGGCGGCGGCTACGGCGGCGGCGGCGGCAGCGCCTGGGACTAAACTTGAAGAGAAACCATTCTGGAGCGCCCCCTCGGTACGGAGCCCCGCGCGGGCTCCGGAGGGGACGTCTCGCGACGATTTTTTTATCACATCAGCATGCAAAGCTCAAAAACACCTGACGCGGATTCGTCCGACACTCGGCGCTCGGCGACTACCCCTTCACGTTGTCGTCGTTTTCGACACAGCGCGCCCGTTCGTTCCACACGAGGACGCGCGGGCGAGTGTCCTCCGCGTGTCCTCCGGGGGTTGACATGAGCGCGCGCCATGCGCGAAATCGCGACTTCCACGACATGTACGAGCAGGCGCTCGAGTGCGACGGCTGGGGTGACGTGCGTCGACGCGCCCCGCGATCCTCGATGCGCCTCGAAACCTCTCTTTCCTTTCTTCGCGACGCCACCCCGCCTCGGTTCCCGACTCGCCCCTCACCTCCGCCCTTCCCCGCGCGAGCGGTCGAACCCTCGACCCCGAATCCCGCGCGCAAAAAGCAGGTTGACGCGGCGGAGACCGCGTACCGCCGCCTTCGCGACGCCGTGCGCGGCGAGGCGGAGACGCACGAGATCCTCGATTTGTCCCGCTGGGAGCTGCAGCAGACGGCGAAGCTTTTATCGGTTTTGTCGCTTCGCGTGGACGAGCTGCGCACCGGGCGCGACCTGGGCGTCGGCGCGGGCGCGTGCAAGGAGCTGCGTTTGTTCTTCGACCAGTACCTGTTGTACCCGAACGCGGAGTTCCCGTTCGACGTCGACCCGGAAGCCGTCGGCGCGCTTCCCGTAGAACGTCAGCTCGAGCGCATCGCCGAAACGAGCTCGTTCGCGTCGCATGACTCGTCCTTCTCTTTTCGCGGCGGTTCTTTACTCCCCCCCGTGCGTTCACAAAGGCGAGGCGACCGAGCGCTCATCTTTAAGTTGATCAAGATCGGCGTCAAGGACGCCGACAAAGGCGGGTACATCGACGCGCGCGCGTCTGTTTCCGTCGTCTCGACGCCCTCCGGCGATCTCATCGAGGCGACGCAGGAGACGCCCGTGGCGCTTCGCAGGGAACCGCGACACGTCGTGTTCGACGACGACACGTTCGTGCACGTGCAGACACCTCTGCGTGTGCTTTTGGAGACGGCGAAAACAAACGGCGGCGACGTCTCGTTCGTGATCGAGCTGCGGCACTTCAAGCCGAAGAAGAAGAAGACGAGCGTCAAGGGGTGGTGCTTCTTCTCGCTCTCGGAGCTGGACCTGTCGCGGGCGACCCAGAAGCTCAGCCTGGAGGTGTACGCGAAGCCCACAGACCTGAGGTGCAAGAAGATGTCGCTGCTCAGCGTCAAGGAGCTCTACGCGCACGTCGACGTCATCGTGCAGACGGAGTAGGTAGGGAGCTCGTCGAGACCGAAGAGACGCGCGTTCCCGGATCAATGAAGATTGATGACACTCGTACCGCTCTCCATGCCTTATAACGCAACGTCTGTTTCGACGTTTTCCCCCTCCTCGTCCGCTCGCGAAGGCGCGGCGGTCTTCCCTGTCGCGCCTTCGTTCGAAACGGAAGGCGCGCTCGTCCGGTCGATGGCGTCCTCCTCCGCCGGCGCGCGCGGAGTACCGTCGCGCCGCGCCCCCGCGGCTTCCGACGTGTCCCGCACCCACTTGCTCAGCGGCGACGCCTCGTCGTCCACGCTCAGGCCCAGGAACCCGGCGAACATCCCCCCGAAGAACGCCACGGGCTCCTTCATCGCCTTCCGCACCAGCGGATCCTCCACGGCGTCGGGGTCGAACAGCGCGCGAACGGGCGCGCGCCGGCGACGGCGTCCGTGGGAGCCCGCGGCGGACCGACGGCTTCGTTTTTTGCCCACGTCATCGAGCGCCGAGAAGACGCGCGCGTCCCCGAACGCCCCGCGCGCGGCGGTCGCGCGGGGCGCGCGCGCGCCGCGAGGCTGCGCGCGCGACGTTGGCGCGGTGAGCGTCGTGAGCATCGCGCCGCGAAATGTCCGAGTCGCGCACGCGCGCCGCGACAATGGGCGAAGAGAGACATCAGCGGAAGGCAAGTCGCTTTTCGATACCAAGCGCCGAGGCGATTCACGTCGAGGACGTGAGGAAGAACGTCGGCCGTGTTTTTTCCCGGGACGGAAAATCCGCACGTCTTGTCAGCGAGACTGTGTTTTCTCTTTCTAACGAACGCTGCAGTCGTTCCTCGACAGTGTCGCCCGCGCGGGTCATCGACCGCCTCGAGGCGCACGCCCGTCGCGCCGTTCGCGCGTTCTTTTTTTCGGTCATCACGTGAAACAGTCGCGCGCTTCGACCGAACGATGCCCGCGTTCGTGACCCCCAGGCGGGGTCCAGAGTCGAGAGGACAGAGTCTTGTCAATGTGTCGGCCCAGTCTGACGCGACACATCCCGGCGAGACGCCAGACCCGGGGGAGGCTTGGCCGTTACCCAAACGGCTTCGCGTGCGTCTGCAGACGAGCGCGGAGCGGTTCGGAAAGGAAACCGCGTTGGACGAGCGTCTGCGTCTGGCCGAGAGGCTCCAGGTACGCGCGCGCACCGCCGAACGCGCGTCGCGTGTCTCCCGAGGGTTTGTTTCTCGACAGAAAGGCGTTTCGCTTTTCGCGCCAGGGCGCCAGGGAGGGCCCGGGGAAGGCGACGCGCGCGCGCACCACGACCGCGTGCCAGCGCTCGAGGCGACTTTGAGGCCGAACGCGTGCCTGCGCTTCGAGCGCCCCGGCTACCCTCCCACGCGCGCGGCGTGCGAGCCCGCGGACCTTCCGAGACAGAATAATCTCTTCGACTCTTTCAAGAGAGCCCCTCGAACGAGAAATCGACGACGACACTGAACCGCGAGCGTTTTCGCGTGTCGTGCGATGATGCGATGCACGAAAAAAAAAACAAAAATCAACCCGCCGGCGACAAACAGACGCGGACGCTTCGCGCGGGACGCGCGACTGACCCATTCTCTTCCCACACGCGTATGATCGACCGGTCTCGGTCTCGCGTCACGCCGCAGGCACACGAGATCGAGCGCACGCGCGCCAAGGCGCGCGCGGCGAACGCGCGCGTCGCGCGCGCCGCCGCCGCGAGACGCGGCCGCGTTTCCGCGCAGCGCGCGCGCCTCGAGTCCAAGCTCGTCGCCGCCGACGCCAACAGACGAGCTTTCCGGATGACGGCGAAGACAAAGGAGACGTTTAGAACGTCGTCAAAGACGTCGTCCGAAAGTATCGTGGACGATTCGTCGAGTGGACCGCGAACGAAAACGAAAACGAAGACGACGGCGTGTGAGACGCGGGCGGCGGTTAAAGCGCAGCGCGTTTGGCGTCGGTTCGCGGCTGAAAAAGTCACAACCAGTCGCCTCGCGAAACGTTTCCTCGCCACGCGGCCAAAGGCCGTCTCGGCGGCGTCGGAGGTCTCGTCGAAGAACGACGACGCCCGAGAAACGTTCGATTTCGATGCGTTCGCGGACGCGGTTCGGGACGAGGGGGTTCTACGCGCGGCGCGTTCGTTCTTGGCGCGCGTCGCGGCGCGACTCGACGCGTCGGACCGAGCGGCGCGAAATCTCGCGCGGCGCGCCGGCGAGACCAAACGCGAGAGCGCCACCTTCGCCGCGATTCTCTCCGCGAGACAAGACTCCGAGGACGATGAAAAGGTGACGGTGACGCGAACGCAAAAAGGGTACGCGTTTCCCGCAAAAGAAGTGCTTTGCGCGTACGTCGTCGTGTCGTTTCCGGAGGTTGTGCTCGGCGCGGCGGGCGCTTCTGAGTTAAGCGGCGAGCACGCGCGCGCGCTGAAGGCGAGCGCGAGGGAAACCATTTGCGCTTTGGAAACGCTCGCGTGTGCGTTCGCGTTCACGGAGACGGATACGTGCGCGCCGAACGCGAGTCATGTGAACGGCTCCTTGAACCATTCCTTGAACGATTCCTCTTCCTCGAAACGCGTCTTGATGCGTCGTTTCGCGGAGGAGTGGCGTTTATACGCCGGCGCGTTGCGACGGTGGAAAGCGCGCGACGCGTCCGTTTTGGAGCGCGAGCTTATTCGCGCCGTTTGCGAGATGGAGACCTCCGCGCGTCGCGCGTGCGGGTCATCCTCGCGCGTGGAGGATTTCCCGGAGGGGTCCGACGCGCGAGCCATCCTCGATGCGCTCGAAAACGACGCGCGCGTCCTCCGAGGGAAAGTAAGAGGCCTCACCGGGCCCGAAGGCGTCGAGCGGTTCGACCGCGCGCGGCGCGACGCGCGACGAGACGTCGCGCGAGACGAAGAGCTCATCGAAGATAAAAACGCCGACGCGACCGCGCCCTCCGTTCCCGGTTCGGAAACCGCCGACCCTTCTTCTTCGACGAGCTCTTCCGCGGCGACTCGCGCGGCTCGGCGCGTGGAGGCGCGCGAGGCGGCTCGCGCGGCGCGCCTCGCCGCCTACGCCGCGCGCCGCGCCGCGAGCGACGCAAACGACGAAGCTTCCGAGCGCGACGCGCGTACAAGAACGTCCGCGGAGGCGTACGAGAACGAAGCCATCATGCACGAGCTCCTCGTCGACCCCGAGTGGAGGCTCCCCGCGGACGACAAGACGGACCCTTCGACGGTTTCAAACGAAAAAGAAACGTCCAATTCCGATGATTTGCCTTCGCGCGTCCGCGAGGCGATGACCCGCGCGTTCTGGGACGCGACGCGCGACGCTCTAATCGAGAAGGATATCCGACGCGCGGCGGGGACGGTGGCCGAGCTGGGAGACGCGCTCGCTGCTCTGTGCCCCGAGCACTGCAGGTCGGAGGCGGAGGCGGCGTTGCTGCTTCGGCTCACGCCCACGGCGGCGGCCGCCGCGCTCGCGCGCGTCGTGGACGACCCGAGCGCTCTCGCGGACGCCTTCGAGGAGGTCACGCGCGAGGCGTCGAAAATGCTCGCCAGGCTCGGCGCGCCCGCGCGCGACGAGAAGGTCGCGCGAGACGCCGACGCTCTTGACCGTCGAGTCAGCGCGCTCGCCGAACAGGCGTCGGCTCTTTTTTCCAGCGGAGACTCCTGTGGCGCGTCGCGCGTCGTCGCCGACGCCGTCACGCACGCGCTGCGCGAGCTCTTCGACGCGCTCGCGCGCATTCGCCGAGACGTCGCCAACGTCGCGGTCGCGAGCCTGGCGCCGATGGCCAGACGAGACCGAGACGGCAAAACAGAGGGCTCAAAGTGGGCGTGGCGCCGGTTCGCGGCGCGGCGCGGCGTTCCCGAAACGTTCGAAGACGACGAAGGCGCCGCGAAAGCGCTCAATGCGGCTCTGCCGCGCACCAGCGCGTGGCTCGCGGCGGCGACGCGCGCGGCGCACAGAATGGACGCGTCCATTCCCGCGCGGGCGCTCGAGGGGGTCCCTCGGGGTCCCTCGGCGCGCGGCGCCGATACGGACGGGTCGGAAGGCGCTCCCGCGCCGGTCGCGTTCGCGATGCGCGCGGGGTCGGCGGCGAGCGCGGCGGCGGCGGCGGCGAGCGCCGACGCGAGCCGGACGTTCGCGACGACCGCCGCGCCGCCGGTCTCTGTTCGCGCGACGCGCGCCACGTCCCCCGAGGGACTCGTGCGCGTCGCGCTCGTCGAGCTCGTGACCTCGGAGCGCGAAGCGACCGTTTCGTTGCCCGAGACGCTCGAGTTCGACGCCGCGCGTCTCGGCGACGCGCGTCGCGCCTTCGACGCGCTCCGCGTCCGCGCCGCGTGCCTCTTCGTCTCGGCCGGCGCGCGCGAGGGCCCGGAAGGGCCCGCCGCGCGCGCGGAGCGCCTCAGGCGCCTGGACGCCTTGCTCGCGGACCCGACGACGTCCGAGGACGACCTCGCGCTCGAGATTGCGGGAGATTGCGAAAACGAACGTCTCATCAGGGCGGAAAGCAAACCAAGCGCCGTCGCCGCGACGCTGCGTCGGCTCCTCGCGCCGCGCGATGCCTCGGGGGCACGTCTGACGCGCGCTCTCGCGGAGGCTCTGTGCGTTCGCGCGCTTCTCGGGCCTCCGATCGCGGCGGCGTCGCCTGTGGCGGCTGCGCGCGCCGCCGCCGGAGCGGCGCCGCTGCTCCGCGCCGGCTTCCGCGGCGCGGACGGCGCCGCCGTGGCGCGGGACGTCGCGTCGCTCGCCGCGCGACTCGACGTCTCCGTCGGGCGCGTGACGTGGGACGTCCACGCGCGCGCGTACGACGTACTCGCGCGCCGCGCGCTCGCCGCGGAGGACGAAATCTAATGCCGAACGCTTCTGAGAGTGATCGTGTACGTTGATGTAGCGATCGGACTACATTGTTGTACTCATACATCGTACCGCCGAACGTTCTATAATACGCGATCCCGTAAGCGAGTCTCCACCGGAGAGCGTTTTTTGTCTACTCGTCAATCTTCGCGAGCGCCTCCAGCAGCGCGGCGTGCAGGCTCGGGTTGGCGCTCGCGACGATCCCTCCTTTCTGGTCCAGGAACCTCCCTTTCGTGAAGTCCAACGCGTTCCCCTCGCCGTCCGTGATGACCCCCCCCGCCGCTTCCACGACGGCGACGCCCGCGGCGTGGTCCCACACCTTCTCGCGGTACTCCTTCGGCGGGAAACGAAGGTACAGGTCGGCGTCTCCCCTCGCGAGCGCGCCGTATTTCGCCATCGAGTCCACCCGCACGGCGGTCCGCGTGATGCCCAGCGCCTTCGCAATAACAGAGGTCTTGTCCCCGTTCGCCACCACGGAGTCGCCCCAGCTCTCCATGTACCGGGCCGTTTGTGGCGACGCGAAAGAGTCGGCGCGAATTGGGGTGACGTTTTTCTCAGAACGTAACGCGTCTTTCGCGTCCGCCGGGAACGCGACGCACCCTTTTCCTTCGTACGCGGCGAAGACCGTCCCCGGACGTTGGGGGGGTATGAACGTGGCGTCTTCGGGTATGAGCTCTTGTGGCATGTTCGGACAGCCGAGCACGCCCCCACAAACGGACCCGTTTACCATCAAACCGAGCGCCACGGCGTATTGCCTTCCCGCGATGAACCCTTTGGTGCCGTCGATGGGGTCGAGGATCCAAAACGATCCAAAACGCGAAGGCGACCCCGCGCCGCGGTCGATCGCGTCCCACACGAAGGTATCCGTGACGGGAATTTCGATCGAACCGCTCTCGATGAACCCGTCCTCCATCGCCGACGCCAGAGTTTCGTTCACCAGGCTCGTGACTCGCGAAGACAGAGACGCGCCCTCCGCATCGCGCAGCGCGTCGGCGTTTTCCTCGGCGACCAATTTGATGTCCGGATGCGATCGCTCGAGCCAGAGACCCACCAGCGCCTGCGCGGCGAAGTCCGCGACGGTCACGGGCGAGTCGTCGCTCTTCGCCGCGCGGTCGTCTCCAACGAGGATGTCCTGCGTCGCCATGCACAGCCGGCTCGCGAGCTGCACGGCCTCGACCGCGGTGCGCATCTCGGGAGGGAACGACATCGGACGCGCCGTATTTCGCGGCTCCGGCGATGCGGAGAGCGCGACGCCGCGGCGCGCGCGCGAGTCGGCGCGGCGACCGCGACGACAAGAACTCGGTGCGCGGCGGAGCGGGTACTGCGCCGGGCACGCCGCGGCGGTGGTCGCGAACATCGCGCGCGCGGCGGTGTGGCGGTACGGGGTCGGATAGGCCTGACAGTTGTCAAAGCGACGTCGCCGGGCGAACAAACTTTCGCCGAGGGCACTTTTTCCGTCGGACGCACTCGCGGTCGCGCGCGCCGATGTCCTCGCCCGTGCTGGGCTCGGCGACCGCGCGCATCGTCGGGCGGCGGCGTTGCTCGAGGCGCCTCGCGTTTTACGACCTGCGCGAGCTCGCGGACGTCGACCCCGCCGCGCGAGAAGTGCTTGACGCGCACTTCGGCACCGAGGACACCGCCGCCGCCCCGCGATCCGTGGAGCTCGTGGCCAAGGCGGACTCCGCGGGCTTCGCGGACGAGGCTGCGCTCTCGGTGGCTCAGAAGGAGTGCTTGAAGCTCGGGAACGTCGTGCGCGTGCACGGCGCGTGGCGCGTGTGCGAGAGCAAGGGCGCGAAGAACGTCGAGCTCGCGTGCCACTCCGTGTCCGTCGTGCGCGCCTGGGCCGATGACCACCCGGGCGTGCACTTCCAGAAACCCAAGGAGACGCCTTCCGGCGCCGCCGCGTTGGACGCGTCTCGACAAACGACGACAAACGGAAACGACCATTCTGCGTCCATATCATTCACGACGCCCTGTAAGTTCTGGCTGAACCAGGGCGCGTGCCACAAGGGTGAGGCGTGCCGTTACGCGCACGCCGGCGACCGCGCCGCCGAGTCGAAGAAGTGGATCGAGGCGCGCAAACGACGTCGTCGCGCGTTGGCGGTTGCCGAGGGTGACCCGCACTTGCTGGAGGACGACAACCCGCTCGCGACGAAGGCGCACAGGGCATCGAAGTTCGCGGAATGGCTGGTACACACGTTCGGCGTCGAGACGCTGAGCAAAGGCTCGGGGGTGCTCGACGTCGCCGGCGGCCGCGGAGACGTCAGCTGGGAGCTGCACACGGTCCGGGGCGTGCCGTGCACTTTGGTGGAGCCGCGCGCGCGCAAGCTCAACCGTTTGCAGCACAAGTGGCTACGGCGCGAGGGCAAAAAAAAAGAGGGGAGTGTATCTGTGTATGAGCGCGAGACAAAAAAGAGCGGCGGCGAGAAAAGGGGCGGACAAGACAAGAAGGCGAACGCGAGCGGCGTCGACGGACGAGACGACGAGCGAATGACAAAGGACGACGAGAAGGCGAGACGAGACGACGACGACGACGACGACGACGATTCGTTTTTGTGTCCGCAGGTGCGCGCCGAGTTCCGCGCCGACACGTGGAGCGCGTTCGCGGAGTGCTCGGTGGTGGTGGGCATGCACCCCGACCAGGCCACGGAGAGCATCATGGCGTTCGCCAAGGCGCACGGCAAACCCTTCGCGATCGTGCCGTGTTGCGTCTTCCCGGCGCTCTTCCCGGACCGCCGCGTGCCCGCCGACGAGGAAGACGCGGAGGAGGACGCGGAGACGGAGGAGGGAGACGAAAAAAAAATAAAAAACGCCCGTCACGTGCCCGTCACGCGGCTCGCGCAGCTCGTGCGGTACCTGGCGCGCGAGACCGGCGGGCGGGTCACGCACCTGGACTTCCAGGGCGCAAACCGGGTGGTGTATTCCACGGAGCCGCCGAGGGGCTTCCGGACGCCCGCATCGCGAGCGGAAGACGAGTGATTCGTGTAGCGTAGACGACGCGAGCGACGATGAGCGACAAAACGCCGAAAAACTGTTATCGTATTGTTCCTCGCCCGAACTACTGGAAGACCTACTGGAAGAACGTCTCGACGACCACGCCGAGCGCGACGGTGGCGCCGTCACGCCGCAGCTGCACCCTGCCCAGCTTCTGGTAGTCCTCGAACCTCTCAACCGCGAGCGCGCGCGACGGCGTGAGCTCGACCACCGCGGCCGCGTCGCGCGACACGCACCGCGGCGCGCGGCGGAGCACGTCCCCGTTTTTCTTGTCCAGCGACGACACGAGCTTCGTGACCCTCGCCTCTGTGGACGACGCGTACGCGTGCACGACCACCGTTGTTCCCACGAGCAGCGGCACGCGCAGCGCGTCGAGCGTCACGAGTTTGACCGTGAAGCGCGTCGCGGGCACGAGAGGAAACGAGGCGTGGCACAGCACCGTGCCTGGAACTAAGCACGACGCGTCCGGAAGATCCAACCCGATGTCGGCGGCGTCGCCGGCGAACGCGACTTGGTTTTTGGAATCGCCGCCGCCGCCGTTTTCGGAAGCGGAGGAGATGACGCGCACAGCCTTGACAGTGGCGAGAATCCCCGCGGGCGCGACCGCGACGGTGTCTCCCGCGCGCACGGAACCCGCCTCCACCTTCCCCCCGACCGCGCACGGCCCTAAGAACCGGTCGCCGGCGCCGACGAGCTCAGACGCCGGGAACCGTAGCGGCATCGGTCGCCCGCGCTCGGGCTCCGGGATCGCGTCCATCGCCGCCACCAGACACAAGTTTTTTGGGTCGTCTTCCGGGTACCACGACCGGAACGACTCGAGTGCGCGTTCGCGCTCGAGTCTTCGTTCTCGCGCGTCGTCGTCGTCGTCGTCGCCGTCGTCGCGTTTTTTCGCGTCGTCATCTGCGAGTCCCGTGCCACGCGAGAAAGAGAAATCGCGCGGCACGAGGTTCGTCCCGTCCGCCCCGGAAACCGGCGTCCAGGCGACGTTCTCGTCGGCGAACCCGCTCTTCTTTAGGAACGGCGCGAGGGCGCCTTTTATTTCCTCGAAGCGCGCCTGTGAATACGCGCACGCGTCCATCTTACTCACCGCGACGATCAAGTGTTCGACGCCCAGGGACTTTGCCAAACGGACGTGCTCGCGCGTCTGACCCCCCGAAACCCCCGAAACCCCAACACCACCGGTCTCAGAGTCTCCGTTTGTACCGTCGCGGAACCCGGACTCGAACGCGCCGCGCGACGCGTCCACCACCAGACACGCCGCGTCCGCCTGCGCTGCGCCCGCGATGGCGTTGGGCACGAAGTCCCTGTGGCCGGGCGCGTCCATCAAATGCACCAGCGTTTTGCCCGTGTCGAGAAAAACCTTCGCGACGTCCACGGTCACGCCGCGCGCGCGCTCCTCCGGGCGCGCGTCGAGCGCCCACGCCCAGGCGAAAGACGCCTTACCCGCGGCGCGCGCGTCGCGCGCGTTTCTGTGTCTCTCTCGGTCGCTCACAGAGCCTAAGACGTGCATGACACGCCCGAAAAGCGTGGACTTCCCGGCGTCCACGTGCCCTAACACCACCAGGTGTAAACGCTTCTTCTTTCTTTCGTCGCCGACAGAAGGAAGCTCTTCGGGCGGAGGCGCGTACGACGCGTAATCGGGGCGGGCGGCGGATCTCGCTTCCGACTTTTTGGCGTTCGTCTCGGGCGTGTTTTCTGTCGCCCTTCCAAACGCGGGGACTTCCTTCGCCGCGCCGGAGTTCCCGCGACGTTTCGCGAGCACGGCGTCGTCGGGCGACGGCGCGTCGAAGCCGAAGCCCCCGCGCGTGGACGGCGGCGCGGCGGGAAACGTCGCGGGAACTCCGGCGAGATTCTGCCGCGAGACGCCTTTTTCCCGGGGGGTCGAGCTCACGGTCCTGGCCATGGCGGACGCGTTTGGGGCGACAGGGGGCGCACCGGGGGCTCCACCGCTTTGCTTCTTGGGAACATGCGGGGCTTTCGTAGCCGCCAACCCTCCGGATTTCTTGCCCCCCGCTCCCCCGGGGGGCTTCCCACCTCCAGACGCGCCGGATTTCTTGGGGGCCAGAGATCCGGTGTCGTACGCGCCAAACGCGTCGTCGTCGTCGTCGTCGTAATAGTCGTCGTCGTCGTCGTAGTAATCGTCCGCCTCGTCGTACCAGCCGCCCTTACGGCTCATCGCGCCGCGGGAATCGATCACGCGTGCGGTCCCGCTGGCGAGGCGGCGGCGAGGCGCGCGCTGACCGAATGACACCCGGGTTTCGGCACGAAAAAGCTCTCGTCTCCCCAGGGATCCATGTTCTGGCCCAAGGACGACGGAGCCAAGCGGACCTGGTGGTAGGCATTTTGGAGCTTTGACAAAAAGCAAAAACAATTACATCTCCAGAACGTACCTCGCGTGACTGTTTGCTCATACGATTTTCGGAAATTGTGATGTGGAATTAGGGTGAATAATATTTCATTTAATAAACCCTCGTTAGACCCTTGTTTCCCTCATTGATCCGCCGCGACTATTCGCCCACGAAAAGGCACGAGAAAAAAAGCAGCGCGAAAAACGCATCATCACTCCAGCCGTATCCCCACGGGCTCGGCGTCGAAGTCGACGACGGCTCTACGCGAGATCGCCGAAGACGATCCA
>ENA-OUOG01004525-OUOG01004525.1-marine-metagenome-genome-assembly--contig:-NODE-4525-length-11929-cov-14.349561_pt1 | contig 11929 bp, 10 predicted proteins | sample MGYA00248635_ERZ508505 | MGnify/ENA primary metagenome ERZ508505 (study PRJEB26176, sample SAMN06267871) | marine metagenome | isolation source: Saanich Inlet, British Columbia, Canada | place: Pacific...
TTTGTAGTGGCATTCTTAACCGTAAAATATTGTGTAATATGATTGATTAAACCAAACTCTCCAAGCTCAGCCAATGAGGTTTTTTGTGGATTTTTATCTTCTAACATGCCGCAAAGATAAAAACATTCAGAAGAACACACCTACTTACTTTAGCAAAATGGATTTAGCCTCAGAATGAAGCAATGGTTTTATAGAAGTCTTTAAGGAAATTCTGGCGTTTCGTGCATTACTACTATGTATATAAAAAAACCTCCTAATGAAAATTAGGAGGTATTCTTTATTTTTTTACATCTAATTATTGATGATGATCTTTTTGGATATATTTCCATGTTCATTGGGTATCCGGACTGTATATGTAGCATTTGCTAAAGATGAAATGTCTATGGTGATATGGGTGCTCCTATCTTCTAACGCGACCGTTTTTACCAGCCTTCCTGTCAAATCATGTATCTCTATAGTATGCAGTGTCAGCGCATTTGGATTATTGATATAGAGTGTACTTCCTTTTACAACAGGATTCGGATAGATCTCTAATGAATCTTCAAGCTTTTTGGTCCTTCCAATTCTAAGCACCGGTGCTCCTTCATATGCTCCTAAACTTGGTATTGCTGGTCTGGTAGCTCCTATAATATCTTTGGTAGGAGCTCCCGTTGCAGTCCCTGCTTCAATCAATAGCGTACTACCTTTATCGGGTACAAAACCATCATCGGATGTAAGCCATTCATTATCTGCACCTTTTGGATTATCAGGACTTACAAAAAGTGTTGTTAAATCCGTAATGGCGCTTAAATCTACTGCCCCGGTATTAAAGTTTGTGTCTGTGAGCAACACACTATCGCTTTTGTCTGTAGCATTATTACTTATAGAAACAACATCTTCTTGCGCAACGTTTTTAAGCTCTGGAGAAATTGTAGTTCCTTCATTAGTGGTTTTGTTATTGTAATATACATTGTTGTGCATGGTGAAGGCGTAATTTGCTTTAAAAATTGAAGTAGATTCAGTAAGATCTACACAAGCTTCATAGGTATTGTTTATAAAGGTAGAATTGATCAAGGAAATCGACCAAGAAAGATTGTTTGCAAAAGAATTACCTCCAACATAGAAACTCTTGCTGCTAAAATCGTTATCTAATACTAATAAGTTACGGTATGTATGATTGATGTCATTCACAATGGAAGCTGCTCCAATGCGAATTCCGGTATTGTTGTACATCACAGAATTTGAGAACTCTGCATTTAAAACATCAGCAGAGATAATTAGATTGCCTTCTTTTTCATTCCCTAGTTCTTGAAAAATACTCCGGTCAATAATAACGCTCTCGGCATTAAAATAACCCTCGGTTGCATCTCCACTTTTTCGAATCACAGAATTGCTAATCTGCACTGGAGCTGTTTCATTTCTAGCATACACTATCATCCCATAAAAAGCCTCTTTTCCGTACTGAAACAAGCAATTGTTTACGGTCACTGCAGAGCGGTTTGCAGTAATAAAAGCACCTTTTGCTTTATCTTCTCTATCATTATCGAGTGTACCTTCCCCTTCAACATATTGAAAGGTAAGCCCATCGAAAGTTACGGTTGAATTGTGGATCAGCATAATTCGGTTGGCAAATCTATTTTTATCAGAATAAAAGTTCTCTGGATCAGTGAAATCGTGGATGTTCCTATAATATACATTTCCGTCAAGATAGGTGGGATTGGCTTGGATGTTGCGTTGCTCTAAACTGGTTTCTGTGCCAGCAAAACCCCCATAAATGGTCACATCTCGGTTCTGAATAAAAAAAGGATTACTGTAAGAATCGAATGGTGTAGTATTGAGTATTGATTCTAAGCCTATACCATCATCTAAATAATAGTTTCCAGCAGCAATCCAAATTTGAGTGGCATTGGGGTCTCCAAAGCGAAGCGCATCGTGTAGGCTTCTAAAGGCAGTATTCCAGCTGGTTCCATAGGTTTCTACCTCAAAAAAATCAATATTTTTGCGCTTATCAACATCTACATAAATAATGATTTCGTCGTCTGCATGTGCATAGGCACTCGCAAAAGTGATAAACACAAAAAATAAAAATAAAAACAGTTTTTTATTGATACAATAGGCATTCATAATGATATGATTTTAAAAATTAGTATTAAATTATTAACATAGTATTATACAAAGATATGTTAAAAATAGAAATAACAAAATTTTGAAGATCACTACCGATATTTGCGCAATGGGTTTGATACTAGAGTAGGAAGATGTAAAAGACTCAACAATCTCGGTTTGATTGTAATTGAAATCAAAAAATTTATACACCGAAAAAATAAAACCGTTGAAATCACTTCAATTGTTACTTCGTGAAATACAAAGAATAATAGTACTTTTGTTTGTGGACAATTTTTTTCTAAAAAAGCACAAACGCCTTGCGAAAGGAGGCTATTTCATGGAAATAAAAGAGACCCATTGACAAAAAAATTATCTTTAACTAAAAAGAAACCAATGTATCATAAACTAGTATTGCTAGCGCTACTCCTCCTAATGAGCTGTACCAAAAAAGATGTTTTTGAGGAAAAAATTCCCTTTAGTGGAGCGCCTTTAGCAAAATGCATCAATGGTTTTGCAGGCGAGTATCCTTGTAACGACTACGATTTATTAGCACACATTTCTTTAACGGATTTAAACCTCTCTACTGAAGGAAATGATTGTTGGGGTTGGACAGATCCGCTGACCAACAACGAATATGCTTTAATGGGTTCAGATAAAACACTCACCTTTATTGATATTACAGATCCAATAAGCCCTAAAATAATGGGGTTTTTAGACACACAAACCGTTTCAAGCCCTTGGAGAGACGTAAAGGTTTTTAACAACCATGCCTATGTGGTCAGTGAGGCATCAGGACATGGAATGCAAGTTTTTGATTTAACGCGATTGCGAGATGTGGTCGCAGCCCCCGAAACGTTTTCCAACGATGCTTTTTATTCAGGATTTGGAAAAGCACACAATATTGTCATCAATGAAGACAGTGGTTTTGCCTATGCCGTTGGAACCCGTAGCTTTTCTGGCGGACCTCATTTTGTAGATATAAACGACCCGCTAAACCCCGTTGCCGCAGGTGGATTTTCGGGCGGAGGGTATTCTCATGATGCGCAAGTGGTTACTTATAAAGGCCCAGACACAGACTATACAGACAAGGAAATTTTAATTGGTAGCAACGCAAACCAAGTCGTTATTGTAGATGTTACCGATAAATCGGCACCCATAACAATTTCAACAATTCGCTATCAAAACATTGGATACACCCACCAAGGATGGTTTACAGAAAATCAACAATACTTCATTTTAGGAGATGAATTGGACGAACGTGATTTTGGTGGAAATACAAGAACAATTATTTTTGATTTTACCGATTTGGACAACCCTATTTATCATACAGAATATATTGGAACAACAGCCGCAATAGACCATAATGGCTATACAAAAGGAACTACTTATTTTCAGGCAAATTACACCGCAGGAGTACGAATGATCGACCTCAGCAATATCGAAGCTAAAAACATTACCGAAATTGGATCTTTCGACACCTATCCAGAAAATGATCTCGCAAGCTTTAGAGGAACCTGGAATGTATATCCTTATTTCCCAAGTGGCAATATTATTATCAGTGATATCAATCGTGGATTCTTTATAATCAGAAAAAGTGGCTCCTAAAATCAATCCCAAAAAATGAAACCATTTTATTTTTTTGTGAGTTGCCTGATGCTCTTGAATTGTTCGAAAGAAGAACCAGTTTCATTTGCTATCTCAGGGAGTTCTTTGGGAGAAATTACGGCCATAAAAAACTATGGAGGTTCTAAAAATGATGTTGCCCATGCAGTGGTAAAAACACAAGATGGAGGGGCTGCAGTGTTAGGATATACACAAAGTATCAATGGAGATATTTCTGATAAAACTGTTGAAAATTTTGATTTTTGGGTAATGAAATTAGATGCAGAAAGCAATATTCAATGGAGTAAAACCTTTGGTGGATCGGAAGATGACCGCGGAAATGATATCCTACACACTAAAGATGGCGGTTTTGCTATTTTAGGCTACAGTACAAGCACCGATCAAGACGTTCCAGGAAATGCGGGTTCACAAGATTTTTGGATGATAAAACTAGCTGCAAACGGCGCTATTTCTTGGAGTAAAACCTTTGGATATTTAGGAGCGGACTTCGGCACGACCGTATTGCAAACTGCCGACAATAACTATTTAATCACAGGTGTTTTAGATGTTACAGCATCAGGAGGACAAGGGAATTCAAGAAATACGCAAAGACATGCCGGTGGCGACATTTGGGCAATAAAATTAAGTGAAAACGGCGACTTACAATGGAGTAAATATTTTGGAGGCTCTTTTACAGATGCGCCTTTTGGTATCGTAGAAACCGAAAATCATAATTTTATAATCGCAGGATCCTCAGACAGTGCCGATGTAGACATTTCAAACAACAACGGCTCCTATGATTTTTGGGTGCTTAAAATAGCTTCCAATGGAAGCTTACTTTGGGAACGAAGTTTTGGAGGATCAGAAATTGATGAAGCAAGAGCCATTACAACGACCAATGACGGAAACTTTATCATTGTTGGCGATACTAGAAGTGCAGATAAAGACGTTTCAAATAATAATGGTGCTGCGGATGTCTGGATCCTAAAAATGAATTTGGACGGGAACTTAATTTGGGAAAGAACAATTGGTGGAAGCAGCTTTGATGTTGCCCGCTCCGTTGCTAAAACACAAGACAATGGTTTTGTGATTTCAGGAAGTTCAAGAAGCTTGGATAACAGTTTTACAAATCAAGGACAAAATGATGCCCTGCTTTTAAAAATAGATTCCGAAGGCAACCTCCTTTGGAAGCAAACAGTTGGTGGAGATAAAATTGACTTTTTTTACGATGCTGTTCAACTCAACGATGCAAGCATTATTGCAGTCGGAGAAACCCATAGCTCTAATGGAGATTTAACAGAAAATAAAGGGTTTTCTGATGCTTTAATTGTAAAAACAAACTAGTATGAAAGTGCTATTATTCCTCCTTACGGGACTCTTAACATTCAGTGCTTGTAGTTCTCCAGAAAAAGAGGTAGGCGCAAGTGTGACCCTCCGATTTTCCCACAATTGGGAGAACACCCCAGTGACATCTGCAGATTTTAATACCATAAAATTTACCAATGAAAACGGGGAGATGCTCAGTATTGAAAGGTTGAGATATTTAATTTCAAATGTAATTTTAACAAATGCAAACAATGAAATTTACAAACTTTCCTCTTATCAATTGGTAAATCTTGGCGAAGGAGAAGTAACAATAGAAAGCAACGAAGTGCCTGCAGGAGACTATAAACTCTCCTTTGTTTTTGGTTTTACAGCTACCGAAAATGTTGATGGAAGCTATCCAGATTTAAATGCGGCTTCGTTTAACGTGCCTGGAATGCTCGGTGGTGGATATCATTTTATGCAATTTGACGGAAAATATATTGGTCAAAATCTAGCACCAGCAGGATTTAATTATCATGTTATTAGAGCCGTTAACATAGAAGATCCTAACAACTTGGTCTTTCAAGACACTTCTATTAAAGTATCTTTGGGAGTCGTTGCTATAAGGGCAACTACTGAAATTGAAATAAAAATGAACATTGCAGAATGGTTTAAAAACCCAAATACATGGGATTTAAACACACTTAATACCGTTTTAATGCCAAATTTTGATGCACAAATTTTAATGCATCAAAATGGAAAATCGGTGTTTAGTTTGGGTGCAGTACACCAATAAAATAAAGGAAGGCTATTTCTAAAAAATGAAAAAACAATGAAAAAAAGGGCTGTTTTTCTACTTTGTATTTTTCTTTTGATGCAATGCGCATCAAAAGATACAACAGTGTACACCCCTGTACCTTATGATTTAGAAATCCCAACACTCTTTGCCAACAAGTTAATTGCCCCTATAATTCCTGCAAACAATCCACTCACAGAAGAAGGGGTTGCCTTAGGAAAAAAATTATTTTTTGACAGAAGACTTTCTGGAAACAACTCGCAATCATGTGCTACCTGCCACAATCCGCAGAGATCATTTACCAACAACCGACAATTTAGCGAAGGAATTGATGGACTTTTAGGAACCAGAAATTCGATGCCCTTATTTAATTTGGCATGGAATTTTGACGAACGCTTCGCATGGGATGGCAAAGAAATAGGGTTGGAAAGACAGGCATTAGAACCTGTAAAAAACCCAATAGAAATGCATGCTAATTGGGAAACTGTCGCAGAAAGACTACAAGCAAGTCCTGAATATCCAGATTTGTTTTTACAAGCTTTTGGAAATTCGGAAATCGATTCTGTTTTAATCACAAAAGCGCTTGCTCAGTTTGAAAGAACCCTGATTTCTGGAAACTCAAAATTTGATCGATATTTGAATGGAGAAACTACGCTAACACCCCAAGAGTCTGCTGGATTTAATGTTTTTATGGATGAAGCCAAAGGAGATTGCTTCCATTGCCATGGAAGTGATAACAACCCGCTTTGGACAGACAATAAGTTTCACAACAACGGTTTGGATAGCAACTTTTCAGACCTAGGCCTAGGAGGTGTAACTGGCGATACAAACGATAATGGGAAGTTTAGATCTCCTTCACTGCGAAATTTGAGATTTACAGCACCCTACATGCATGATGGTCGTTTTGCAACTTTAGACGCAGTTATTCAGCATTATTCCGAAGGCCTGCAACCCTCTGCAACCATTGATCCATTGATGAAAAAAGTGAATCAAGGTGGTGTGGGTTTGTCCCTGCAAGAGAAAGCAAATTTAAAAGCCTTTTTATTATCCCTTAGCGATCCTGATTTCGTGAACAATCCCGCCTTTAGAGAGTAATCAAAAAAACCAATAGTCGTATTGTTCTTGTTAATGAAAGTTGTCTTCTTTTTGAGACATATATTGTATATTTGCACACAATTTAGATTTAATCTATTTAAAATTATGATAAAAGTTTCAGACACAGCAAAGAAGAAAGTCATACAATTAATGACGGATGATGGCTTCGACGCTACCAACGACTTTGTAAGAGTTGGTGTAAAAAGCGGAGGTTGCTCAGGTTTGTCTTACGATTTGACTTTTGATAACAAAAGAGAAGAAAACGATAAGGTTTTTGAAGAGAACGATGTGAAAATTATCGTTGACAAAAAAAGTTTTTTATATTTAGTGGGAACTACCTTAGAATATTCTGGAGGTTTAAATGGAAAAGGATTTGTTTTTAACAACCCGAATGCCAATAGAACTTGTGGATGTGGAGAAAGTTTTTCGCTTTAAAAATTAGAAAAAGATGTCAAAATATACAGAAGAACAGTTAGAGCAAGAATTAAAAACCCAAGAGTACAAATATGGTTTTTATACAGATATAGAAAGTGAAACTTTTGCAAAAGGGTTGAACGAAGAGGTTGTAATTGCAATTTCTAAGAAGAAAAACGAACCGCAATGGATGACCGATTGGCGTTTAGAAGCTTTTAGAGTTTGGGAGAAAATGGAAGAACCTGAATGGGCAAATGTGCATTATGAGAAACCAAAATTCCAGGACATTGCCTACTACTCTGCTCCAAAAGAAAAGCCAAAATTAAACTCTTTAGATGAAGTTGATCCAGAATTATTGGACACTTTTAAGCGTTTAGGGATTTCTTTAGATGAACAAAAAAAATTAGCGAATGTTGCCGTAGATATTGTAATGGATTCGGTTTCTGTTGCCACTACATTTAAGAAAACATTGGGTGAAAAAGGAATTATTTTCATGCCTATTTCAGAAGCAATTCAAGAGCATCCAGAATTGGTGCGTAAATATTTAGGAACCGTTGTACCAACAACCGATAACTTTTATGCAGCACTAAATTCGGCAGTTTTTTCTGATGGATCTTTTTGCTACATTCCAAAAGGCGTTCGATGTCCAATGGAATTGTCAACCTATTTTAGAATAAACGAAGGAGGAACCGGACAGTTTGAAAGAACGTTAGTGGTTGCAGACAAAGGGAGTTACGTTTCTTATTTAGAAGGTTGTACGGCCCCAAGTAGAGATGAAAATCAATTGCATGCAGCAGTTGTAGAACTCATTGCAATGGACGATGCCGAAATTAAATACTCTACAGTACAAAACTGGTATCCTGGAAACAAAGAAGGAAAAGGAGGAGTTTACAACTTTGTAACCAAAAGAGGTTTGTGTGAAAACAATGCGAAAATTTCTTGGACACAAGTAGAAACAGGTTCTGCAGTAACTTGGAAATATCCTTCTTGTATTTTAAAAGGAAATAATTCTGTTGGTGAGTTTTACTCAATTGCAGTTACCAATAATTTTCAACAGGCAGATACTGGAACCAAGATGATTCATCTTGGAAAAAACACAAAATCAACAATTATTTCAAAAGGAATCTCTGCAGGACATTCTCAAAATAGTTATCGTGGTTTGGTGCAAATTGGAGCAAGAGCAGAAAATGCGCGTAACTTTTCTCAATGTGATTCTTTATTGATGGGAAATTTATGTGGCGCTCACACATTTCCATACATCGAAGTGAAAAATAAAACAGCACAGGTAGAACACGAAGCAACTACCAGTAAAATTGGAGAAGAGCAACTTTTCTATTGCAACCAACGTGGAATTGATACTGAAAAAGCAATTGCCTTAATCGTGAACGGATTTAGCAAAGAAGTGTTAAATAAATTACCGATGGAGTTTGCAGTAGAAGCACAAAAATTACTGGAAATTTCTTTAGAAGGTTCGGTAGGATAAAAGAACTCCAAATTCGTGGTGCTAAAATAGAAGAAATATTAAAAAAAGTAAACGCCTGTAGTTGAAGGCAAATAGAAGACAACAATGTTAAAAATAGAAAATTTACACGCAAGTATCGAAGATAAATCAATCTTAAAAGGATTGAATTTAGAAGTAAAAGCAGGTGAAGTTCACGCAATTATGGGTCCAAATGGTGCAGGAAAAAGCACCCTGGCTAATATTATTGCAGGAAAAGAAGAGTATGAAGTTACTCAAGGAAACATTCAATTAAACGGAGAAGATATTGGAGAGCTTGCTCCCGAAGAAAGAGCACACAATGGGGTCTTTTTATCATTTCAATATCCCGTAGAAATTCCTGGAGTTTCTGTAACCAACTTTATCAAAACTGCGATTAACGAAACTCGGAAAGCAAAAGGTTTGGAAGATATGCCTGCAAAAGACATGTTGAAAATGATTCGTGAAAAATCAGAATTACTCGAAATAGACCGTAAATTTTTATCTCGTTCTTTAAACGAAGGTTTTTCTGGAGGAGAGAAAAAAAGAAACGAAATCTTTCAAATGGCAATGTTAGACCCAAAACTAGCCATCTTAGATGAAACCGATTCTGGATTGGATATTGATGCGTTGCGAATTGTTGCAAACGGCGTAAACAAACTAAAATCGAAAGACAATGCGGTCATCGTAATTACGCATTACCAACGTTTGTTAGATTACATCATTCCCGATTTTGTACATGTTTTACATGATGGAAAAATCGTAAAATCTGGGGATGCCTCCTTAGCTTTAGAATTAGAAGCAAAAGGGTATGATTGGATTAAGCAAGAATTGGTTTAAATTTGTTTACAAGGTTTCAGGTTTTGGCTACTATTAGGAAATTCGAAGATTTAGAAATATGGCAACTTGCGAGACAACTATCTCAACAAGTTCTCTTTATTTCTAAAAACACGGAACTGAAAAATGATTACCGTTTTAAAGATCAAATAAAAGCTTCATCTGGTTCTGTTATGGACAATATTGCTGAAGGATTTGAAAGAGATGGAAACCTAGAATTTAGACAATATTTATCAATCGCTAAAGGTTCTGTTGGAGAAGTCCGTTCTCAATGTTATCGCCTTTTTGATTCAGAATATATTGCTGAAGAAAAAATGGTCGAACTTGTTACTGAATGTGAACAGATAAGCAAACGAATAGCGAACTTTATTAGTTATTTAAATAAAAAAGATTTTAAAGGAAATAAGTTTAAGTAATGGAAAACGTGAAACAAAAAACTTAAAACCTGAAACTCAAGTAAAAAATGGAATTAAAAGATAAATTAGTATCCTCATATGTAGCTTTTGAAAATCGAGTAGAAACCGATTCAGAGGTTCACGAAATTCGTTCTAAAGCACTTCAAAACTTTGAAGCGCTAGGGTTTCCTACTAAAAAGTTAGAAGCTTGGAAATACACTTCTTTAAACGCTGTTTTAAAGCAAGACTATAGTTTGTTTCCAAACAAAGAAAATAACATTCAATTAGCAGATGTAAAAAAGTACTTTATTCATGATATCGACGCCTATAAGCTTGTTTTCATCGATGGTAAATACAGTTCTTTTTTATCGGAAACTACCCACGATACGTTTGATGTTTGTTTAATGTCTGCTGCTTTGGTAAAGCCAAAATACAAAGCGGTCATTGAAAATTACTTTGATAAGATTGCTACAAAAGACAACCTAACTTCTTTAAATACCGCATTCGCTTCAGAAGGTGCATACATTCACATTCCGAAAAATGTTGAAGTAGAGAAGCCCATTCAAATCATCAACTTTACAACCGGATCTGAGGCGGCAACCTTGTTGCAACCCAGAAACTTAATTGTTGTAGAACAAAATGCACATGTTCAAATTATAGAACGCAATCAAAGTTTAACTTCCAACCCTGTTTTAACAAATTCAGTCACCGAAGTTTTTGCCGCAAAAGACGCTACCGTTGATATTTATAAGATTCAAAATGATGATGAAAATGCCTCATTGGTAGATAATTCTTACATCGAACAAAAATCGAATAGTATTGTTTCTGTGCATACCTTTTCTTTTGGTGGAAACATTACCAGAAACAATTTAAACTTCTTTCAACGTGGAGAACATATTGACTCTATCTTAAAAGGAATCACCATTATTGAAGGAAAACAACACGTAGATCACCATACATTGGTGCATCATATCGCACCAAATTGTGAAAGTCATCAAGATTATAAAGGAATCTTCGACGAGCGGGCTACGGGTGTTTTTAACGGTAAAGTAATTGTTGAAAAAGAAGCGCAGAAAACCAATGCATATCAAAAAAACAACAATGTTTTAGTAAGTGATAAAGCCACTATTAATGCAAAACCTCAACTAGAAATTTTTGCGGATGATGTAAAATGTTCGCACGGTTGTACCATTGGTCAATTGGATGAAGATGCTTTATTTTACATGCAACAACGTGGAATTCCAAAGAAAGAAGGAAAAGCATTATTAATGTATGCCTTTGCCAACACGGTGTTAGAAAGTGTAAAAATACCTGAAGTAAAACAACGAATCACCAAATTAATTGCCAAAAAATTGGGCGTTGATATTGGATTTGATTTATAAGCAATCACGTTGCTTTTTATACAAAAGAAAAAACCACGCAAATTGCGTGGTTTTTTTATTACTTAATAGCTTCTAAAATTCCTTTCAAAAAGGCATTCTCTTCCAACCATGAAAGCCCAAAACGAACAATCACCAAATCTTGATCTGGCAATACATAAACACGTTGCCCCTTATAACCATCTGCATAATACATGTTTTTCGGAACGTCTTTAAAGCCTCCATCTGCATTTAACCAAAATTGTGCGCCATAAATTCCTTCCGAAGTAGGTGTTGGTGTTGTTACATAGTCTACCCAATCTTTGGTAAATAATTGTTCGCCATTCCAAGTTCCGTTGTGGAGGTAGAGCAGTCCAAATTTCCCCCAATCTCTCGCAGTTGCCCAGGCATAAGAAGAAGCTACGTAATTTCCTGCTAAATCTGCTTCTAAGGTCATCGAATGCATGCCAATTTTATCAATCAAATCTGTGTACCAGAAATCTAAATATTCTTGATGTGTATCAAACTGATCTCTCAAAATACCCGACAATAAGTTTGTAGTTCC
>ENA-OUOG01004526-OUOG01004526.1-marine-metagenome-genome-assembly--contig:-NODE-4526-length-11928-cov-2.645009_pt1 | contig 11928 bp, 5 predicted proteins | sample MGYA00248635_ERZ508505 | MGnify/ENA primary metagenome ERZ508505 (study PRJEB26176, sample SAMN06267871) | marine metagenome | isolation source: Saanich Inlet, British Columbia, Canada | place: Pacific...
ATAATAGCGGTATGATCTAAAATTGTGATTTTGTCTTGTCTAAAGTCTTTTGAAGGAATACCTTCAACGTGAATAAATGGTCTAAAATCAATTTTTACCTTGCATTTATCAGATAGGTCAAAATACGGTGATTTATCAGTGTCTGGTTTTGGTTGTGAAACTAAGATAGTTTTTACTTTCAAGGGGGGTGGATTTGAGTTAATACTTTATTGTTAATGACTTGAATGTCTAATTAAATAGTATTTTGAAGACAATTATTAACGGTAAAATTTCAAGGGTGCAAAGATACAAAAATAAATAGATGATATTTGCTTGACTATTTATTCCTATTTGCAGCCCTCTAAATATCCTTGCAGATATCCCAAACCCAATCATTATTGCAGAAATACTTAATATTAATGACTTAAATTCCGATGGGCCGTAAGACAAAATTAAAATGTTAGGCAAAAGTAAAAATAAGGTTGCAACATTATACAATGATATGGCGAAAATGTACTCGTCTACCATGGCTTCAAATGAGAGTATTGCTGCTAGTATTTTGTGCAGTAATATCTTGAAAAGATGAGAAGTAATTAGAATTATAACCGCGATTATGTAATATGTAAGCTGTTTTAATTCAGGTATTGGTATTATGAATTCTGCTATCTGTAACCCCATTAACCCTGCTATCAAAAAGTATGCACCTGTTAGAAAAAGATGAGCTCTATTACCATATACCTTTTCATTGCGTATTATTTGCGCACTAGCATTTCTACTGAAGATAGCATTTATATATTCTAGAAATCTTTTATGGTTAAATGCGCGTGTTGCTCCTATCAGCGCTATTGCTAACAAAATAAATATCCATTGCCAAGAATCATATTCCTCCTCATTTCTTTTTTCTCCCGTAAAATATACTTTAGGTTTATGCGATGTGTTGAATTTAAGGAAGGTGGTTAAGCTATCTAATTTTAGATAATCAATTGGAACAGGTTCACGGGTAAATGGCAGAACAATTGCTATGCTGTCGTTGTCATTAACAACGACATCTAATAAGTCAGTTTGCTGAAGATTTTGGGCAATTTTTTGTGGTTTAGCTGATTTTTCTTGCAGCTTCTTAAACTCTGTATCTATGCCTATCGTTTTAGGATTTGCACTATCAACTTTAATACTAGTATTATTCCAAAGGAAGGGCACTTCGAAATTAGTGCTATCATGAGTCAATTGAAGATGCATAGATAAATTATTATGCAAAAATAAGCCGATAAATTGAACCGCTCAATAGTAAAAGCTGTTATTCATTAACAAAAGTCCAATTCGTTAGCGTTAGATTAATTAATTTTGTAGAATAATTTAAAAATTAGATATGGCTTCAGATAGATTTCAAGCTCCTGATTATTATCAATTAGATGAGCTTTATACCGATGAACAAAAATTAATAAGGGATACTGTGCGCGAGTATGCAAAAGCAAACATTAGTCCTATAATAGAGGATTTTGCTCAGCGTTCAGAATATCCAAAGCATTTGATTCCGGGCTTGGCAGAGGTAGGCGCTTTTGGCCCTTACATTCCTGTGGAATATGGTGGTGCTGGTTTGGATCAGATAACTTATGGGCTGATAATGCAAGAGCTAGAACGAGTTGATTCTGGTATTCGTTCTGCCGCTTCTGTTCAGAGTTCTTTAGTAATGTATCCTATCTGGAAATATGGTTCTGAGGAACAAAAAATGAAGTATCTCCCAAAATTGGCTACCGGTGAGATGATAGGTTGTTTTGGTTTGACTGAACCTGATCATGGATCTAATCCTAGTGGAATGATTACCAATTTTAAAGATAATGGTGATCACTACCTATTGAACGGTGCAAAAATGTGGATTACCAACTCTCCAATTGCAGATGTTGCCGTGGTATGGGCAAAAGATGAGTCAGGGAGAATTCATGGTTTGCTTGTAGAAAAAGGAATGGAAGGGTTTACAGCTCCCGAAACTAAGGATAAGTGGTCGTTAAGAGCCTCAATTACAGGAGAATTAGTTTTTGATAACGTGAAGGTTCCTAAAGAAAATTTGTTGCCTGGAAGATCTGGTCTTGGTGCACCATTGAGTTGTTTAGATTCTGCTCGTTATGGCATTGCATGGGGTGCTATTGGAGCTGCTATGGATTGTTATGATTCTGCTCTAAGATACTCTAAAGAACGAATTCAATTTGATCGCCCAATTGCTTCATTTCAATTGGTACAAAAGAAGCTAGCTGAAATGATAACAGAGATTACGAAAGCTCAGTTATTAACATGGAGGTTAGGAGTTCTTCGTGAAGAAGGCAAAGCTACGACTGCACAAATTTCTATGGCTAAGAGAAATAATGTAGATATGGCCTTGAAAATTGCTAGAGAAGCTCGTCAGATTCATGGAGGTATGGGTATTACAGGTGAATATTCAATTATGCGTCACATGATGAATTTAGAATCTGTTGTAACGTATGAAGGTACTCATGACATACATTTGTTAATTACTGGAATGGATATTACAGGTATTCCTTCTTTTAGAAATGATGGAAAATAGCAAAAAGTGCTAATCTGTATTTGCTACAAATAACAAAAAAGCCGTTTAGCAACTAGTTGCTAAACGGCTTTCTTATATCCTTCAAATTAGGTTAGAATGATTCGATCAGCGAAATTTTCTTAACAACCCTCTCCTTACCATTGTCTATGGTTAAAAAGTAGATTCCACTTCTATTTCCTGTTAAGTCTAATTGAACAACGTTTGATGCTACGAAGTTTGTATTTACTCCAATCTGTGAACCAAGAACGTTAGTCACCTTGATTTGATAATCATTAAAACTTAAATTTTCATCAATCTTTACTGTTACAACTCCTAGTGTAGGATTAGGATATATACTTAGATTGTCTGCTAACTGGATTTCATTAATTCCAATTGAGGCCATACTATCTTGAGTTACGATAACTACCCTAGTTGCTGCTCCCATTGCACTAATATAAAGAGTATCCTTTCTTTCCTGACCTGTATTATCTGAGTTTGCAGATACCGTAATTTGCCTTGTAAATGAACCTGTGTTTGGCGATATATTCAGCCAACTAGAGCCATTTGTAATCGTCCAATTTGAGGTGTTGCCTAACACACTGAAGCTTGAAGTGCTATTTGCCGCCCCGGCTAAGAATAAATCAGTTCTGCTTACTCCAAGATTTGGTAATGTTGGCTCTTGTATAATATGAACTACCTTCGAAGGTAGGCCCGATGAAAGTATTGTTACGTCTCCGCTTCTTGCAGAAGTGGAAAGGTTTGAACTGCTTGTTTGTAGCGTTATTGTCGCATTATTTACCCCATTTGACGGTCCAAGTAGTAGCCAAGTTAGTCCTTCCTGAGCAGTCCAAGTTACATTTGATAACACGTTAAATGAATTTGTACTTCCTTGAAATTGCGAAAGAATTACAGTATCAATAGATGTTCCTAGATAAGGAGATGAGCCATCTAATTGGTTGATTATAATACTTCTTGAAGGGGCTAGTGGATTTGTAGAGATTGCATTTATAGTGACAGTTCTTACTGTTCCTGAATTATTTGCTGATTGTGTTGTTACTGAAATATTACTATTGTTTACACCACTAATCGGGGTTAAATTCAACCAAGCAGGAATACCAGATAAAGACCAGTCTACATTTGATAATACATCAAAGTTATCAGCGCTAGCATTATTAGGACCCAATGTAATTACGCTTTTCGATAACGTTAAACTTGGACTGGTTCCATTGAGTTGAATTACCTCTATTGAATCAGATATGGTCCCATCAGATGCAAATATCCAAACGCTTCTATTTACTCCTGTTGTATTGTCTGATAATGTTGTTGCCGTAAGTGTACCATTGTTGCTTCCGCTAATTGGAGATATCGATAGCCAAGGAGCGTTGTTCGTTATTGTCCAACTAACATTCGAGGCTAAATTAAATGTTGAATTACTTCCACTAGCAAATGCTAAGCTAATAGGTCCGTTATCTAAATCTATAAATGGACCTGCTGCGTCTTGTGTGACAAAAACGGTGTCTCTAATTGAACGTGTAAAGTCTTCAAATATTACAAGACCGCTACGTGCAGCGCCACTATTTGAGCTTGTTGCTTCAATTGTAGTTGAACCATTCCCATTTCCTGATGAAGGTGTTATTGTCATCCAGTTTGCTAATGTGCTAGCACTCCATGATGTATTTGCGGTTATGGTTACACTCCCATTACTTCCATTTGGTGCAGCAAGTGTTATATTTTTTGGTGACACGCTTAGTTGAGGTGCTGCTATTCCTGCCTGTACTACTATCATTGAATCATAGATTCCTAATGGACCACGACAGATAACTTTTGCAATCCTATCTGCTCCTGTATTTGCAGTAAGTGCTAATGCATTAGATGTTCTGCTTCCTGATCCGTTGATAGCTGCAGTGATTAACCAAGTTGCATCATCAGTAATTGTCCAAGACGTAGTCGCATTGATGTTAAATACTCCATTTGATCCCGCTCCTGAAGCAAGGAACATTGTGTCAGGGTTTAGCGTAATTGTAGGGCTTGTAGAAGATGTTGTGTAGTTTGCATCCCATCCTAAACCATTTATAGAGCCATCAGAATTGAAAACAACAAACATGTCTCCTGCAGTACTTGTTATACTAGGAGGGATAGTATTTCCTGAAAATCTTCCTAACAATGGCGCGGTAACAGATGTGCCATCATAAACACTAACTTGGTCGAAGCCTTGTTCTAAATCAAATGCTGTAAAGTTTAACGTAATTGGTTGTCCATTTACCGGTTGTATTAACCATTCACAATTACTATTATTTGCATAATTATTGGTGCCACTTCCGTCTGAGAAGGTCCCATTGTTCGCAGTTAGGTTCGTTAATCCACTGCAAGGCCCTGCAGGTGGAGGTGTGGTAGCTGTCCAGATAATATCCCAACCTTGGTCTACAATACTCCCATTTGTTAAGAACTCAATAAACATAGACCCCGATGAAGCAACTATAGGTGTTAAAGGTGCCGTTGTTCCACTATATGAACCAATTACCGGGCTGGTATTGCTACTTCCATCATAGATAATTACCTGATCATTATTAATTTCAGTATTCAACGTCAAAAATAGAGCTGTAACAGTTGTGGCTCCAGAAGGCTGAATTAGCCATGTGCAAGCTAAATTATCAGAATAATTTGCCGCACCACTTCCATCACTCACAGTTCCTGTAACTGCTGTTAAGGTAGTAAGTCCGCTGCACGAAGCCGAGCTAGTTGATGTTGTGTAATTAGCATCCCATCCTGCTGCATTTACAGAAGGGTCTGAGCTGAATACAACAAGAAGATTACCTCCACTGCTTGTTACAGATGGGGGTAAAGTGTTTCCTGAGAACGAACCAATTAGAGTAGAAGTGATAGATGATCCATCGTAAACATTTACTTGATCAAACCCTTGTTCAGTGTCAAACGATGTAAAATTTAAAGTTATCGGTAGGCCGTTTGCAGGTTGAATTAGCCATTCACAGTTACTATTTTCAACGTAGTTATTTGTCCCACTTCCATCAGAGAAAGACCCATTATTGCTTACTAGGGTTGTTAAACCATTGCAAAATTGAGTTGGTGGAATAACAGTTGAATTATAGGAGATTTCCCACCCCTGATCTACAATTGAATTGTCAGTTGTAAACTGAATAAACATACTACCTGAATTTGCTGTAAAGGTTCCTGAGGGGATATTCGATCCTGAGAAAGAACCAATTAAAGTACCTGTAGCGTTTAATCCATCATATAAAAATACTTGGTCAGTAAATACTTGGGTATTTAGCGCATTAAATGCAGCTGTAACTGATATTGCTCCTGCTGGCTGTATTAACCAACTACAATTAGAGTTATTACCATAATTTCCTGTTCCACTACCATCAGTAATGATTCCCGTTGGAGCAACTAATGTAGTTAATCCTGAACATCCTGAGCCTGATGATGTCGTTGTAACATAATTTGCATCCCATCCTTGTCGTGTTATTGTGAAATCAGAAGAAAATCGAACAAACATGTTTGGACCCGAGCTAGTCACAGAGGCAGGTATACCATTACCAGAATAACTTGCCAATAAAGGTGATGATGTGTTTAAACCATCATAAATTTCAACAACATCAAAGTTGTTTTCTGTATCGAAGTTGGTGAAATTTAATACTACATTCTGTCCATTCGTAGGTTGAATTAGCCAAGAACAGTCAGTATTGTCTAAATAGTTGGAATTTCCACTACCATCTGAAAATGAACCCGTATTTGCTGTTAATGTTGTTGTTCCGCTGCATAAGACAGGAGGCGCTATTATTGAACTATAATTTATATTCCATCCTTGATTTACCACCGAACCGTTGGTAATAAATTCAATAAACATTGCTCCGCTATTCGCTGTAAAAGAAGGTGGCAGGCTTGATCCACTATATGTACCGATTAATGGCGCAGTATTGGATGTCCCATCATATATATTAACTATATCATTATTTAACTCTGTCTGCAGTGTTGTGAAATTTGCGTTAATATTTGTTGCCCCTATTGGCTGTACTAGCCAAGTGCAAGCTAAATTATTAGTGTAATTGCTTAATCCACTTCCGTCGTTGAATGAACCTGTTGGAGTGGTAAAAGTAGTTAACCCTGAACAAGTAGGTGTTGAACCTGTAGAAGAATAAAAGGCATCCCATCCGGTATTTACAATACTACCATTAGTAATAAATTCGATGAAGAGTGACCCTCCTGTAGAAATGATAGTTGCAGGTGCGGAAGTGCCACTATATGAGCCGATCAGTGAGGCAGTATTTGAAGCCCCATCATAAACATTTACAACATCATTCGTAGCTTCAGTAAAAAAGAGCGGGAATGTAAGTGAAATGCTAGTTGCTCCTGTTGGTTGAATCAACCAAGAACAATTTGAGTTGTCTCCATAGTTTGCGCTTGGTCCGCTCCCATCATCAAAAAAGCCTGTTGTCGCTGTTAGTGTAGTTAATCCCGAACATGTAGGAGGTGTGCTTGTTACTGTAGATGTGTAGTTGGCGTTCCATCCACCACTCGTTACAGAACCATTAGTTGAAAACTCTACTAGCATTGCTCCACCTGTCGAAGTAACTGAGTTGGGTACAGAATTACCGCTAAATGATCCTAATAAAGTTGCTGATGTCGAGCTTCCGTCATAAATGTTTACAATATCATTTGTAGTCTCTGTATCAAATGTTGAAATGCTTAAGGTTATAGAGGTAGCTGCTGCGGGCTGTATTAGCCATTGGCAAGACAAGTTATCGGTATAATTTGCAGTAGCACTTCCATCATCAAACACTCCGGTAGATGATGTGAGTGTTGTTGTTCCTGAGCAGGTAGCTGTTGGAGGGTTAGTTGAGGTGTAATTTGCATCCCATCCAGCTTCTGTTATTGAGTTGTTTGTGGTAAATTCAATAAATAATGCACCACCTGTAGAAGTAATTGCAGGGATAGTTTGACTTAATCCGCTGAAAGTACCTAATAATGTTGCTGATGAAGAGTTTCCATCGTAAACTCTTACTTCATCATTTGAGGTTTCAGTAGAAAAATTGTTGAAATTCAGTGTAATTGAAGTTGCTGCTGTAGGTTGAATTAACCATGTACAATTTTGATTATCATCATAGTTAGCCATCATTCCACTTCCGTCGTCAAAAGATCCTGATGGGGTAGTTAAAGTCGTTAGACCTGAGCAGGTTGCTGCCGCTGCCCCTAAAGTTAAAATAATAGAATCTCCGCGTTCTGTTATATTTCTTACAATTAACCCTGAATTTGAATTATTGTATAATTGAGAGTTTGGGTTTGATGTATTGTTAAAGTCTGTTTTGTTAGTGGTTCCGGGATATACATCTCCTCCATCACCCCTATTTACTTCATTGTCTAGGTCTGCTAGACCATCTGCTTCTTCAAGGTCTACGCCTTTAAGTGTTTCATCACCATTCACCCTGTTTCCAAAAGAGTTTGTTTTTGTCGTGTTGATATGCCAAATTGCTAACCCATGTCCTGGTAACTCTAAATCGCGACCAATTTTTTGTCTATTTTCTAACAGGAAATATTCCGTTGGTTCTGATGTAGTTATTTTTAAAATTTCATTTTGGTTATTTCCTGCTGGCTTTAGTGAGTATGTTCCTGTTGAGTTAGTTGTCAATGCTGTGGGTGTAATCCAGCCAAGATCTTCTTTTGACCAAGCACAGAAACCACCTGGGCGGTGTTCTCCTCCTAACCATGTACCACCTGCCATTACAGCCCAGTTTCCAATCCCTTCAGAGTCGCCATTGCTTGCATCTGTGTCATATAAATCTGGTAAACCTAGGTTATGACCAAATTCATGGCAGAATACGCCAATTCCTACTAATCTTGGATTTGTTAGCGTCCCTCTAGTTTCAGGGTTAATCATATAATCATTGATGAATTTTCCATCATAAGTAACCGATCCACCACCAGGAATACTAGATCCACCGCTCATTACCCACCGGTGTGACCAGATGTGTCTGTTTCTATTTGGAATTCCTGTTTCAGCTCCTGGTCCTGAGTGAACTACTAATATTCCATCTACATCTCCATCATTATCGTTGTCGTAGTTAGCAAAATTGGCTCCTGCAGTTTCTGCTGCATCTACCGCTTCTCTTACTAACTTAGCTGCTCGAGCAGTACCTGCACTGTCACTATAATATGCGTAATTATTTTGCGCTCTATACCATCCCATTACATCTACAGTTATAGATAACTGATTAAATGATGCGTCTGTGTAAAAGCTTTTGAAACTCCCATCACCACTTCTGTGGTTCGGATTAGTTAGTAAACTTTGAAGATCAGCAACCGTGTATTGACTAGGTAAGTCTGGATAGTCGATTAGTAGAGCTACTACGCGGATATTTCCTGTTGTTGGATATGTTTTGCTACCATTTGGTGTATAATTTAAAGGGGTGTTTTTTAAATTTCTAACCGCAGGTTGTAAGGATTTTGAAATTGCGCTTACTAAAGCTATTTCACCTAGAATTCTATCCTGTGCATTATGTGCTAATACGCCGGTCCCGATAAGATCATTACCAACTTTTGTGGCGTATTCTAGAGCATTATTTACACTCACAACGGTATAGCCATCTACTGTTTCTGTCCAATAATGACTCATATTTCCTTTACTGACTACAGTCACTGTTTTTCCATCAGGTTGCAAAACATCCATTTGAAGTGGAGATGAACTACAGTTAGTTGGTCCCGTTAAATGATGATGTGTGTGCTGTGCAAAAGATGCAGTAACGCTTATCATTATTGATAAGCAGAGTGTTAATAGTTGTTTCATAATTTATTCGCTTAGAAGTATTTTAGACGTTTTAAGCCTGAAAATAGTTGTCTTAAGGGCTCTAAATTACCGAATTATTATTTTTAACAGCTATTTTTTACTGCTTTTCTCTTAGGGTGTTTTTAATTTCAATTAATTCCTTTTGTAATTCCATCACACTGTTACCTAAATGATCTCTGCTGAGATTGGGTTCTGGCATTTCTGAACTGATATAATTCACAAATTTCCACATCTCAACCACTTCATTTACATGAATTTCATAAGGTTTGTATTCTGGGTTAGTAGAGCATAGCAATAATGTCTGGTTTTTGTGCATCTGGTTGTACACCACTTTAAAAACCACTCCGTCATCTTGTGTTACCACAATGTATGGATAGCCATTTTTAATTAGCTCCCAATTTTGAACGAACTCTCCTGTAACCCAAGATTTATCAGAAACTGGAGGCATAGAATCTCCGCTAATCTGAAAAGTTCTATATTTTCTGTTTTTAGTTAAAAAAGGCAATTGAAAAGTAGGCAGCACTTTAATGAAGTCTGGATCGGAGAATCCGGTGGTGTATCCTGCTTTTGCTTTTACCGGAACAAGTTCAATATTTTCTTCATTTTCGCTATTTACTGTAGTTGCCAACACACGTAATTTACTTCCAGTAATATCAATGTCAAATCCTTTCTCCAATTGGCTCATATACATCTCTGAAACACGGTTCAAATCGAGTTTTAATAGCTTGTCCGTACTGATTTTAAAGTACTCAGAAAAGGCTAGTAATGTTTCAAAGTTTGGTTCTGATGTTCCTAATTCATAACCACTTAGTGATGATCTTTTGATTTCTAAAGCTTGCGCAATATCTTCTTGTGATCGTTTTCTTCTCTTTCTGAGTAATTTAATATTTGAACCAAAATACATAGGATAAAATTAAGCGTGATTAAATTATTTTGACTAAATTATTGACGAAATATTGACGTTAATATTGTCAAAAGTAATAAAAATAATTAAATCAGCAAACAAAATGCACGAAGGAAAGGTAGATAGAAATATTGTGCACATGGATTTGGATTCGTTTTTTGTATCGGTAGAGGTATTACAAAATAGCGAGCTTAAAGGGAAACCACTATTAATCGGAGGAAACAGTAATCGGGGAGTCGTTGCTTCATGCAGTTATGAAGCACGTAAGTATGGAATTCACTCGGCCATGCCAATGAAAATGGCCAGGCGGTTATGTCCGCATGCTATTATATTAGGAGGCGACTCGGAGCGGTACAGCTATTTTTCAAAAATGGTGACAGAGGTGGTGTCAGAGGCCGTTCCGATGTATGAAAAATCATCAATTGATGAGTTTTATATTGACTTAACGGGGATGGATCGGTTTTTTGGAGCGTATCAATTGGCTACAGAATTACGACAGCGAATTACTCGAGAAACTGGGCTGCCTATTTCTTTTGGGTTTTCCATCAATAAAACTGTGTCGAAAATAGCGACCAATGAATCCAAACCCAATGGACAAATGCAAGTGTATAGGGGATTAGAAAAAGGCTTTCTTTCTCCACTTACCGTCAATAAAATTCCGCAAGTAGGCGCTAAGACTTATCATTTATTGCGCAATATGGGCGTAGAAAAAGTATTGACTTTACAACAAATGCCAATAGAATTATTGGAGAATGTGTTGGGTAAAAGTGGTCATTCTATATGGATGAAAGCACAAGGAATAGACCATACGCCTGTGATTCCGTATTCGGAACGAAAATCCATTTCTGCTGAGCGCACCTTTATGACTGATACCACCGATATGGCCTTGCTAAATAGTACACTTATCGCGATGACGGAAAAATTAGCCTATAAATTACGAACGAAGGAAAAACTGACAGCCTGCGTAACGGTAAAAGTTCGTTATTCTGATTTTGATACACAAACCACACAAAAAGCAATTCCTTATACAGCAAATGATGATGAACTGATAAAGGTGGTAAAGGAGCTGTTTTTGAAATTATATCAGCGGAGAGTTTTGTTGCGATTGGTAGGTGTGCGATTTAGCCATTTAGTAAATGGAGGATATCAAATTAATTTATTTTCAGACACTTCGGAGCAAATTAATTTGTATCAAGCAATAGATCGCATGAAAAAACGCTTTGGAGATGGATCGCTAACGAGAGCAGTGGCACTTGGAATTAAACAGTATGATGTACCAAGATTTAAAGGATAGAAATGCTATTAAACAACCACACCTACTACAGTTTTAAATATGGCACACTTTCGCCTGAAAAGTTGGTGCAACTTTCTGTCGATTTTGGTTATGAGCAAGTAGTCGTTACAGATATAAATAATACATCGGCCTGCTTAAATGTGGTTCGGATAGCCAATAAAGCGGGTATAAAACCGATTGTCGGAATTGATTTTAGAAATGGAGTAGATCAGCAATTTGTTGGAATAGCCCAAAATAATGAGGGTTTTTTGGCCTTGAATCGAATGTTGAGCAGTCATCTTCATGTACAATCTCCAATACCTACCCGACCACCTAGAATGGAGCAGGTGGAGATTATCTATCCGTTTTTTGTGGTTGATTATGAGTGGGAGTTGTCAGATTATGAGTGGGTTGGGATTAGTATTTCTGATCTA
>ENA-OUOG01004530-OUOG01004530.1-marine-metagenome-genome-assembly--contig:-NODE-4530-length-11925-cov-2.706786_pt1 | contig 11925 bp, 22 predicted proteins | sample MGYA00248635_ERZ508505 | MGnify/ENA primary metagenome ERZ508505 (study PRJEB26176, sample SAMN06267871) | marine metagenome | isolation source: Saanich Inlet, British Columbia, Canada | place: Pacific...
CCAATGGGCGTAGAGTTGACTGAGCCGCCTGTAATGACTGCATTGTTAGATGCGAATGTACCGTTGGCTGTTAAAGTACCTGTAACGGTAGCTGTGCCAGTAGTGACAGTAGAAGGATTAGTACCCAACTCTACAATCTCTGTAGACGCATTCTCTGTGAAAATTCTTTTGTCTGTGACGTTGACAGCAAGTTCGCCCTGCACCAAGTCACTCGTGGTTGGTACGGCAGAAGCTGTTGAGCTGTTCTTGGTTACTATGACTGTCATGTTAATTTCCTATTAGTTACCACTTAACTTTATCTGCCCAGTAAGCCGCTGACATTTTACCTTTAGCTATGTTTTTAGCGTGTCTTGCTTTAAATGACTTTTGGCGTGCTTTTTCTGAAGATGTCTTAGGGCTTTTGCCTGCACCTGATACGCCTTGTTGTCCAAACCTAATGGTCTTAACTTTGTCGCCTTCTTTAGCGACCACTACATGACTTTTCTTAGGATGGTTAGGAGTACGTTTGGGCTTATTATACCCACTAACGCCTACTCTAGATAATTTTGGGTCTTTTTTACTCATAAAGAAAAGGAGAGACAGCTCCGAAGAACTGCCTCCCCACTCCTACTAGGCGTTAACGTTAAGTACGAAGCCTGACTCAGGACGTAATACTTTTACGCCGTAGAGCTGATCTGCAGTGTACAGGTTAGCAAGGAACTCTTGCTTGTACTGTGTCTGCGAACGAACACCCATTTGCTCTGCCAACACGAACGTATCCTTGTGGATAAGCAGTGCAGCTTTGAGGTCGTTAGTGTTTGCTGTGTTATCAGCAGCTGCTTCAGAAGTAGCGCAGTTAGTAGAAACAAATACGTCAATGCCGTATAGGTTACCAATCTTGCCGTTCTGTACAGGTGCGCCGCTGACAAAGTCAGAAGACACATAGCGGTCGATTCCCATGATTGCGTTACGCAGTGATGGAGGGATTACAAACGCACGGTTGTCGAAAGGTACGTCTGCATCGTCCATCTTCTGAATCAAAGCACGGAAGCCTGCATCAGTGAACACGTCAGAAGCTGTTACTGTGTCAGCAGCGTACTGGGTAAGACCAGTAGACGCGTCAACGTAGTAAGAGTTAGTGTTAGTGTAGTCACCTGCAGCGTCGCCCAAGTTAACAGCCAAACCGTGAAGGTCTGAGTCAACTTGACGTGCTAGCGCATAACCTGCATCTTGAGTATAGAACTGACGGAGGCTAGTAAGAGCCTGCGTAGCAGTAATGTCTTCGATAAGACGTGAATACTCAAAGTGCTTGTCGATAAGAACTGCTACGTTCTCTTCGGTGTCGCTCTGGATGCTAACAGCAGTACCTGCAGCCTTAGCAGTGGCAGTACCACGTACAGGAGCAGGAATGTTGATAGTATCGCCTTTCTTGCCAGTCATACCCATCTTCTTGACTAGGTTGGCAAGCACAAGGCTCTTTTCGTACTGTGCGCGTACTTCGTCACTCCAGATTTCTGGGATGAACGTTGCCGCAGTAGTGTTGTTAACCGAACCACCCATTGCAGGGTATACTGATTTTGTTATAGCCATCTTATTTCTTCCTTAGTTATTTAATCATTTGACACGCCCCTCTTGATACGCAAGCATAATCTCATCAGACATGGCTGTGTAACGATCAGGGTCGTTCTTCATTAGCTTAATAATGTCTGCACGTCGGAAGATTTTCTTACTACTTGACTCTGAAGTGCCTGAAGCACCGCCAGTAGAAGCGCTTTTAAGTGAAGCAGTCCTACTAGACTTCTCAGCATTTACAGTTTGACCAATAAGGCTTTGACGGTCTTTCCACAGACTGAATATCTCATCAGCTGCTTGATAGTCAAAGTTTCTATCAGCTTGTTGCAACAGATTAGTCCTAAATTGACTCTCACCTACCCAGTTAACGAACTTCTCGTCAGTGAGTATGTCAGCCATGTCAGGATGCTTTTCTTTGAGCATTGCCTGAGCGCTAGACTTCTTCATATCCATAGAAGCCTTTTGAGCCTCACGGACAGCAGGGTGTTTATCTATTGCACTCTGTATTGCCTTTTCAGGGTCAGAGAAGTAATCAATCTCCTCGTCTACAGTTTCTTCTTTCTTGTTGGATTGTGACATTACAAATTCGTCAACAACCTTACGCAGCTCCCCAACTTCTCCACTTTGACGACCAAGCATACGCTCAGCCTCTTGGTGCATTCTGACAAGGTCAGCAGCGGATTTGCCTCTGTACTTGTCTGGGATGTCTTCTTCAGTAGGTTGCTCTTGCGAGTCTACTTCGTCAAACTCTGCTGTGTTGTTTTCGTCTTCTAGTCGTCCGTCTTCTTCAATGTCTATCAGTGTAGCCATTATTAAACTCCGTGATAAATATCATTATGGAGATTGATGGTTATGTAAGGCTCTTACGAGTTCTCCTTACTTCGTTCGCGTTTAATCTGATCTTGTCTGTTCTTAGCCCACTTCATTGTCGCACCCGGCCAATCACCGGATATGGGGTCTAAAGTACACTGAACAGCACTGACCATCCTAGACGCTGTTTTATCGCAAGAGGAGCAATCTGTTTCCCTTACTTCTTCGTCAATAAAGCGCTCTGTGACGTGTTGGTCTGGGCAGATAAACTCATAGATACGTCTAGTCATCTTGCGATTCCTCTTTAAGGACTTCCAAGGCTGAATCTACCGTGTGAGGCAGATTGAGGATTAGCCTAGCTATATTTAGCTGTCCTTTCTTGTAATAAAGGTCTTCGACACTATTAACGGCGTCTATTCCCTCTATTGCATCTACTAACGTAGTGATTTCTGTCTCTACGTTCTTCCAACCTTGCGTAAGCAGCATTTCTTGTATCTGCTCATAATGCAGTATATCTGCCTCATTCATATTGTTTCTCCTCCTTAGGACAATAATGCTTGACTTCTAATGGCAAGTGTGCTATAGCGCTGGACTATACCACAAAACAATAGAAATGTCAAGTCTTTTTTGAGCTTTGTTTCTTAGTCTCTGTAGCAGCCGCTAGAGCTGTTTCCAGAGCTACAATGCGCTTCTCCATGCGTGCGTAGGCAGCGTTAACCTGCTCTACAACACTCTCCAACTCTTTATTGCTGACCATTTCTAACGTTCTCCTTTGCTACTTCTAAACCTAGCTTCTTCTCATCAAGAGCAAGGTTAGCTAGTCGCATACGCTTCTCAAAGTCTTTGTCACTTTCAGAGGCTGTCTGTGAAGACGCTACAGCCTTGATACGAGCCGTTTCTAGCTCTACAGGGACTCCACGAGCCTCTAGCGCTATCTTCTGTGCTCTAGCGTTAGACTCTGCTGCCTGAGCGTTCAGAGCCGCTGTCTGGCTGTTCTTAAAGGCTCTGTCTTCCTCTGCCAGTGCCTGCTGCATCTGCTGCTGCTCTGGGTTAGGCTGCTGAGCCTGTATCATCGTCTCAATCAAGTCTTCACGGTTAGTGATATTCATGTTATCAATAACAGCTTGCATGATGACAGGGTATACAGGACTGTCTTGTGGCATAGTCTGTAGCAACTGTACAAGCTGAGCTACTTCGTACTCACGAGCAACAATACCCAACGAGCTTGTAGCAATAAACTTATAGTCGTTAACAGGGAATAACTCAGGTTCAAACTGCATATAACGCCACGCAGCCTTCTCAATGAAAGGCAGTAGGAAAGACTCTTGGAAGTTTACTAGCGTACGCTTCTGACGCTTGATAATGCCGCCCAAGCTCATAGAGCTGCCTGCAGACGTTGTACCGCCGCCACTCATGGCCTGCTGCGCTGTGTCAACACTGCCTGTAGCAGCCTGCACCATGCGCTGTAGCGAGTCTGCCTGAGCAAACGTTATCTGACTAACCTGACCAAAGTTGAATGGCTGTATCACCTCTGCAGGGTTACCATTAGTCAACAATATCTTACCTGCTTTAACTTCTGGTCTAGTGCCACGAGGCATCCGTGTAGCGTCCATAGCAAGCATTGGATGCACTGTTAAGGCTAAAGCGTCAATCCTTGCTCGAAGCTCTGCATCAAGCGCTTTTTGGCTGTTAAAGCCCTTCTCGCACACACCCATGCCCCAGAAACGGCTTGGGACAACATCCCATGGGAATGCTACTACAGGACGGTCTTCCATCATGTAAGGCGACGCTTCTGCTTTTAACAACATACCGCCGTTAGCAATAACGACAATAGCTTCTACGTAGTAGCTGTCTCTGCCTTCGTCATCAGCATCGCTGTCAAAGTTAACCATCTCATCGTCTGCATCAAACGCTGTCTCTAGCAGATAACGCGGCACTAAGCCGTAATACTTTGTTAACCTAACTTTGTCCTCTGGCTGCTGCCAAAGCTCTTCGTCAGGCTCTAAGTCTAAGTCAGGCGCTGCACGACCAATGTAGCCTTTCTTGTAGACGCCACTCTCTTGTAGCTGCTCTACTAAATGGGATGACACAAACTCGTCAATAGCCACACCAACAGCGCTTTCAATGTCTGTTGCTACAGGGTCGATCAAGAAGTTATGTGGCTGAATAGGACGTAGCTTAACAACAGTGCGGTCACGGACGTTAACGCCCACAGCAGTCATAGCACCGTCCATCACAGGCTCTGTAGCCGGAACCATCTCTTTCTTGGTTTCTAGTACAATCTCACCAATACCTGTTCCGTACACAGCAGCGTTAATGAGACACTCACCGACAGCCTTTCTGATCTTGTTCTTAGTAAACTCTTGTGACAATGCCTCACGCAAGAAACGTACGTCAGAGCGGTCTGTGTCACCCATGTCGTCTTGTATGTCAAAGAACTTACCACGTCCAAACGTAGCCTCTTCAACGTCAGCTACAGAAGACTCTACAGCTTGGAGTAGGGCAGGGGAGACAATCTTGCTCCTTTCTGACTCACGTGTCTTGTCTTCGTCAGCCCAAATACCACGCCACAGACGATAGTATTCATCAAACTTAGCATCGTAGTTGGTTTCAAAGAACTCGCGCCAGTCGTCAACTTTAGACATAACCCAGTCTTCTAGGTTTTCTTCTACAAACTGTACGCTGTCTTCGTTGTAATCTTCCATTTTAATATCCTGCGTAGTTATCTAAGGATTCTTCGTAGTCTTCTTCAATGTGTCCCCAGTCGTACGCTACATGAGCTAATTGATCTATGTAGGCTAGTGAGTCGACAGTGTCATCATGTACTAAATGATTGGGAAACTGAAACAGCTCATCCATAAATTGAACGTTCCAGTCGCCTTTGTTCAGTGTTATGTAGCCATTCTCAAATCTACCTTGTAACGCCCACATTATTCTGTCGGTCTTCTTTCTGTTACCGTGCGTTAGCTCTTCAACTCTAAAATACTTGTTAAAGCGCTTCATAAGGTCTGTCAGAGGCGACATTACAGCCTGTCTACTAATACCCTTTTCTATGCCTACAGCAATGGGGTAGTGTTCTTTAACAGCGTCAAAGATGTGTGCTGCAGTCTCGTCTAACGTCCAACGACCAATGATTATCTCTTTAACCCACCAACCCTGTTCGCTAACTTTAACAATGGCTATAGAGCTGTTATCTAGACGCTTGTTGCTCTTCTTACCTATCTCTTCAAAGCCTGCTAAGTCACAAGCGATGTAGTAGTCACCTACGTCAGGCTCTTCTTCGTCAAACTGTACCCCCTCTTCCTTAAACATCTCAGCGCCACGCGCTTCAAAGGACGCCATAAACTCTTGTCTAAACGCATAAGACGACAACGTCCGTTTAGCGCTGTCTATCTCTGTAGGGTCAATAAGAGGATTGTCGTAGCTTGTAAAGTGCCACGCATTGTAGTCCTCTAGCTTGCCTAACGATGCTTCAGTGTACAGGTCGTAGAAGTGGTTACGTCCCATTGGCGTACCAATGAACAACGCCTCACCTTTTAAGTCTGACAACGCAGGACGTAGAATCAACTCCCACACTTCTGGCTTAAAGTCAGCAAACTCATCCAACACTACGTAGCGTAAACTAACACCACGCATAGTCTCTGGTCTGTCACTTCCTTTTAACGAAATAGAAGCGCCGTTAATGAGCTTGAGCGTTAGATTGTTAACATGACTATTGGCTATAACGCCCTGCCCCATCTCTAACAGCATATCCCAGATAACGTCTCTAGCTTGTCCCTGCGTAGGCGCAACATAGAAGACTTTACCGTTCTTAGACGACAACGCCTTAACCAATAACAACGACGCTGCTAAACGTGTCTTACCTGTCCGTCTACCTGCCGCCACTACCTTAAAGCGCGACTTGTCAGTCCATACTTGTTGTTGCCAAGGAAGCAGGTTTATCTGTAGGTCTTGAGTAGCAGACATCTAATATGTCCACACTACTAACGGCAACGACCTTGTATCAACGTGTATAAAACCTTTAGCAACGCCAATGCCGTTAAAGCCTAAGTCGATGGCGTTACGGATAATCGTTGCTCGTTCAACACCGTTACTAACGGCAATGTCAGCAGCAATACCTTGTGTATGCACACCACCTTTGGACTTACGAGCCTCTGCAGGGTGTGATGGGTCACGATAGCCGCTAGTGATAACAAAAGGGAAACCACACGCAGCTCTTAACTCGTCAAGCCTATTAACAAACGATTCTGATATGTTGTTTTCGCCAGTGTGCTTACAAGCAAACTCATCTAACGTAAAATATTTAAACGCCATCGTCTACATCTCCGTCAATAGTCTCGCCAATCGTTATTGGACTGTCTGAGTCTATGCCGTTAATAGTGATGCTGACGGCTGCTCTGCCATTGCTGAGCTTATCTTTTTCAAAGTAGCTGAGAGGCATTATTCGATCAACAATCAACTTCCACGCTGCTGACTGATTCTTGTGGTCATCGTCTAACGCAGCATTGAATATGCTATCCATGACTTCTCTGCTTTTCGGAGAAGCTAACATCCTAGCTTTGTACTCTTCAATGGCTGAAGCGTCACCTTTAGGACGCCCTACTTGACCTCTATTACCTTTCTTCTTCTGTTCAACAAGAGACTTAGGCGGTCGTCCACGACGCTTCTTTGGCTTAACGTCGTCTATAGAGTCTTTAGAGTCGCTATTGCTCATTATCGCTACACTCCTCTTTAGTGCTTAAAGAATGCTGTAGCTCTTTAAACGTTGTATTTATTAACAAACAACAATAAGAGATAATAACAAATGTTACAATAGCGATTATCATTGTTTTATCCTCTTTAGGAACAATAGTAGAAGGGAATAGAGTTTATAATAGTGTTCTACGAGAGTAGTTGCTATAGTATCTCTATAGATGCTACGAACTAGGCAGTCTTTATACCACATTTTTACTCAAAAGTCAAGTCTTTTCTCAACTATTTCTTGTTAACCTGCACTGGGCGTTAGCAGCTATGTTGACTATGCGGATTTATGGCAGATAAATAGTCTCCGCAGACGCAATTGTTTCCTCAATTAATACAACTACTTAGCACAGTATAGTCTATGGAGCTATTTCCACCTTTTTTGTTAAATTTAAGTTGCTAAATTGCACTATTTTGTGCTTGTTAGCCTACCGTCACAATAATTGCTGCAGCGCAAACACCCCCGCCCCTAAAAAACTACCCTGCCTACTTATCCCCAGGATTCACAAGTTATCCACAGGTTCTCCACAGCCTCTGCATAAGCTGTGCATAAGTTACTCACAAGTTATCCACAGGCTAGGCAGACCTTCAGAGGCTGCAGAGTTGGCACAGTTCTTGCACAGAAACTAAATAGCCTGCAGAGTTGGCATAGAAGTTGCAGAGGCTCCGCAGACTTGACAAGTGTGTGTGGCTATGTTGCAGCCTATAGAGACAACACAGGACAACACAACCACCACAGACAGCAAGCAGCAGACAGCAGAGTCTTAGTGCTTCTATATAGGCAACAAAGAACAGTGCAAATTAAATTGTAAATTAATTGTTAAATAGTGTTGACAAGGGTGATCCGCTGCAGTATCTTCACAACCACTGGCGCAACAAAGCGCTCACAACTAAGGAGCAACACCCATGACAGACTTCAAAATAAACAACTACATACTGCAACAAGAAGCTAAAGAGATAGCAGCTGCGGCGCTGCTTGAGCAGAAGGAATACGGAACAGACGCACAGGAGATGCTAAACCAGATGTGCGACGGTCACGAGTGGGTTATACACACGTACAAAGCTATTATTCTTTGCGCTGAGTGCGACACTGGCGAAGGAGAGGACTACCTAGATGACATCGGTTATGAGCAGTTCGACTCGTTCGCAAACCATGCAACGCAGTTGGCCTATGCAACGCTATTGGGTGAAGCGCACAAACAACTAGCCGAACTAGCACACTAAGGAGCTGAAGATGTTACTATTTGCAGGCGCACTAGCGCTTATCGGACATACTGCAGCCGTCACAGGGTTAATCAAGGCGCTGATGACACGCCGCCGCCGCAACCGTAGGGCAGACAAAGAAGCCTGCGAGTTGATGCTAGTAGGCGCGACACTAATTGTAATTGCTGTGTTACTTGCAGCCGCAACGCTATAACCAAAGGAGTTAATAAAATGATGACCGAAAAAGTAATAATGACTATTTCCATGCTTGTCTTGTTTGTTGTCTGTGTCGCGCTGCTTTCTAGTATGCCGCCAGAGCCAAACCCAGAGGATCTATACTGCGAGATGCGGCAGCTGCACATAGACACAGATGGCGAGTTCGGTTGGCCTGCGTATAACAAGCACATAAACTGCGAGGGTTCGATCAGTGTTAGGTGATAAATTAAGCGCAACATTATCGTGGCAATTTAACCAGACGCTACCAGAGCCAGAGGACTACAGGCGCGGCAATCCTGCAAAGCTGCTGCAGTCTGTTAAGTTTAAACCGGCAACGTTAGGCGCTATTGCTTACCCTTCTCGCAGTGCTGTCTACGTGCTGCAAGAGTTATTAGCGTCTTACATTGTGCGGCAATATGCGCTACCATTAGACACGCCAATCGAGATAGGCAAGGCGCACAGCTACAAGTTTATACGCTTGTCAGACGGTAGAGCATGGGCAGAAAAGAATAATCAAATAACAATCATTAGGAGTTAATATTATGGACACACACGCAACAGTAACTATAAAGACAATCTACGGACAAGACCGAGTCTATCCTGCAAATGATGTAGCCTACGCACTGGCGGCGCTACTAGGCTCTAAAACCTTTACACGTGAGCAAATAGCCAAGGCTAAGGAGTTGGGCTACACGTTCGAGATTAAAGCGCAGGAGCACGTGCTGTGAGCGCCTACGCACCGCAACAGGCTAGGGAGCTGTCTAGGCTGCTGAAGATAAAGAAGCCAACACAGCTGCAACAGATGGACATAGAGCGCCTTGTAGACATTCTAGGCGTTTTTGGTGAGCAGCTTTACAAAATAGCTAAAGAGGACATTAAATATGGTCATTGAGTTTGACAGTTTAGAACACGCGTTAGAGGAGGCGCAGTGGTGCGCTGATGTCTACAAGACACGACACGCTATTATCCACGTTAACAATCGCTACGGCGTTTGCGGAGCTGATGAGGCTAAGAGCTTGCGTGACGTGCTAGAGATTGTAACACCAACACACGAGGCGCAGTGTCGCCTTAAAGACTTACTATAGGAGCGAAACGCTATGTATAAAGAAGACGGTTTTACTTACTTGGAAGAGCAAGACATGGACGTGCTAGCGGCTGCAACGATGGATGAGGCTAAGCACAGACTATCCAATGACTATACGTTGTTGTGGGAAGCTGTTGGCCCTGATGCGCTACCGAGCGACACAGAGCAGGCTCAGGACTTAGAGGACAAGATTGCCGCTGCTTTAGTAGCTGATGACCACACAGAACTAGGCAGGCTCATTGCTAACATGGCTTTAGAGTATGCCTTTAAATGTTGTCACGATCAGATCGTTGACGACTGGGAGAACTACATTGACGAGACTTTTGTGCGTCATGGGTAGATATTGCAGCGGCTGTATAACTCTGAAGGTTAAAGAGAGTGCGTGTGTGTGTCGTGTGTTATGGGATATTGACCACTTACCACTAGAGCTGCATGAGCTACGACAGCAGAGCGCTAAAGTAGATGACCTGCTGCACCGTCTCAACTGGGTGCTAAAGCACTTGGTAGATATAGGGACTGCAGCGGCGGGGGAGACATCAGGAGAATAGCACGGATCAAACAAACTGAATAGATAGAGAGGTGACAAGATGCAACAACTAGAAATGTTAGAGACGACAGATAAACTAAAATGCAGCGACTGCCTAGAGCTTAAAGACGTGGAGGCTTTCTCACTACGCAGAACGTTTAAGCGAGGAAGATCCTACAACTGCAAAGAATGTCAGAAAGTCTATAAGCGACATCACTACCTAAAAAATAAAGAGGACTATTCAAACAAAGAAAAGAACAGACGAAGAAGCTCAAGTAAATACAAGGCCAATGCTGCTGTTTTCTATGCAGTAAAGACAGGGAAGCTAGTCAGACAGCCTTGCGAAGAGTGCGGCGCTGAGAAGACAGAAGCGCACCATGACGACTATGCCAAGCCTTTAGAAGTTCGTTGGCTTTGTCGTTCGCATCACAGGCAGTGGCACGTTAAACACGGCGAAGCCAAAAACGCCTGCACCGTCAGACACTGGACACCGTCACAGGAGGCTACACAATGAAGAGGAAGAGCGAATACAAGTGCGAGCAATGCGCTGCAGACGTTAAACAAGGCACGTTAGTCTGTGTCGATTGCGTTGCAGACTTTTACAGGTTACACTCGCTATGGATGGCAGGACTAAATCAGACTAAAGCGCCTACGGCGGAGGAGCAGGGAAAATGACAGAGTGGAACTGGGCGATAGCCTTTAACAACGGTTTTGGCTTCTATATCGGAGCAGTAGAGACGCAAACGGCTGTAGGAGTGACAGAGGACGGCGAACACATCAAGTTCGACATCGGCGGCTTTGAGCTGCTGCTTCCTTTCTTGGTTATTCAGCTTCTAGAGTCTCGCTATTATGACGAGGACGACTTCCATGCCTGATTACAAGCTAACGCATCAGCCTTGTGCCGATTGCGGCAGTTCTGATGCGCTTTGCATCAACTACGATGAGTCTACTTTCTGTCATAGCTGCAGGAAATACACACACCCGCCACTAGAAGGCTCAAGAATAGCCGTGAGAGTCCCACAGAAGCCGCTGACGGGCTTTGAAGGCTTCGAGGCAACTCTGGCAGCACTAGCGACTGAAACGTTCTCTAGCGTCCCTGAGAGAGGTCTGAGCGCTGCCACGATGAAGAGCTATGGCGTGGTGCTCAAGTCTGGGCAGGTTATTTATCCCTACTATGAGCCAACAGAGCCAAACTCACCAGTGGCGGCTAAGGTTAGGTATCCTGACAAGCGTTTCCAAACTAGCGGCGACTGGAGCAAAGGCGGTCTATTTGGACAGCAATTGTTTCCCAAGGGTGGTAAGTATGTAACGCTTACAGAAGGTGAGTATGACGCTTTAGCGGCTTTTCAGATGATGGGCAGCAAGTATCCTGTCGTTAGCATCAAAAACGGCGCTAGCAGTGCGTTAAAGGACTGCAAAGCCTCTTACGAGTGGCTAGACAGCTTTGAGACTATCGTTGTCTGTTTTGACGCTGACGAGCAAGGCTTAAAGGCAGCTGATGAGGTGGGGCAGCTCTTTGGCGGCAAGGCTAAGATTGTTAAGCACCTGCACGGCTACAAAGACGCTTGCGATTACTTGATCGACAACAAGCCGCAGCTGTTTAACGATGCTTTTTGGAAGTCTGAGAAGTATGTGCCAGACGGCATTGTCAACGCTGCGTCTCTGTGGGACGAAGTCAACACACCAATGGAAGTTGCAGAGGTGGTGTATCCCTTCGCAGGCATTAACGCCTTGACCTACGGCATACGCCCTGCAGAGTTAGTCACTGTCACTGCAGGTAGTGGACTGGGTAAGT
>ENA-OUOG01004531-OUOG01004531.1-marine-metagenome-genome-assembly--contig:-NODE-4531-length-11920-cov-8.842776_pt1 | contig 11920 bp, 4 predicted proteins | sample MGYA00248635_ERZ508505 | MGnify/ENA primary metagenome ERZ508505 (study PRJEB26176, sample SAMN06267871) | marine metagenome | isolation source: Saanich Inlet, British Columbia, Canada | place: Pacific...
TCGCATGCTCATGAAAATCCGCAGATAAATACGCTATCCGTATCCGATCATGAAAATATCGCTCCCCCGTCCATAAAAAATCACACGAATTGGAATGAGCGTGCCGCTCAGCGGCAATTTTTTGCAGCCTAGGGTCCTCCGACAATACCACCATCGAAAATGGATCGATCACATCTAATCCTTCGTCCAGGCTTTGATAGACTGTTTTTTCGACGTTGTCAGTCCGCGTCCAGGCGCATGAGCAACGATATGCCATCCATAAAAAGCCTAAACTTCCCTGCCCAGGGCCGTCGATTTCAATTAGTTTTTCAAACGCAGAAATAGCGAGATCTGATTGGTACTCACCTAGCGCAGTCCTGCCGAGGTTCATCCATGCTTGGACATATGTTGGGTCAACTTTGATGGCTCTCTTGAACTGGTCGATAGCCTTTTTTGGCCTGCCCGCTCTCCGATTCAACACACCCAGATTAACCAGAGCCACTGGATGGTTCGTATCAATATTCAGCGCGTGCTGGAGATAGTTGCGGGCAACACCCAATTGGTTCAATTCAAGATAAATCGAGGCAAGGTTGACTAGTGAGGTTACGTCATGGGCATCATCCTCAAGCACCGCTATCAAATATTCGATTCTTTCCGAGGCATCCTCTGATGAGGCTGCTAACTCAATGAGTAACCGTTTCTTCTGCGACTGATTTTCAGGGATAACTGTTTTCAAAATCCCCTGACTTGCAGCAACAGAATCTAAAATGCGGGAAATAGATGCAGAAATGATTGTTAAATTAAACGAAGAACGAACGTCTCTTTCGGCGTAACCAGACAAAACCATGCGTGCCGAGATCGCGTCACCCATCGCCAAGTGGCATGTAAGAAGGTTTTCTAAAATTAAAAAGTTACGTGGCTCATGCCGCAAGGCCCCTTCCAGAAAAGCTTTGGCCTCTTTAAATTCTTTCTTTTTTGCTAGGAGGACACCAAGATTCCATAGAGCTTTTGTGTAGGTTGGATCTAATGAAATTGCCTTTCGAAAATCATGTTCAGCAGACATAGAATCCATCGAAACAGAGGCATTTCCTCTGTTGAAGTATGCCTCGGAGTACTGAGGATTAAGGGCCACAGCAAAATCGAATAGGTCCTTCGCCTGCTTTTTATTTTCCTGTTTTAGTAAAATAACGCCTAGGTTATTTGCGGCGATCGCCGAAGGTGCTTCGCCGTTGAGATTTTTGGTATACCCCTCCCTAGCACCGGCAAGATCACCAGCTACGTGTAATTTGATGTATCGCTCAAGATCGCCCATGCTTCACTCTTTAATCAACTCGTTATGGTTAACACATGGATCGAAAGCAAATATTAGACCAAGCCTTCAAAGCCCACCGTAGTGGTGACGTTGACCAGGCGGCCGACCTATACCGACGTATAATCGACAGTGGATTTCAACATGAGTCCGTCCTCAATAACATGTCAGCGATATTGGCGGATAAAGAGGAGTATGACGAAGCATTAGCACTAATATTTTCGTCGCCACTACATCTCGACAGCTCAATTCTCCAAGCGACTCTCGGAGCAATCTACAAATTTAAAGGTGATCTAGAAAAGGCAGTAATCCACTCGCGTCTTTCACTCGATATTGACCCCGACCAGCCCGACACATGGAACAACCTGGGGTCATCCCTGAGGTCTCTGGGGCATTGGGTAGATGGCACCTTGGCTCTTCAAGAGGCAGTTTCACGGAGACCAAAGTTTTCACTAGCGCTTTACAATCTGGGCAACGCATATCTAGAGAGGCGCGATCTCAAAAACGCGATCCAATACTATGACCGCTCACTAGAAGCCGATCCCGACTATGCAAGTGCGCACGTCAACCGCGGCAATTGCTATCGAGAACTCAGAAACTTTGCCGAAGCAGAAAAATCATACAAGAAAGCATTTGAACTTGATTCAAACCTAACAGAAACACAGTTTAATCTTGGCGTAATTTATATGGAGCAATCTAGATTTACGGACGCCATTGGTGCCTTTTCAAAGACATTGACCACGGAATTATATGGTATCCAGTCTGTTCCACACCTTATCGGCGCCACTCAAAAGATTTGCGACTGGACCCACGTAGACAGGTTAAAAGAAATAGCCAAAGAAGCAATATCTAGCAACACCTTCAAGCAATGCCCGCCATTCAACTTAATCTCGATTTCAGATGATCCCGAGTTACTTTTAAGCGCAAACTTGCTTTACACGCAAACCCATGTCAAACCAAAATCGATTACCAAACCACAAAATAAAAACGCTAACCCTAAGAAAAAGTTAGCCTATTTCTCTTGCGATATCCATGATCATGCCACCGGATACCTGATTGCCGAGCTATTTGAGCTCCATGACGACGAGAGGTTCGATATAACACTCATATCGTATGGTCCGGACTCGCGCGGATCGTCCATACGGCATCGAATTAAAAGCTCCAAGGTAAACTTTGTTGACGCATCACTATGGAGCGATCCCCAAATCATTGAATACATCGAGGAGATGAATACCGATATCTTAGTCGACTTGAAAGGGTACACAGCTGGTTGCAGGCCACAGGTACTAGCGGCTAGACCTGCGCCCATACAAATTCAATATCTAGGTTATCCGGCAACGATGGGGGCTGCGTTTATTGACTACTTTTTAGCCGATCCAATTACGGTGCCACCTGACTTAGAGAAATACTTTTCTGAAAAAATATTGCGACTGCCCGTTTGCTATCAAATCAATGACTCGAAGCGAGAAATTTCTCAAAAAGGTCTCACGCGAGCCGACGTTGGGCTGCCCAATGACGTCACTGTCTTCGCGTCATTCAATTCAAACTACAAGATCACCAAAGAAATGTGGGGGATTTGGATGTCAATATTGTCGGCAGCCTCTGGCTCGGTGTTGTGGTTGCTAGAGGACAACAGTTGGTCAAAGATAAATCTAATAGAACACGCTAGCAATCATGGCATATCCGATGACCGGATTATTTTCGCTGAAAAAATGCCACAGTCGGAACATTTGGAACGTATTGGATTGGCAGATCTAGCTCTCGACACCTTCCCCTGCTGTGGACATACCACCACAAGCGATGCTCTATATGCCGGCTTACCAGTCCTCACGCTCATCGGAAGTTGTTTTCATTCAAGAGTTTCAGCAAGCTTAATAGCCGCGCAAGGCCTTGACGATCTTCTCGTGACCCATTCAATTAGTGAATACGCGGCCACGGCCGTCACCTTATCCAGCTCACCCACAAGTCTAGAAGAACTTAAACGTAGAGTACGGGACGCAAAAAAAACGGGAGCTCTTTTCAAAACTCCCGCGTGGGTCCTAGCCTATGAAAACTTACTAGACTCTATTGAACGCCCAATCTAACCATTCAACAGCTTCAAAACTTGCTGCGAGGTCATGTTGGCCTGGGCTAATATTGCCGTCCCTGCCTGCTGCAACACCTGGGTCTTAGCGAGCTTGGCTGACTCTTTAGCGTAATCTGCATCCTCGATTCTAGATTTTGCAGCTGCAGTGTTCATTGCAATATTCGATAAATTGTTGATCGTATACTCTAGGCGATTCTCAACTGCACCAAACTCGGCACGCTGCATGTTAATATCCTCCAGTGCCCTGGATATCACGTCCAAAGCATCTTGAGCACTCCCCATTGTTGAGATATCAAGATTTTTAATTACCTTGCCAGTAGCGCCGGTGTCGTCATCAAGGTACGTTGCCACTCCCGTCGACCCAGATGTGCCCTCAACCAAAATGGTTCCAGAGTCAATCGAATCAAAGCCCTCGATAGTGATGCGGTTACCCAAAACATGGGTCACTTTAACCTGGTCTGTTCCAGCCACCTCAGAGGCACTCATCACCCCGTCTAGACCAGCTGTCTTCAAAGCGACGTTAATAGCGTTAACAATTTCGCCCTGACTCCCTGCGACGGTCAGCCCGTTTTTAGAGTAAGAGAACGGGTTAACTATGGCCGTCGCTGTTCCGTCAGAGATTCGGAACTCATAAGTATCGTTGCCATTAAAGTCTAATAACACCTCGGTAGGATCAACTAATCCAGCGTCATCACCATTAGCATCAGTGACTGTCTTTGTAATAGCAGTGTCTTCGAACACTGTATCATCGAGAACGACCGCGTTTACTCCGTTAGCGCCCTGACCGTTGAGTACAGAAGCGACCACCTTACCTGCGCCATCAGATTTAAAGTCAGTGATCGTAAATCCGTTACCATTATTTTCAGTTATCTTGACGCGACCACCCTCAACAACGACATCAAAGTCGTACGTTACACCAGACGATGACGGCGGAAGCAATGTATCGATATAGGTATCTACGTAGCTCGCAAATTTTTCTAATGAGTCCTCCGTCCCGTCATATCGAACCGTAATCTCCGCCGTCTTTGTAGTGCCAGCTGCATCACTGGCGAACTTAAATTTGTAGGTGTCATGTCCAAGGGGATCGAGGTACATCACAGATGGCCTCGGCGTCACCGTTACTGATGGAGACCCATCAACAACTCCGTTGGTCGAATACAGACCATCCTGCGCGGTAGTCGATATCGTAAGGTCATCTAATCTCTCATGAATCGATATAGTTGCCGCGTTTGAGATTTGTGAAATATCCGTGAACTCAACCTTAAACTGGTCATCAAGCTTATGAGTTATTGTAATTCCGGACGTTGCGGCGTTCCCTTCGGCGACAACTTCGTACTGATCGGAAATCCCAGCGTTAGCGATCGCCGTATTGAGGGCCGCAGCGACAGTCGATGCTGATCCATCTTGCAACCTTGCCACTTGCAAGGTGTGCACCTGCCCGTCGCCAACGTCTGTCAACCGGATTGTAAAGCCATCACTCGCCTGAAGCACGTTAGTCGATCCGAACGACCCAGGTTCCCCGTCAGCAAAGCGAATCGTGATGTCAGAATCTGCAGTAGTGAATGACACGCCAGAGTCTGAGAGATCAGTTGGGGTCACACGAAGCCCAAGGGTGCCCGAGATATTTGCATTAGTGTTCGCAAAACTCGCACTTAGGGCATTTCCGCCAGAATCCTCCCCGCCTAATTTAACGGTGAAGTCGATCCCATCTTCACGAGTAATGATGTACCCGTCACTATTCGATGGGTCAGCAGAGACTTCGTAAGTACCATCGGCACCAGCAGAAATCAGAGCGTTATTTAGTGCTGAGACAATCGCCGCAGTTCCACCCAAATCGGACACGGCGTCTGTCCAGACCAAGGTCTCGCCGCCAATCTCGTCCACCAGCGTTAGCGCAATCGTGTCACCAGCTGAAATTGAGGTAACCTCAGGTTGCGTGCTCAAACCTACATTGACGAACTCAAATCTAAACTCGGCGGCCTGCGTTCCGGTGCTCGAGGTGACAGACGTCCCGCTTCCCCCGATATTTGAGAGGGCTGTCTTGGCGAATGGATCGCTACCAAGAACAACGCTAGTGGAGTTTTCACCACCATTGACAGAAGTGAAGCGGATTCTTGAACTAGCATCAGCCATCTGGTTCACACCGGTATTCGACATAGTCCCTGACGACTGAACGAGCTGCCCGGCGTCGATCTTGATATCACCCCCATAGAGATTTTTCAATGTAATCGAATTGCCTGCCAACGAGACCTCTATCGCATCTGCAGCTGTCTGAACAACTGCAGTCGTATTGGTCCCGATGGCCGCTTCTGAGCTCATCAAAGGGATCGACCTAAGTTGCTCATTGATATCTTTCAGGATGTCTTTAGCACTACCACTTTCCACGACGCCAGAAATATTGTAGGTGTATTCATAAACTTCTCCACCAGGCTCTTTGGGAACTTCAACGGTCAAAGCAAAACGGTAGGTATCGTCACCGTCAAACGTCAATTGAGACACCGTCGGATCCGCGACTCTGCCGTCAAAAATCGCATCTGTGACGGCTCTTGACGAGGTACTTCCAGAGAGGGAGCCAAGAGCCTCAGTTGTTAGGTTAGGTATCGAGACATCAACAAATTCATGAACACGTGGGCCAGTTTGAACGACTGTGCGGAAAGAACCATCAAAGAGAATGTTGTCGTTAAAGATCGTATTCCCGGCAATTCGGTCGATCTCTTCTTTTAAAGCCTGGACCTCCGCGTCTAATGCCACTCTATCTTGAGCATTAGGAATACCTGACGATGCTTGAACGGCGAGCTCTCTCATCCGCTGCAACATCTGTGTGATTTCATTCAGAGCGCCTTCGGCAGTCTGCACCAAAGAAATGCCGTCAGCGGCATTCTTGACACCGACTTCAAGGGCGCGGATCTGAGATTCCATCCGCGTTGATATTGAAAGCCCAGATGCATCGTCGCCACCAGAATTAATTCGCATCCCAGTTGCGAGACGTTCCATCGCCTCATCCATCTCATTTTTTGATCGAATCAACGCATTCTGCGCAGTCAATCCCGATATGTTTGTGTTTACGGTTAACGCCATTCTCTTTCTCTCCGTAAGTTCAGTGCTTCAGGTCTTAAAACACTGAGGCACACGGTTCCGAATTCGTATTAGCATGAGCCGTGCCAAAAAATAATTAAGAAATTAAATTCAATAAAAACAGCTGCTTAAATGATATAAAAATGGGGTGGCAACAATTGTCATTAACCCGCGGTAACGCATTGCCGGGTTTTTGACACAAAAAAGCCCGGTCAAAAGACCGGGCTTTTCAAGCTTCATTGTGAAGTGTCAAATTATCCCAAGAGAGATAGTACCGACTGCACCGAAGCGTTGGCCTGAGCGAGAATCGCCGTACCTGCTTGCTGTAGTACCTGCGCTTTGGCGAGTTCTGCAGCTTCGGCTGCGAAATCAGCATCTTGAATGCGTGATTGCGCGGCCGATGTATTCACAACGATGTTACCCAAGTTACTGATTGTGTGATCCAAACGGTTGGTCAACGCACCAATGTTTGCTCGCTCATCAGATACACCCTGGATCGCCCGATCAATTGCATCGAGTGCTGCGGTTGCACCGTTTGTCGAAGAAATATCGAGATTCGCAAGCGCGTTGGCCGCGCCGTAGACATCGTCACTGAGGACTCGGGTTACACCCGAACCAAAGGTACCTGCCAGTGACTCAGCGGTAATCTGACCAGAACCCTCCGACTTAAAGTCAACAATCCGGATTTCTGAGCCATCAGCAGCCGTCAACACCACGTCTGTACTCGCAGTACCAGTTGCCACCGTGATTGATCCGTCTAATCCAGCGCTATTCAATGCAACCTGAATCGCAGCAACCGCGTCGAGCTGCTCTCCATTTGCTGCCTCGTACAAGAAAGGATTGACCTTTGCTGTTCCGTCAGCTGTCTCGATCGCGAAAGAGTACGTGTCAGTTGCGTCAGTAAAGCTCAGCTGGACCGACGTTGCCGTCACGTTGACACTCGCCGCGCCTGCGTCTGCTGTCGCATTTGTCGCGTAAGACGTCTCGTCGAGCATTGCTATCGAGTCGTCGCCACTAGCTATCAGTGAAGAATCGGCTGATGCCATAATTCTGCCTGAGCCTTCCGATGAGAAGCCAAATACGCGGAAGCCATCACCAGAAGTCTCAGTAATCGCGATCCTACCATCTTCAGCCGTCACCTCGAATGCAAATCCACCACCGATTTCAGTCAAGTTTGACGCGATTCTAGAAGCAAACGTGTCCAGTGACGCCGCCGTACCATTATATGTGTAGGTCAGTTCCCCTGTTGCCCCTGTTCCGTCTGACTGAGAGAAACGCATGGTGTAAGTATCAGCACCCATTACGTCCAGATACATGGTCGCTGGAACAGAGGTGGACACGTTCTGCGCGCTTGTATTAGCCCGAACCCCATCTGTAGAGAAGAGGTTATTGCTGGTCGCACTGCTAAACTCAAGGTCATCAAGCTTCTCATGAATTACAGTGGTGATACCTGTTGTCGCGCCGTTAAGCGTTAAGTCCGAAAACTCAAGCGTAAAGGTGGAATCAGAACCATGGGTGATAGTAATGCCGCCGGTTGCGTCAGAACCACTAGTCTCAACCGCGGCCGAGTATCTATCAGTGACACCAGCGTTTGAGAATGCAGTATTCAACGCCGCCGCAACCGTTGATGACGAGCCGTCCTGGAGATCAGCAACATAAATTGTGCTGGCGTTTCCTGTCTCATCTGTCAACGTCAGTGTGAAACCGTCACCCGCTGTCAATGGATTCGTAGAACCCACAGACCCAGCGATTTCATCAGAAAAATTAAGAGTGATGTCACCGTCTGAGGTCTCGTAGCTAGAATCTGCGACCGCAAGATCACTATAGACCCGCATCATTCCCATCGTTCCGGAAAACTCAGAGTCCGTATTAGCGAAGCTAGAGGAGATAGCGGTTCCACCTGAGGTTGTTCCACCCATCTTGATGGTGAAGTTTGTGCCGTCAGCACGAGTGATTACGAAGCTACCCTGAACAGTTTCCGATCCATCGGCGGATCCACCGTCCGTAGTAACGTTCCAAGCGACCGCGTATTCGTCGTCCGCACCCGCTGAGATAAGAGCATTATTTATCGCCGCAACCAGGTTTGTCGAACTGTCAATGCCATTAACGTTGTCGGTGTACACGAAAACTGAATCACCGGTCTCATCAACAAGCGTGAATGCAATCGTATCGCCGTCACTAATCGCGTTCGCAGTAGCGTTGGTTGTGCCGCCGATCTCAGCAAAGCTCACCTCCAATGTTGCCGGGGTAGCTTCGGTGGTTACGCCTGAGCCCGAGGATACAGAGGGGGCTGACTGGATCGTAAACGCTGTCGTCTGGTACGAGGGTTGTGTCCCGATGATCACGTTGTCGTTACTGGCGTTGCTGATCAAAGAGCCGTCCTGCTCAGAGAACTGAGTCGTATTAAAACGAATCACGCCACCAGAATCTGAGACCGCGCCTGAAATAGTGGTTTGAATCCCGGTAGTAGTCTGATAGTTACCCGCTTCAATTGAAACGTCACCACCCAGATTGTTCGAAATCCGGACCTGGTTGCCAGAATACGTTACGTCGACAAAGTCAGCGGCAGAGTTGATGACTTCGGTCAAGGTACCCGCGTCAGCTGCTGCCACGCTATCGATGGCGCCGTCAGCACTCATTGGAGGCTTACGCAGAGCTTCCTGGATCTGAGCGGCCACGTCACGCGCTGACCCACCGGTCACAACCCCAGAAATATCATACTCATAGGTTTGCGCGGCTCCATCGTTATCATACAACTCCATTGACAAGACAAAGTGGTATGTATCATCAGACTCGAACCCAAGCGTCGCAACTGTCGCTGTAACAAGGTTGTTACCGTTAGCGTCCGTGGCACCAACAGCAGATCCAGCGAAAGATGCCTCGCGCTGAACAGAGCCACTTGAAGACGCAATATCAGCACCCAGAGAATAAGTAGATAAATTGCCTAACGCCACTTGCAGGCTCTGGCCGGTCTCAGACCCAACTTGAAGGTTTGTAGTCATCGAGCCATCAAGAATGTTCTTGTTATTGAACGTCGTATCCCCAACCACTCGGTCGATTTCTGCCAGAAGCTGTTGCGCCTCGGCGTTTAAAGCCTCGCGGTCTGAGTCGTTATTAGTCCCGTTCCCAGCTTGAACCGCAAGCTCTCGCATACGCTGCAACATCGCCGTGATTTCTTCCATCGCGCCCTCGGCGGTCTGGAGCAAAGAAACGCCGTCGTTGGCGTTTGAGATAGCAGCCTGCAGTCCTCGGACTTGAGAATCCATACGTGTTGCAATCGAAAGACCAGCTGCGTCATCGCCAGCTGAGTTGATTTTGCTGCCCGAAGACAAGCGCTCCATTGCCTGCTCGAGAGCTGAGCGGCTCTGCGACAAGCTGTACTGCGAATTCAATGACGCAATGTTAGTGTTTACTACTAATGCCATGTTAAATCCCCCTTCGGGCTTTGTTCATTTGGTGGCGGTTTAACCCGCGCCTGAAGGAAGAATCGGCAGTAATTTTTGAGACTTTAGGACTTTTTTCTAAAAATTTAAGCGTTGGCGAATGAAGAAAGGTTGTGCTTGAGACAAGAGAGTAAGAGTGATTGGGGGATCACCTAGTGTTGTTTTCTTTAAGCCTCTTTAGAAAACAAAATCCCGCGCAAACGATCGATATTTTCAACGGCGTGAATGACCTCATCATCAGGCACTTGAAGGACTTTCTCACCCGTATTTTGATCAACCACCTCAACAATGAAGCGGTTCAAGGTTTCGTTTCTCTCAAAACGCAAAGAGATATCCCGCTCTTTCAACACCTGGTTCAATGTTTCAACAGCTTGGGCAACTTCAGACTCACTGACTGCAGCGACATCAACCTTAGTTGCTTTCGTTGAGACTTCTTGAATCGCTAACGCTACCGCGGATGCGGATGCGGATGCGGCAGGCGCACTGATCCCTGCTGCTTGCGCAGAAGACACCATTGCATTGTTCTGTATCGGGTCGCTCATGTCGGCAACCTCCTTTTCAGACCTACCTGATCAGAGAATCGGCATCCTTTTGCAAAACTTTAATCTTTTTTTGAGTTTTTTACACGTGACACAAGGTTACTTGTGTCACGTAACTGAATTGAAACAAGGTAACCCTTTAAGTTTAGTCACCTGAATTAGAGAAAGGCATGTTTTCAAACTGCGACTTCAAGGACTCCCGCAGTGATTCAAAACGATCAACAGCCTGCTCCATGGCTGTGAATTGAGCAACGTAGCGCTCTTCAATACGAACCATTTGGTCTTCCAAAGCTTTCAGGTCGTCCTCATACCGATCGATCTGGTCTTCAGCTGTTGTTACTCGGTTATCAATCAACCCGCCGTCATCAATTAAATCTTCAATATATTGCGTCAGATCTCCTGCCAAGCCCTTTGTTGAGTCACTTGATAAGCTATTTGCGGTTCGATCAGCTGAAAGCACAGTAATTACGTCATCCAAATTTGATGTCAGAGCAGCTCGCAGCGTATCACCATCGAATTCAAGCGTTCCAGACCGAGTAAAAGAGACGCCAAGGCTCGTAAAGTGCGTCATATCACCAGAGGTGACAGATGACTCATCCAACACCATATTCCGCATCTTGTTTACTATCGAACGTAAAGTTGAATCAGACGCTAACGTACCACCACCATCAAGGGCAGAATCAGGATCGGCGAGAGCATTGGCAACTTCAGTAAACGAGTTGAAGGTTTCCACAAACGACTGCATAGCTGAAACGATTGCTTCGTCGTTTCGAACCACCTGGATTTGAGAGGCCTGTGCTTGCTCTTCCATCGCTGTGATGGTCATACCTGGAATGATGTCGGTGAATGTATTCGTGCTCCGGAATAGATCGATCCCATCAACTGCTACCTTCGCATCACGTGCGGACTGAGTCTGAACAAAAGTAACGACATCCGAGCTAATCGTCATTCCGTTATCCGCGCCGACATCACCAGTCAGCACAATTTGATAGCGTGTCGAAGGATTCGCATCATCTTGAGTATCTACTAGCCGTGCAGTCACTGGAAGATCTGCAGCATTAAGGGCATCGACGATCCCCTGCGGAGTTGTCTCATCAATCTCAAGCGTAGTGGTTATCGCCGGCGAACCAAATGTCACATCAATATCAAAGCTTGTTCCGGAATTCAGTTCTTCATCTGCTGCCGAGAAACCGACATTGAAGCGATCGCCGAGCGCTAGTTCCTTTACCTGAACTTCATAATTGCCGGGCGTTGGATTGTCCGCAGACGAGACAAGAAACTCATCAGCTACGGAGTTTACACTGACTGACGAACGAATTTCACTGGCATCAGCCAAAGACGATAAACTATCCTTCAACGTAGATAGAGCGCTTGTCAGCGTCCCAAACCCCGAAATTGTCGCTTCTGAGCTAGAAATACGCTTATTGATTTGCGATTCCTGAGGCGCTTTTTCGGCATTCACCAAGGCTTCAATAATGGCGCCTGTATC
>ENA-OUOG01004532-OUOG01004532.1-marine-metagenome-genome-assembly--contig:-NODE-4532-length-11918-cov-3.189933_pt1 | contig 11918 bp, 10 predicted proteins | sample MGYA00248635_ERZ508505 | MGnify/ENA primary metagenome ERZ508505 (study PRJEB26176, sample SAMN06267871) | marine metagenome | isolation source: Saanich Inlet, British Columbia, Canada | place: Pacific...
CCGCCATAAACTATAGGGGCCGTCGCGCCATCCAGTTCAGGGATTGCAACAAGAATTGTTGTTTCAATAGGCATCAATCCTTGTGTGGATTGCTCCCATTTGGGCAGAGATTGAAACTCGGTCACATGTGCTGCTGTGTACGGTACATCGAGTTCAGCAAGGGCTTTTGCTGCAGCTTTCGCATCGCTGTATGCGGGGCCGCCAACAAGAGAAAAACCTGTAAGGCTGACCAGTGCATCAATGCCTTTCCCGGTTTTTCTGCCGGCCACATTGCCCGACAAATACATGTCGATTGCAGGTCGCATATCAAGGCCGTTACAAAAAACCGGTATGACCCGTAGGCCCTGCTTTTCATAAGCGCGAATGGCGCCATCATAATGCCCTGTATCGCCTGACAAGATATATGATCTCAGCAACAAAAGACCGACAGTACCCTTTGCTTTTTCCAAGTGAGGCAGAGCATTGAGGTCTGTTGCCACTTTGCCCTCAATATCCGGGTGATAAATTCCGGTTTCCGGATAATCTGCTGGTTCATCAATCACGATCGGGCCGCGTGATTCTGCCCGCGCCCCATCGCTATAGCGATCCACAAGCATGCGTGTCATGTTGGCGATGTTTTCAGCCGAGGCTGCCAAACGATATTGAAGCGCAAGAAAATAGATGCGCATGTCCTGGGCTGTGCCGGGAATGAACTTCAGAATCTTGGGCAATCGACGAAGCATGCGCATTTGCCGTTCGCCAGCTGATTTGTCATCAGATGCGTTTCCACTTGGCTTGCCTCGCAGCTTCTTCAAAATCGCGGTAAGGCCTGATGCTTCCTTGTCCATCCGGAATTTACCCAGACGTGTGTTTTTCACAATTTCACTGGCTGAAAGGCAGCAGATCATCGCGTCACAATGGTCTCTCCGCGCCTCAAGGTCAGGCTGAATGGCTTTTATATGGTCTTCAAGGAAAAGCATTGATGCAAGAACAATATCCGCGGATGCGATTGCATCCTTGCAAGCTTTCAAACGCTCTGAACTGGCATCCCAATCCGTGGCTACGTGTACACTGAGCATCACCCCCGGCATATCAGCACTTATCAGGGATTGTGCTTCCTCAACTGCCCGGGTCATGTGGTGATCCAGTGTGATCAGCACAACTTTTATTGGGCCTGTTTTAGCGGCTGAAATGGGATTTTGCTTCATAAAGCGTCTCCATTGTTATTTCAGCCAAGCCTTGTGTTGAGGCATATTTTTCGGTGTTTCGTCGTGCTTTACCGCGCACGAAAAACGGTATCTTTTTCAATTCCTGCTCTGCAGCCTGGGTCCATACAAGTTCTGCCGGGCTCATTGAATTGGGCGACGCGGTTTGCTCAGATGCACGATCGCTGTTCCCGTCACCTTTCTGTCGTGCCGAATGGCCAAGATGTGATGGGCCTGCGTCATCGTTAAACTCAAAGTCGTCACGGAACATGTGCAGCAGGTGCTCTTCAAGCCCCATGGTCAGAGGATGCACCAATGTATCGAAGAGAACGTTAGCCCCTTCAAACCCCATTTGTGGTGAATATCGGGCAGGAAAGTCTTGCACGTGAACTGGTGATGAAATTACCGCACAAGGTAGGCCAAGGCGTTTGGCAATATGTCGTTCCATCTGAGAGCCAAGCACCAACTCAGGCTGCAACTGTGCAATGGCGTCTTCTACCTCCAGATAATCATCAGTGATAAGGGCTTCTAGGCCGTAACTCTCCGCCAGCTCCCTTACGTCACGTGCCAGTTCGCGGGAGTAGGTTCCAAGCCCTACCACCTCATATCCCATTTCTTCCTTTGCAACGCGGGCAATCGCCATGGCATGCGTTGCATCGCCGAAAACAAAAACGCGTTTGCCTGTTAAATAAGTTGAATCGATGGAACGTGAATACCAGGGCAGACGACTTTCATGTTCCGCAAGGAACGCGTCAACATGTGCTGGCTCAATTCCCGCGATTTGCGCCACCTCGCGCAGGAAATCTCCAGTTGCTCCAACACCGATGGGCACAGTCTGTGTAAAAGGTTGTTTAAACTGCCTTTTCATCCACTGGCAAGCCGTGAGACCGGTTTCAGGATAAAGACAGATGTTAAAGTCAGCCTGCTTCAAACGCAGTATGTCTGAGACTTCAGCATCCAGTGGCGCAACGATATTCACAACAATGCCGAAGGCCTCAAGCAGAGAAACAATTTCCTGAACATCATCACGATGCCTGAAGCCAAGTGCGGTAGGGCCAATGATGTTGCATGAAACCCCGTCAAATGGTTCTCTATCCGGGCCGTGTGGCGCCAGGTTTCGAACCAATTGATAGAAGGTTTCAGAGGCGCCCCAGTTTTCTTTCTTCGAGTATGACGGCAATTCAAGTGGAATGACCGGTACCGGCAATCCCAACGTTTTTGCCAAGCCACCCGGGTCATCCTGGATTAATTCACCGGTGCAGGATGCGCCAACAATCATCGCCGCTGGATTGAAGCGCGCCTGCGCGTCTCTCGCAGCGTCCATGAACAGCTGGCTTGTGTCCCCACCCAGGTCTCTGGCTTGAAATGTGGTGAACGTAACCGGAGGCCGCTTCTTGCGACGTTCAATCATTGTGAATAGAAGGTCGGCATATGTATCGCCTTGTGGCGCATGCAGGACATAATGCAAGTCAGTCATTGCTGTTGCAACGCGCATTGCGCCTACATGCGGTGGCCCTTCATATGTCCAAACAGTAAGTTGCATCCTATACCTCCAACCTTGTTCTGCGATTGAGAGGTCGTGCAAATAGTTCGGCAAGGTCGCCAGCTTGCTCGTATCCTTGAATGGGTGTGAAAACGAGTTCAATCGACCACTTTGTCGTCATGCCCTCGACTTCCAACGGATTAGCAAGTCCGAGACCACATACAACAATATCCGGATTGTCATCCCGACACCGGTCCATTTGTCGGTCCACATCCTGCCCTTCGCTAACGCGTACCTTGTCAGGAATGCAATTTAGATCCGGCGCCACAATCTCCCTGTTGAGATAAGGTGTTCCAACCTCGGTGGTGTTCATGCCGAGTTCTTCGTAAAGGAACCTAGCCAAAGGAATTTCAAGTTGGGAGTCAGGGAAAAAGAAAGCTGATTTTCCGTCCAGTCTTTCCCGATGTAACGATATGGCGCGTTTTGCGCGCTCCCGCGGCTTTTCCACAACAGATTCAAATGTTTCCTCTGGTACATTGAATGCGTTAGCAGCTGCAAACAGCCATTGTGTTGTGCCTTCAGCGCCAAGCGGGAAAATCGCAGGGATGTGCGTAGCCCCCCTGTTTTCCAATGCGCGCTTGGTTTCTGTCAGGAAGGGTTGCGCCAGCAGAAAAACGGTATTTTTTCCCACTGGTGGCATATCATCTGCCAGTCGGGCGGGCAGAAAGCGAACAGGGCCAATGCCCATTTCCTCAAACAGCCTGTTGAACTGGTCTTCCACCACATCCGAGAGCGCACCAACGACCATAAGGCTTGCAGGTGTATCATCTGGCTCAGGCGGTAATGTGGGCACAATCGAGGCAAGGCAATTATCTTCACCCTGCGTAAACGTGGTTTCGATCCCGCTCCCTGAGTAATTGAGAATGCGAACACTCGGGCTGTGGCGTTGAGAAAGGCGTTGCGCAGCGCGGCCCAAATCCAGCTTGATTACCTCGGAAGGACACGATCCAACCAAAAACAAAAGACGAATTTCCGGGCGACGAGTTAGAAGCTTCTCCACAACCCCGTCCAATTCATCATGCATATCAGCAAGACCGGCCAAGTCTCGTTCTTCCATGATGGCGGTTCCAAACCGCGGTTCGGCAAATATCATGACACCAGCTGCAGATTGCATCAGATGTGCGCAAGTACGAGAGCCGACGATCAGGAAAAAAGCGTCCTGGATCTTCCTGTGAAGCCACATGATCCCGGTGAGGCCGCAAAAGACCTCATGCTGTCCGCGTTCGTGCAGGACAGGCCGTTGGGAGCATCCTGTAGGTTGTGGAATAGTAATCCCTGCTGGGGTAGTCGTACTCATGAACACACCCCTTCTGGTGAATTTTCCAGTGAATTATGATAATCGGATTCTCGCATCCGAGATGTTTTTGTGGGTGGTTCACTTGACACTTCGTCGCCAGATTGCATCCGCGCGGCACGAAGTTTCAGAAGGAATTGTGCAGCATTAATGACGTAGGCAACATAGGCAACAAGCGCCAATATCAGAAGCTGGGTATCGGTTAACCAACCACCAAAAAGGGCAATTAGATAAGCGGAGTGCAGTGCTAGAACCAGCATGGAGACAACGTCTTCCCAGAAGAAACTTTCAGCAAACAAATACTTACCGAAAACGACCTTCTCCCAGATCGAGCCAGTGATCATAATTGCATATAAAATCAATGTTTTAATGACAATTGATATGGTTGCCGCCGCATACCCTTCGCCAGTTGCCAGAGTTCTGAAAACAAGCAGCAGCGAAACCAGAAATACAGCAAATTGTAGAGGCGCCAATATGCCCTGAACCACAGTCCATCGTGATTCATTCCGTCGCAAGCGCTGCTCAGGAGTGTATAGAGGTCTCGGTACCGGCCCCGTGTTATTCCTTGCCGTAATGACGGCCATCTGCAAATTCCCTAACACACAATTGTCCAAAAATTTAGACAAACTAACTGTATCAATTGAATTTACAATAAGTCAAGAAAAGTTGACGTATGAAAAAATTGACGGCATATTACTCGCTGTGCAGACTGGCGCTAAATTTGCGGAGCTTGAGAAGTTCCTTCCGCCGAATTCGGTTTCGGTTGGTGCAATCAGCTCTTCGTCGGCTGGAGAGGAGGTGTTATGCAAAATTGCGATGAATTGGAGGAAAAGCGCATCACGATAGTGAAACATGCGATTTCTGAAATACTCCATAGTAAAATTGTGCCTGATTTGGTAGGCTCTACTTGTCTCAAGCTGGAAAATAGCCCTGCAACGATGGTAATCGCTCAGAAATATGAGTTTCACCAATCGGATATTGCGTCTTTGGCGGTATATCTCATTGGAGGACAAGTGACCAAGGCCGAGAAGCTGGTCGCTTCTCATCTTGATTCCGGCTGTGCGGCGTCGGCTCTTATATTATCCCTTTTTGCACCAGTTGCGCAGTTGATGGGTGACAAATGGTGTAATGATTCTGCTTCCTTTGCAGAAGTGACATTGGGTATGATGGAATTGCACTCATTATTGCGTTCAATTGATCCCGAGTTGGTGCAGGAGTTTTCAACGCTGGAGAGGCGTGGCAAGGCATTGTTCTCAGTAATGCCTGGCGATACGCACATATTTGGTGTTTCGGTCCTTCAAAGCTTTTTCATGGCAAATGGTTGGAGTGTTGACGTGATGTTGGATCCAACGACGCGCAGCTTGGGGGATCGGCTGGCTTCAGCAAACTATGACATTGTTGGACTATCCGTTGCATCGCGAGAAGCCATTCCCGAATGCAAGAAGCTGATAAAAATATTGAGAGAAAAGACAATTAATCCGGATTCTGCGTTTATGGTAGGTGGGTTGCCATTCTCGTTAGAGCCAACGCTTGTGTCAGCTGTCGAGGCGGATCACATGGCAACTGATGCATTTGAAGCCCTTGCAATAGCATCCTCTATTTGCGAGAAAAAGCAATCTATCGAATCCAGTACTCACTATGCCTAGCCAATCAAAAACCACTCATCAAGTGTATCTGTCATTCTCATCCGTTCGGGAGGACGTTTCCTTTGGACGATAGAGCCGGTAACACGTCAGAGATGAATTTCGTTAATGGCGAAAGCCATTTCGGAGATTTGAATACTGACCGTATCGTTTCCATTTTGGGAACGTCTTCAGATGTTGTGCTTGTTGTCGCCAGTGATGGTGAAATCAAGGATGCAAATTTCAGATCGCAAGATCTATTTGCAATTGGTGGCCGTTCTTGGGTCGGCCGCAACATAAATGATGTAGTAACCGAGGAGAGTGAGCCTAAAATTCGAGAAATGCTTGAAGATTCAGGTAATTCGAACACTGGGCTTGCTCGTGAGATCAACCATTTGATGACCGATGGAGATGATACACCGGTTACATACCAAGCCATCCGTTTGAATGATGACGGCGATGTTCTGTTTTTTGGGCAGGACATTTCCCGCATTGCTGCCCTGCAGCGTCGCCTTATGAGTTCGCAGCTTGCGATGGAACGAGAAGTGGCGAGACTAAGGAACGCCGAGAACCAATATCGCGCCGTATTTCAATTGAACAAGTCACCCCAGTTTGTGATCGAAGTTGATACTTTGCGAATATTTGATCTCAATGCCGCAGCGGCCCGTTTGCTTGGTGAGCCCATGAAGCGAGTCGCGGGCAAGAAGATCCAGACGATCTTTCGCGAGAAGGATGCTTCCGTACTTCACAAGTTTTTGATGTCTGCGATCAATGCCTCAGAAGCATCGCAAACAAACGTTCAACTGATAACCGGGGAAACCCTGGATGTAACGGTTTCAAACTTTTCGCAGGATGGGAAAAATTACCTGTTTTTGACCTTGCTCCCTCAGGGCGGGGACTCTGACAATCTTCCAAGCGCGACCGAACGAAAAGTATTGTCGCTGGTTGAGCAAATGCCAGATGCATTTGTGCTAACCGATGAGAACCGGATTATTTACACTGCCAACACATCCTTCTGTGAGTTGGTTAATGTTGCAGGGCCATCAGCCATTGAAGGAAGGACGCTCGATACGTTTTTTGAACGCCCAAGTGTCGACTGTAATGTTCTGCTGGCAAACGTGAGAAAGCATGGTGTCGTTCGACGGTTTGCGTCATCCATCCGTACCCAGTTCGGTCAGGGGGTTAATGTTGAGATTGCTGCAAGCCAGTTGGAAGTAAATTCAGATATGGTTCTTGGGTTTTGGCTGCGGCCAACCCACAATCTGGTGCTTGGTGCTGAAGTCGAGCAAGAGAATATTTCGCGGACCAATGAGCAAATCTCAAATCTGGTGGGGCATATGCCACTCAAGGATATCGTTCGTGAGACCACGGACATGATTGAGAAACTGTGTATTGAAACTGCGCTTGAGCTTACTCAAAACAACCGTGCCTCAGCTGCGCAGATGCTCGGCGTAAGTCGACAGAGCCTTTATTCGAAACTGGGTAAAGATGGCGACTGAATGTCTGGACAATAATACTGTCCAATAATGTTGACAATACGATGTGCCGGCATTAGCATTTTTGCATGTCAGCGACCGCCTCACAAACCGCCCGTTCTGTTCCTGTAGCACGGCGCTATCCGTCACTTTCTGCTTCCCTGGAACTGTTGAAGCCGATCACGTGGTTTCCGCCTATGTGGGCATTTATGTGCGGTACTGTTTCCAGCGGTCTATCCTTATTGGATAATTGGCACCTGGTTTTGGGTGGCATAATTCTCTCTGGACCCTTGGTATGTGCGATGAGCCAGGCAATTAATGACTGGCATGATCGTCACGTCGACGCCATCAATGAACCGAATAGGCCAATTCCCTCTGGCCGAGTTCCAGGCAGGTGGGGGCTTTACATTGCTATCATCTGGAGCTGTTTGTCCCTCGGCTGGGCAGCCTTGTTTGGTGTTTGGGTCGTAGCAGCGACCGCACTCGGGATCTTTATGGCATGGGCTTATAGCGCGCCACCATTCAGGCTCAAGCTGAATGGCTGGTTTGGCAATACAGCGGTTGCATTTTCCTATGAAGGTCTGGCTTGGTTCACTGGCGCTGCCGTTCTGCTTCAGGCTTTACCCGATGCACGAATTGTACTTCTCGCCTTTTTATACAGTGTGGGCGCTCATGGTATCATGACGCTTAACGACTTTAAATCCGTTGCGGGCGACCGTGAGATGAACGTTCGAACATTGCCGGTACAATTGGGTGAACATCGCGCTGCTATTGTGGCCAGCATCGTTATGACATGCCCGCAAGTCGCTGTTATCGCCTTGTTGCTTTCCTGGGGGCTGCCGGTTCATGGCAGTGTTGTCGGGGTCCTTCTACTGCTTCAGATTGGTCTCATGTTCAAATACCTCGGCAATAGAAAAGTACTGATGGCGGAGCCAAAATTGAACGCGGCAAAATACAATGCAACCGGAACCACGCTCTATGTGCTTGGCATGTTAGCCAGTGCTGTGGGTTTGGGCAATCTCGCGGGAGTTTAGGATGAGCGGCCGCGAACACGTATCACACCATCTTTCCTGGTTGTCGATCATACGATTGGGACTCGTGCAAACCGCGTTGGGTGCGATTGTTGTCCTGACCACATCCACCCTCAATCGAATTATGGTCGTCGAATATGCGTTGCCAGCGATTTTGCCTGGCGCTTTGGTGGGGTTGCACTATGCAATACAAATGACCAGACCACGATGGGGATATGGCGCTGATGTTGGTGGGCGCAGAACACCCTGGATAATTGGTGGTATGGCTGTCTTGGCGTTGGGTGGCTGGCTTGCGGCAGTTGGTACCTCTTTGATGGGCCAGCAATTTGCGTTCGGGCTTGCCCTTGCCGTTTTTGCATTTTTGCTCATTGGCTTGGGTGTCGGTGCTGCGGGGACTTCTCTATTAACATTGCTGGCAGTTCGGGTTGCACCAAATCGGCGGCCGGCAGCGGCATCGATTGTTTGGATCATGATGATCGCAGGCTTTGTGGTGACCGCTGTTTCTGCGGGTAGCCAACTTGATCCGTATTCTCCGGCGCGACTGGTCGCCGTATCGGGAACAGTATCGCTTGTTGCATTTATTGTTGCTGTTCTGGCTGTTTGGGGCATTGAGGGAAATGTTACTCGAGATAGAGATCCGAAAAGCGATAGCAGAACGAAGAAACCACCGTTCAAACAAGTTTTCCTGGAAGTCTGGGCAGAACCCAAAGCGCGCCAATTCACGATTTTTGTTTTTGTATCGATGCTTGCCTACAGTGCCCAGGATCTGATCCTTGAACCTTTTGCCGGTTTGGTGTTTGGCATGACACCCGGTGAATCCACTAAACTTACCGGAGTGCAAAATGGTGGCGTCATGTTGGGCATGATACTCGTTGCAATTGCCGGGAGCGCGATTGGAGGCAGAAAACTGGGTTCCATGCGGTTTTGGGCGGTGGGCGGATGCCTCGCGTCCGCATTGGCTTTCGTTGGCCTCGCAGTCTCAGGCAGTTTCATCGATATCTGGCCGCTTCGCGTAAACGTATTTTTCCTTGGCCTTGCCAATGGTGCATTTGCAGTCGCTGCGATTGGCTCGATGATGGGGCTGGCCGGTGATGGAGGTGAGGCAAGGGAAGGAACCCGGATGGGATTATGGGGTGCTTCGCAAGCAATAGCTTTTGGTCTCGGCGGTTTTCTTGGCACCGTAGCAGTGGATGTGGCGCGTATTCTTTTGAATGAGCCATCCCTTGCTTATGGTTCCGTCTTTGCCTGCGCCGCCATATTATTTGCGGTCTCTGCTGCTCTTGCATGGCAGGTTGCACCTGCTTCTGAACTAAGTTTGTCCGAGCAAGATAACGCGGAACCAATTTCCGATGACACTGCTTTGCAACCTGCCGAGTGAACTGAAAGGCGCGCAAGATGGAACATTATGATGTAATCGTTGTAGGGGGAGGGCCATCTGGCGCAACTGCAGCAAATGACCTGGCTGAACGCGGGAAGAAAGTTCTTTTACTGGATAAGGATGGACGAATAAAACCCTGTGGCGGCGCAATTCCACCGCGCCTTGTGCGTGATTTTGGCATCCCTGATGAACTGTTATGTGCGCGCATTCGCTCTGCTCGGATGATTTCGCCGAAGGGTAAAGAAGTCGACATGCCGATCGAGAACGGCTACGTCGGCATGGTGGACCGTGAAGTATTTGACGAGTGGTTGCGTGAACGCGCCCAAACGTCCGGCGCGCATCGTGTGAAAGGCGAGTTTGTTGAACTGTCCCGTAACTCGGATGATCAACTCAGCATATCTTACCGATGTAAGTCATCGGGAGAAATCAAGATGGTTGGCTGTTCTTTGTTGATTGGAGCCGATGGGGCACGTTCAAAAATACTTCGCCAGGGCTTGCCGAAAGTAAAGCCAGCACCTTGTGTATTCGCTTATCACGAGATTATCGAAGTACCACAAAGAGACGCTTCTGCAAAATATGATGGCACGCGTTGCGATGTGTATTACCAAGGTAAGCTATCGCCAGATTTCTATGCCTGGGTTTTCCCGCATGGTAAAAGTGCCAGTATAGGAGTGGGTTCAGCGAAAAAGGGGTTCTCATTGCGTGGCGCGGTTGCGCAGTTGCGGGCGGATGCTTCCATGGCCGATGAAAACCTGATCCGTCATGAAGGTGCGCCCATACCCATGAAGCCAATTAAGAGATGGGACAATGGTAAAGACATTATTCTGACTGGTGATGCAGCAGGAGTAGTCGCTCCTGCATCAGGTGAGGGTATTTATTATGCAATGGCATGTGGCCGCATGGTGGCAGACGCTGCGTTTGCTACACTGGAGACAGGCAATGCAAAAAACCTCTGCCTGGCACGTAAAACCTTCATGAAAGAACATGGCAAGGTTTTCTGGGTTTTGGGATTGCTGCAATTTTTCTGGTATGGTGGAGACCTAAGGCGTGAGCAGTTTGTCAAAATGTGCGAGGACAAGGATGTTCAGCGCCTGACCTGGGAAAGTTACATGAACAAGGAACTTGTAAAGCGCGAGCCTATGGCACATCTCCGTGTCTTCATGAAAGATCTTGGTCATTTGCTGGGTTTTGCAAAGGTTTGATCTTGTTTGCACAATTGCTTATGTCACCCTGGATTGCGGCCATGCTTTTGGCGGTGCTGGGCATTGAGGCTTTAATTCTGCTTCTTGTCTGGAAGAGGGCTGGTGTTGGCTTGCCACCCATACAGATTGTCAGTTTTTTGGGGGCAGGCGCTGCATTTGCTTTTGCGCTTGGTTTTGCACTACATGGAAATGCGCCAATTGGTATGGCCGTAAGCCTGTTTTGCGCATTTTTGTGCCATCTAACGGATTTGTTACTGCGGTGGCAAAAGCAGTCTTGATGTTGTCCAAAATTGCCATAAGTATCACAACAACGAATGCCCGGCGGATCGGGTTTATTGTCAAACCGGAGGAACCCATGTTTCAAACCAAAACAATTGTTAAAACCTTTGCTGCTGCTGGAATACTGGCACTATCAACAGGCGCATCCTTCGCAGAAGGCGATGCTGCCAAAGGCGAGGGAGTTTTCAAAAAGTGCTCCAGCTGTCACATGATTGGACCGGATGCCAAGAACAAGGTAGGCCCTGCTCTTACTGGTATCATCGGCGCCAAGGCCGGTGCTGTGGAAGGTTACAAATACGGTAAGGACCTTGCAGCTGCCGGCGAAGCAGGACTTGTCTGGACTGAGGAAGAAGTATTCGATTACCTGAAAGATCCGAAGAAATACCTCCGTGCAAAACTTGACAACAAGAAAGCAAAATCAAAAATGTCTTTCAAGTTGAAGAAAGAAGATCAACGTCTTGATGTGATTGCATACCTTAAGACGTTCTCTCCAGCGGCTGAAGGCGAAGCTGCAGAGGAAGAGACAACCACAACAAACTAATTGGTTTTGATTTCAAAGTTTGAAACGGCTGCCATTGGCAGCCGTTTTTGTATGAGGTCCTAGCGCTGAAATGCGCGTATCATGATCTGGTCTTTCGGTCGTGTGGTCAGCCGCGCCACCGGCTTTATAGTCTGCCCGGGTTCAACCGCAAAATCATATTTGCGCGCCAAACGCGCCAGGATTAATGTTGCTTCAATGGTGGCAAAATTTGCGCCAACACAAACTCTCGGTCCAAGGCCAAACGGCATATACGTATTCGGGATCAATTCATGCTCACGATGCACCATAAACCGTTCGGCATCAAATGAATGTGCGTTACTCCAGTAGGCTTCATGCCGGTGGATAACCCATGGTGCAATCATGACCATT
>ENA-OUOG01004533-OUOG01004533.1-marine-metagenome-genome-assembly--contig:-NODE-4533-length-11914-cov-27.462871_pt1 | contig 11914 bp, 9 predicted proteins | sample MGYA00248635_ERZ508505 | MGnify/ENA primary metagenome ERZ508505 (study PRJEB26176, sample SAMN06267871) | marine metagenome | isolation source: Saanich Inlet, British Columbia, Canada | place: Pacific...
TGTGGCTCTTGATGAGCCCAACGCATGAATAACGCATCATCCTCAGGGTGACTGCTCATTAAACAGACGAGGGGGCGTTTGTTTTTCCAAGCCATCACCTGATGCGACTGCTCCTCTGGAACTAGCGGCACTGGTTGATCCAACTTAATCGATCCAACCTCAGAAATCGCATGTGCATGCACACCCAATAGGTGCGCGTGGTGAGCGTCACCAGAGAATTGCATGAGAGCGCGCGATATCTTCGACCACATCGGTTGAGTCAACCAGCCGAAACGCAGGTAACCGCGCACAGATCGATCACTTAAACGCCCATTAGCGAGGATCACAGGAACCTCAGACTCATGACACGCAGCCACTAAATTTGGCCACAATTCGGTTTCCATCACGATCAGCGCTTTCGGTGTTAAGCGCCTTAACCATTGACTCCAAACCCACGGAAAATCCCAAGGAAACACATGACTCTCAAATTCACTGTCAGACAAGAGGTTCAAGCCTGAAGGCGTCGTTGCTGTGATCAAAATCTTCAGTGATGGATCCTGTGTGATCAACATTCTGGCTAGCGCCAGACCAACTTTGCATTCTCCAAGACTACAGGCATGAATCCAGAGGGTATCCGATCGAATCATCGGGAGTTCTAACCCCAGTCGGTGGCGCACCATGGGGTCTGATTTTTCACGACGATATTTCCTCACCACGTGCCCGATCAGCAGTGGCAAGCAAAGTATCAAGATCACTGAATACAGATGTCGTCCCATAATTGAAGATGCTAGCATGCCTTCATGAAAATCATCGTCGGCGGCGGGATTTCAGGGCTCTGGTTAGCAGCTGAACTGAAAGCTCGCAACATTCCATGTTGTGTCATTGAAAAAAGTGCGCTCGGCCAAGGTCAGACCCTGGCAAGCCAGGGCATGATTCATGGTGGAACTAAGTATGCACTCGACGGGCTCTTAACCAAAGCTGCTAGTGAAATCGGCGCGATGCCCAGCCGGTGGAAAAATGCGCTGAGCGGTCAGGGAACGGTCGATTTACGACAGGTGCAGCTGGAACGCAGCGATCAACTGTTATGGTCGGTGGAATCCATCACCGCCAATCTTTTGGGCTTTTTCGCGAGCAAAGCAATGCGATCGCGCATGGAACGAATAAACCCAACCGAAGAAGCCGCTTTTGATCACCCCAATTTTCACGGTCATCTCTATCGACTCACTGAACCTGTTCTGAAACTTGATACATTAATCCAAGCATTCTCAGACATGCTCGACGGTCAATTATTCACTGCAGAAGTCACCAATTTGATTGTTGAGAATCAGATGATCACGGGTATCGAAACAACCGCTGGTTCTTTAAAAGGTGATGTGATTCTAACTGCGGGCGAGGGAACAGAGGGTCTGCTTGCCCCACTTGATATCGAACGACCAAGGATGCAACGCCGTCCGCTAGCAATGGCTGTTTGTCAGCTAAAAGAACCCATTCCACCCGTATTCGGACATCAACTCGGAACCGGGAGTAAACCAAAGCTCACTGTCTCAACACACCGTGTTGGTGAATCTCAGTTCTTATATCTGGGTGGACAACTGGCTGAAGATGGCGTGGAGCAAGATGATCTCACCCTGTGCCGTCAAGCCGAACGTGCGGTCGAAGAAGCCCTCGGCTGGCTTGAACCGCAAATCCAATCCACACACGTGTTTCGAATCAATCGAGCAGAGCCCAGTACTCGCGAAGGTCATCGACCGGATACAGCGTTTGTCTCCAAGGCGCATCGCCTCATCATTGCTTGGCCAACAAAACTTGCGCTGGCGCCAGCCCTCGCAGATCAGGTCATACCATTGCTTGATCAGAATAGCGCAACGATGTCTTTTCCAGCATGGCCGAGTGCTCACGTCGGAGGCTATCCATGGGTATGACCCGGCGTCCGCTTGGACAGACCGATTTACTGTTGAGCCCTTTAGGACTCGGCACGGTCAAAATTGGCCGAAATACCGATGTGAAATATCCCGAGGGATTTGAGCTTCCTTCAGACCAAGCGGTCGTTGATTTACTGAAACTGGCTGCTTCTCTCGGGATCAATTGTCTCGACACAGCACCAGCCTACGGCGAATCAGAGAAACGCTTAGGTGAACTCCTTCCACACATCGATGAGTCATTTCATCTAATCACCAAAGTTGGCGAATCCTATTCCAAAGACACCGGTAGTCATTATGACTTCTCAGAGAAAGCCATCATCCAGAGCGTTGAGCGCAGTTTGAAACGGCTCAACCGTGACCGCCTTGATGTGGTGCTGTTGCACTCAGACGGACATGATGTCGAGCATTTACAAGCAGGCGCATTGAATCCACTCATTCAGGCGCGGGACGAGGGGCTCATCACAGCTGTTGGGCTATCCGGTAAAACCATCGAAGGGGGACGTCTCGCACTCGAGCAGGGTGCCAACTGCCTGATGATTACGCTCAATCCAGAGCAACAGGACGAGCGTCCCTTAATCGCTGACGCTGAGCAATTCGGTGCAGGAATCCTGATTAAAAAAGCGCTAGGAAGCGGTCATTTAATCACATCGATGAGCGACATTTTTCATGCCCTATTCGTCCATTCACAGATCACATCCGCTATCATTGGCACCATTAATCCTGTGCACCTGCAAGATAATTGCCGCGCACTCCCAGCAGAGATCCAAACATGAGCTTAGACGCGATTAGAGCCACTTTTCAGGCAAGCATCGACACCAAAACCCTCTTAATCAACGACGTCGAACGACTTGAAGCCTTGCTCGAAGTTGCTGGTGTCGCATCCTCAACTCTGAGGGCGGGTCATAAAATGATGCTGTGCGGCAACGGTGGTTCGGCTGCAGACAGCCAACATATTGCGGCAGAGCTGATTGGTCGTTTTGAAAAAGAGCGTCAGTCCATGGCAGCCATTGCACTGACCACCGATACATCTGCGCTCACCGCCATTGGCAATGACTATGGCTACGATCAAGTCTTTTCACGACAGGTCGAAGGACTTGGACAGTCTGGTGATTTATTGATTGGTATCTCAACCAGTGGAAACTCAAAAAATGTCGTCAAAGCCATGCAAGTGGCTCAAAGCAAAGGCATCCGAACGGTGGCTCTGGTTGGTGATAAACCAGAGGGTGCCATGCAAGCGATCGCCGACTATGTTTTGGCCGCACCTTCAACGAACACTGCGCGTATCCAGGAATGCCATATCCTGATGATGCACACACTTTGTCAGTTGGTTGAATCCGAATCCGTTTGACGAATTTTTGCGATTAAGTGGCTGGTCGACAGATTCGCCACTTCACCCAAGACTTTGACTTCACCGCCATAGGCGAGTACCCGCTCAAAGCCCACCACCTCTTCGATGGATTGATAATCACCACCCTTAACCAACACATCCGGCCGGATGGCATCAATCAAGGGAGTCGGGGTGTCATCTTCAAAAGCGATCACCGCATCAACAGCGCCAAGCCCGAAAAGGACTTGAAGCCGTCGTTCAACAGAGTTGACTGGGCGCTCCGGGCCCTTGAGTCGCGCCACCGACGCATCCGAATTCACCGCAACAATCAGACGATCACCCATGGAAGCCGCTTCTTTCAAGTAGGCCACATGTCCAGCATGCAAAATATCGAAGCATCCGTTGGTCATCACCACCTTTTCACCTTGTGCCCGACATTGTTCAGCCCAGAGTACCGCCTCCTCAACCGACTGAAATAGGCCATGATCGATCGATAACGCTCGCTCGAGTTCTCGGCTACTCACGGTCGCTGTTCCCAATTTCGACACCACAATACCAGCGGCACGATTCGCCAGTTCCGCGGCTTGAGCCAGACTCATCCCAGAACCAAGGCCTGCAGCCATCGTTGCGATCACAGTATCACCAGCGCCTGTCACGTCAGCAACTTCTCTAGCAGTCGCGGCGAAATGATGAACTGCTCCGTCACGATGTAAAAGCGTCATTCCTTGCTCTGAACGGGTGACCAACATGGACTCCAAGTCCAATGTGGTCATGAGGGCGCGCCCTTTCTCGATCAGTTCTTGGTCATTCGACCAAGTACCACAAACCGCCTCAAACTCAGCACGATTCGGTGTCAGCAGTGTCGCACCTCGGTATTTTTCAAAATCCGTTCCTTTCGGATCAACCACGATTGGGATCCCGACTGCCTTTGCTTTTTGAATCAGCGACTGCGGCTCCAGACTTCCTTTCGCATAATCACTGAGTACGAGGGCGTTGACGCCTGTTAATAAGACAGTCTCTGCAAGGGATGAAGCATCGGTGGCATCAAAAGGCGCTTCAAAGTCAAGCCGGATCATCTGGTGCGACTGAGCCAAAACACGTAATTTCGTAATTGTTCGATGCTCAACCCGCATCAAGACCGGATGCACGTTATGGTTTTTTAAGGTTTGCTCCAAAAGATCGGCGTCAGAATCCGATCCAACTAAGCCCGCGCAACTCACCTGTGCACCGAGAGACGATAGATTCAACGCCACATTAGCGGCACCGCCTGGCCTCGCTTCATCATGGGTGACACGAACAACTGGAACCGGAGCCTCTGGAGAGATGCGACCTGCATCACCATGCCAATAACGGTCCAACATGACATCGCCAACCACTAAAACCCGCGACGCGGAGAACATATGTGACACAGAAGATCTCTCTTAAGATTCGAAGCTTGTTATAGTACCGAGCTTCATCACTGAACCCAACCGGATTACACATGGGCTTATCTTTCGTTCCGCTGGGACTTGGCTTGATTCGATTGCTAGCACTGATGCCTCCGGCTCTTGGTATGGCAACCGGACGACTGATTGGCCGTCTTTTATTTTACGCCGCAGCCAACAGACGGCTGGTGTGCGAGCGCAATATCGGTGTGTGCTTTCCACATTTAAACCCAAAGGCCCAGCGTCAACTGGTGAAAGAATGTTTTGAACACAATGGGATTGGCCTGACCGAAACGGCCTGGTCTTGGCACAGACCTGCCGATTTTGTTCATGACAAACTGGTGGTCTCAGGAGGCGAGCATCTGTCCGATGCGATGCAAACGGGCCGGGGGGTGCTCTTGCTCTGCCCGCATTACAGCATGCTCGATTTGGTTGCGCCCTTGATGCACGCCATTGCTGGGCGTTTTGTCATCAGCTACCGTCCCAATGACAACCCCCTGTTTGATCAAGCGGTGTGTCGCGGTCGTAAACGCTATGCTGAATTAGTTGACGTTCGGGCATTACGCGAGATTGTGAAACATCTCAAACAAGGTCAGATGGTGTGGTTTGGACCTGATCAAGATATGGGCCCAAAAGGGTCGGTCTTCGCGCCTTTCTTTGGTCGCCCAGCATGCACGGTGACAACACCTGCTCGACTTGCTCGCATGTCAGGTGCCGCGAGTCTCTTTCTTGATTTACACCGGAACGATCAGGGCATGTATCAGGTGCGGCTGCAACCCATGCCAGAGCATTATCCCACGGAAGACGAAGTGGAAAATGCGACACAACTGAATCAGTGCATCGAAGACGCACTGAACAACCATCCGGCTCAATACATGTGGATGCACAAACGATTCAAGACCAACCCAGATCTTACCCGGCAGACGCTCTATCAAGTTGACTGACCCACATCATCACCTCATCGGCGGCGATATCATCCATCTGACCTGTCGAACTTTTCAGAATGTGTGATTGCTCACCGATAGGACCCACTAATCCAGGTTTTGTTGGACCATACAAAGCAAGCAATGGAATACCAATGGCATCGGCAATATGCGCAAGGCCCGTATCAACCGAGACAACAGCTCGAGCTCCTGAGATTGCAACCGCGACATCACTCAAGGACTGCTGATTCAATATACGAACGGGCAGACCCTCCGTTAATCGACTGATCGCTTCAAATTCCGAATCGCTACCCACCGGCAGGACCACTTCGGAAAACTGAGGCAATGCATCCTCAATCACAAGTCTCCATGCCTGATCTGACCAACATTTCCGCTGACGGCTGGCTTGCGTAATCAACACCAGTCGATCCGCTAAATCAAATGGACGCCCTAAATCAATCGAAGCATCGGGCTCTGTGTCTGGAACGGAATAGCCAAGTGCGTGAGCGAATAACTCTCGAGTTCTCGAAATCGCGTGCTTCGATCGGTCAACACGATGTTTGAGGTCATACACGCTCGCTGCCCAACCTTCTTTGGCTGATCGCCGATCAAACCCATGCTTTGGTCCATTGGTGAATCGAGTAATCAGATACGCACTTTTTAACAAACCCTGAGCATCAATCACCGCATCGTAACGCTCTGCACCCAGGACTTGTTTGTAAGCAGCAAGCTCGTTCGAGAACAACAGTCGATGGAGTCGACCTTTCCAGCGTCGCAACGGGATCGCAAGCACATCACCCACGGATGGATGCCAATGTGGAATTTCAGCAAAAGCAGGCTCGCAAACCCAGTCAAACCGAATGTCGCCCAATGCTGTGTAAGCATCCGTCAATGCAGGCAAGGTGTGAACCAAATCACCCATCGAGGATGTTTTCACCACCAAAACGCGCATTAGACGAGCCGATTCATTTGGTTTGACAGTGCCACGAACACCTCATCAACGGACAGTTCTGACAGGCATGCTTGATGCTTTAAAGGACATTCCCGTTCAAAACATGGATGGCAAGGAACAGGATGTGTGAGCGTCACTGCCGCTTCACTGAGCGGCGGCGTATGCACAGGCGATGAAGGCCCATAAAGCGCGACCAATGGTCGGCCGGTAGCGGCAGCAACATGCATAAGACCCGAATCATGCGTCACGACTGCCTGTGTCAGGCCGATTAAATCAACAACCTCAGGAATTGAGGTTTGGCCAGTCAAGTTAACAAACTCAGATCGTTTTGACTCAGGCACCTGATCCATAATCAACGCCACATCTTCAGCGTCATTCGGGGAGCCAAGCAACAACACTTGGTATCCCTCATCAACCAAGCGTTTTGCCAAATCAGCGAAGCGATCTAACGGCCATTGCTTGGCCGGACCAAATTCAGCGCCAGGGCATAGCCCAACCAAACGATTGGTCTCTAAACCATGGGTTTTTATCAGTGCCGCCTGCGAGGCTTGATCGACCGCGAGCCGAGGTATTGGCGGGGCTTCAGGTAATTGATTGGCTGATAACGCGAGATTCGCTGGGAATCCAAGCGCCATATATCGGTCGATCATCCGAGGAAATCGGGTTTCGTGGAGAACGCGAAGATCGGTCAATAATTTGTACCGATACTCACCACGCCAGCCAATGCGTCTTGGGATACCCGCCATGACCGGAATCAAAGCCGATTTCAGTGAGTTGGGTAAAACGAAGGCACGATGGTATTTCGAATAGCGCAGTGTTCTCGCAAAAGCCCAACGTTTTTTCAGCTGAAGCTCGCCATGATTAAACGGCAGTTCAATCGCCTGATCAACTTCAGGCATCCGCCGCGCAACATCCAAACTCCACCGAGGGGCGAGCATATGAATCGGATCTTCTGGCCGTTTTGATTTTAAAAACGCAACCAACGATTGCGCCATAATCATATCGCCGACCCAGTTCGGGCCAACCACTAAGGTTGGCATCGATCAGTCCTTAACGAGTGTGACCCACTCGCTGAACTTTTCATGACGGCCGTGCACGACATCAAAATAATCTGCTTGCAGCATTTCGGTAATGGGTCCACGAGTGCCTGCACCGATTGGGCGTGAATCAAGTTCTCGAATCGGTGTCACTTCAGCGGCAGTTCCAGTAAAGAACGCTTCATCAGCGATCAACACCTCATCGCGCGTGATTCGTTTTTCAATCACAGTCAAACCATGCTCTTTAGCGAGCGTAAAAATTGTCTTGCGGGTAATCCCATCAAGACAACTGGTGAGTTCAGGGGTGTAGATCACGCCATCTCGGACAATAAAGAAATTCTCACCAGACCCTTCAGCAACGTAGCCCTCAGGATCCAACAATAAAGCCTCATCAGCTCCACCTGTCAGCGCCTCTTGCAACGCAAGCATGGAATTCATGTAGTTTCCATTGGCTTTGGCCTTGGTCATGGTGATGTTGACATGATGACGGGTATAGCTTGAAGTCCGCACCTTAATCCCGCGCTTCATGTTTTCTTCACCCATGTAGGAGCCCCAAGCCCAGGCTGCAACAATCACATGTGCTTTTAATGCATCAGCTCGAAGACCCATGCCTTCAGAACCATAAAAAACCATCGGTCGCAGGTAAGCATGGTCTAAATCGTTCGACGCAACCGCCGCTTTTTGAGCCGCATTGATCTCTTCTATCGAAAACGGGATGTGCATTCCAAGGATTTTCGCCGAATCGAACAAGCGACGCGTGTGATCTTGCAACCGAAAAATTCCGGCGCCGTTGGCCGTGTGATAAGCCCTCACACCTTCAAAACACCCAAGACCGTAGTGCAAGGTGTGGGTCAGGACGTGGACCTGACAATCCCGCCAAGGCTTGAGTTCTCCATCAAACCAAATCAAACCATCTCGATCAGCAAAGTTCGGCTGCATGTTTTCTTTCCAATCAATTCACAAAGACATCCACTGCGCCCAAAGCGTCTGAACCAACATCCGATCATTCTCAATCACACTTGTTTCAACCCGACCGACTCGGTCAGACAAAATGGCTTCGTGATTCAATGCCCGATAGTGGATATACGCTTTTTTTAACGCATCTGCATCCGCAGTTGAAATACATCCGAACTCGGAGAGTCCGTCGAGCTGGCGGATATTATCCGTATACATAGCCAGCTCAGGATGTGATTCTGCATGTGCTAGAACCTGATATTGCACCATAAATTCGATATCAACGATACCTCCTCGATCGTGCTTTAAATCAAAACCAACATCACTCGGTCCACTGCCCAGATGCGAACGCATTTTTTCTCGCATCTCTACGACATCTTGGAGAAGCACTTGTGGCTCTCGCGACTGTTGCAAAATGTCCGTACGAAGCGCTTTCAGCATCGCGCTTAACTGCCGATCACCGGCGACCGGTCGGGCTCTGACGAATGCCTGAAGCTCCCAGGTCCACGCGGACTCGTCCAAATACTTCTTCAGCGCATCGAGTCCGATCACCATCAGTCCCGAGCGCCCAGACGGCCTTAAACGAGTGTCGATGTCATACAATCGGCCAAAACGAGTGTTAGTCTCAATCAGTGCAATTACTCGTCGGACAACACGATTCACAAATACACCGCCTTCAATCGGAGTCTCACCATCAGTCAGGCGATCAGCATCAATGCCATGCACGAATACCAAATCGAGATCTGAGCCATAGCTCATTTCCAACCCACCTAATTTGCCATAACCGAGGACCGCAAGGCCGAGTGCATCCTGCTGATCAGATTCAGTGCGCACAGGATGTCCATACTTCTGAGCCACTTCGCGGTAGGCATAGTGGAGGACTTCCGTTACCACCGCCTCAGCAATCCACGTGAGCTGATCAGACACTTGCATGAGCGGAATTTCGCCACGAACTTCAAAGACTGCGGCCCGAAACGCAAGACCCCTTGCAAACTGAACAAGCACTTCCGTCAGTCTCTCAGCATCATCAGGGTCAACGCGTTGTAGCCGCATACTCAATTCTTGGCCAATGGCTTCGCGCGATAACACCGCCTCGCTGGGATCTAGCGTAAGCAACTCATCAAGTAACGCGGGCATTTCAATCAAGCGTTCTGTGACCCAAGAGGATCGATTCAAAATATCCAGCATCCGCTGGCGAGTTGCTGGATTCTCTGACAATAAGGACAGGTAAACACTTCGACGCGTACAAGTGCCGACGAACCGTAACATCCGCTCAGTGACTTCAACCGGATACTGCGTAAGTTCAGGGGCCAATTGATCAAGAAGCGTCACGAGGCGCGCACGCGCAATTGGCTCAAGACGCTCACAAGTCGGATTCTCACGAAGGGCATCTAAACGCTCCCGGACCGCTTCGGAGACCGGAGTCTGTTGTGGCTCGACCGATTGCTCAACACGCATAAACGAGACAAAGGCCTCATGCACCCGATCGGTGACTTGCCGCCGAACGGTCTCAAATTGATCAGCATTTTCAAACCCTAAGACAGCAGCCAGTGGTCCACAGTCTGCGGGTAATTCTTGGGTTTGCTGGTCATTTTCCGCCTGAATGACATGCTCCACGTGCCGCAACCACAAGTAATCTTCGCGGAGTTGTCGACCATCGTCAGCTGTTAAAATAGACTCGTCCACCAGCGCAGATAACGCCTCTAAAAACCCTGTCACTTGCAGAGCTGGAATCTGTCCGCCTCGAAGCAGTTGCATTGACTGTACGATAAATTCAATCTCTCGAATCCCACCCCGGCCGACTTTGACGTTTTGATCACGCCCGTTTCGACGGACTTCCGTTTCGATTTTCGATTTCAAATCTCGAATAGACTCGAACACGCCGAAATCCAAATATTTTCGGTACATGAAGGGTTTCAGTGAATGAAGAAGCTCAGTGCCAAGATCTCGATCACCGGCGACTGGCCGCGCTTTCAAAAGAGCAAATCGTTCCCATTCACGGCCGTGCACCTCATAGTAGTCTTCACAGGCAACGACAGGGATCGCCAGCTGACCGGCCGATCCCCAAGGTCGTAATCGCTGATCCACTCGTGCCACGAAGCCATCGACAGTGAGCGCATCCAGTGACTTCGCCAATTGCTGCGTCAATCGTGTGAAATAATCTCCGTGATCTCGAACACGCGGGCCTGAGGTTTCACCATCCTCAGCAAAGACGCAAAAAATATCGATATCTGAGGAAAGGTTCAGTTCTCGACCACCGAGCTTACCCATTCCCAAAATGGTCAATGCAGGATTTGAGGGCGCGCCAAAAGCGCTGTCCAAGATCGCTCGATGGTGAGCAAGGCTGGCATCAAGTGCGCTCTCAGCCATGTGGGTGGTCACCCGAACGGTGTCTTCAAATGTATCAAGGCCGGACAGCAATCGATAGATTAATCCCGCTTGAGTTTGATTTCGCAAGATTCGCGCATGACGATCAAATTCTGGCGTGCTCAGTGGCACAGTCTTCTGCCAATCTCGACGAATGGCCGACTCTGTGGGAGCAGTGCAGCCGACCTCCTTGAGCCAGTCCTGCTCTGGATCAAATTTCTCCGTCCAACGTCTTAAAAACTGTGAATACTCAGTGGGGTGCATCCATCGACTCCAGTGATTGTCTGATCATCCAACGAGCCAGGCCTAAGGGCAGGCCACCATCACGTAAACATGCACGAAATGTCGAGATCGCCTCGTCATCTGCAATGGCATCCAGCGCTCGAACCGCTTGGTCGGGCGAAGGTCCAGACAAAGGGTCCAGTGCGCGACTTAACCAATGTAACCAGTCTTTCTCAGAAACCGGACGGGGATCCTGCATCGGATTCGCCGCACGGATCAATCGATCGCCTCGCTCAGCCTTTGAGATGACAGCCATAAATGAAGGGAGCCGATTAGCCAGTAAGCAGCTCAATTCAACGAGCGGCTCGATGTCACCTGCAATCAATTCAAGCTCAAGCTCGGATACCGGTGATGTCTTCTCAGCAACACAGACAGAACCCAAATCCAGTGAAATCATCACATCACAACCATCTAAGTTGACACGCCAGTCTGTCCGCTGAAATGCATTTTCAAACACAACATCGAGCGCGCCATCGTCGATCAATTCGACTACAGCGACAGGTAAATCGATGCTTTTCAACAGCGTATAATCCAGAGCCGGCTCATCGATTGGAAAATTCCATTCACTCCGTTGTGTCAATCCGCCCTCATCAGGCTCTCTGATTTTCACTGTCATTTCATGTTGATCATTGATCGAGCGGGTACGAATCGCGACTCCGGCTTTGTGGATCTGACCTGACAGGTCGTAATAGCGGTTAACCAACAACCGAGTCGTTCCAGTGGGCTCCCGCCCCAAAAGGTCTCGGA
>ENA-OUOG01004536-OUOG01004536.1-marine-metagenome-genome-assembly--contig:-NODE-4536-length-11911-cov-3.069038_pt1 | contig 11911 bp, 9 predicted proteins | sample MGYA00248635_ERZ508505 | MGnify/ENA primary metagenome ERZ508505 (study PRJEB26176, sample SAMN06267871) | marine metagenome | isolation source: Saanich Inlet, British Columbia, Canada | place: Pacific...
TCTGTCCGCGCAAGACTGCCATGTCCCGAGCATTATAAAACACACGATCTTCCTGTTTGTAGGCAAGGTCATGTTCTTCATCAACAATAATAAGGCCCAGATCATTAAAAGGCAGATACAGCGCAGACCGTGCCCCTGCCACAACCTGCAATTGGCCAGTCGCCACCTGCCTCCAGGTACGTTCTCGTGCCTTTGGGGCAAGTTCTGAGTGCCACTCCGCGGGTCGCGAGCCGAACCGGTTTTCAAAGCGCTCAAGAAAGGTCGCGGTCAGGGCGATTTCAGGGATCAGAACCAGCGCCTGCTTGCCCGCGGCAAAACATGCAGCAAGAGCCTCAAAATACACTTCGGTTTTTCCCGACCCAGTTACCCCTTCCAGAATGGTAACCCCTGCCGCACCTGAAGCAACAGATTGCGCAAGTTCAACTGCCACGTGGTGTTGCTCTTCAGACAACGCCTGTTTGCCGTAGTTTGCATCCGGCTTTGCATGAAGCGGCTGCGGCGGCAGCATGATCGGTTCAAGTGCGCCCTGTTTGACGAGCCCCTCCACCACGGAGGGCGTAACACCGGCAGCATGGGCAAGGCCGGATTTCGTCCAGTTCAATCCGTGCTCAGAGAACTCCATGATTGCAGAACGCGCGGCCGTCAAACGATCCGGATGCGAACCCGAAAACCGTAAGCCCGGCGTGTCAGGCTCAGGGTCAAGCGCGGTGGGCACACGCAAAACCATCTTCAAAACCATGCCGGGAGGCGAAACCGTGTACCCCGCCACCCATTCAATGAATCGGCGCATCGCCTGTTTCATCGGCGGGCAAACAAACTTGACAGAAACTGGCCGGAGCTTCTTGGGATCAACCACGTTCTCGCCCGCATCCCACACAACGGCTGCCACTTCCCGACTTCCCAGTGGCACCTGAACATAGTCTCCCGGCTGCAAATGCATACCCTCAGGCACCGCATAGCTGTACGGCCCATCCGTTGGAATGGGCAGAAGAACAGAGACTGTTTCGGTTTCGCTCAAAATGGGCTTTCAATTACAAATGAATCTACGCTATTGAGTAAGACGATTCCGGTAACAAAAAAAGGCAAAGACCCATGAAATTCTTCGTTGATACCGCAGATGTGGATGAAATCCGCGAACTGGCAGACACCGGATTGCTGGATGGTGTAACAACCAACCCCTCGCTCATTCTCAAATCTGGCCGGGATATCATTGAGGTAACAAGGGAAATCTGCGACATCGTGGACGGCCCTGTTTCTGCTGAAGTAACTGCGATGGACTTTGACGGCATGATGAAAGAGGCCGCTGTCCTTTCAAAGATAGCAAACAACGTCTGTATCAAGCTCCCGCTCACAATGGACGGATTGAAAGCTTGCAAGGCGCTAACAAGCGAGGGTCATCAGACGAATGTCACCCTGTGTTTTTCCGCTAATCAGGCATTGCTGGCAGCAAAGGCGGGCGCGACCTTCATTTCGCCATTCATCGGCCGCTTGGATGACATGGGCATCGACGGCATGGAGCTGATTGAAGACATCCGTCAGATTTACGACAATTACGGATTTGAAACACAAATTCTTGCTGCTTCCATTCGCACGATCAACCATGTGAAGGATTCGGCACTTGCTGGCGCAGATGTTGCAACCATACCGCCATCCACTCTGAAAGCCTTGGTGAAGCACCCGCTAACCGACAAGGGGCTGGATGCATTTATGGCCGATTGGGCAAAGACAGGACAGCAAATCGGATAGGATCAAAGTTCGAACGCGCATACAAGGTTTAAGGGTCCATACGCATTGCTCAATTGGTCTGGACCCTAGGCCTTGCCGTTCAACTCCATGAGAAAGTCCGCAAGAAGATCAAACACCACGCGAATTTTTCGACTTGTATGCAATTCCCTGTGAGTGGTGAGCCACACCGGAAATGTGATCGGTGCGAGGTCAAACTCAAGCACCTGCATCATGTCCGCTCTTCTGGCGATTTGATCTGACATAATGCAAACGCCAAGCCCAACCTTGGCCATGTTCCAGGCAACAATGCCGCTTTTTGAGTTCCAGACAAAATTCTCTTCATTCAAAAAAACCCCGATCTGCTTGAGGCTGGCAATCATTTGAGCATTGTCGCCAAACCCGATAAATCGGTGCAAAGCAAGCTCCTCAATGGTTTTGGGGCGGCCATACTGCTCGATATAGGCATCAGATGCGTAAAAATTTGCGGTGTTCTCGCCAACCAATCGGGCAACCAAATCAGGTTGTTCAGGCCGGATATGGCGGACTGCAATATCAGCTTCACGCCTCAGCAGATCGCTGATCTCGTTTTCGGCCAAAATTTCCACTTGTACCAAGGGCGCCTTTGCATTCAGTCTTTTGAGAAATCCCGGCAAATGCTCTGCCGCCATCAGGTCGCTTGCGGTAACAACAACCTTGCCTTCAATTGCTTGCGCCCTGCCCGATGCCGCCAGAGAAACCCGTCGCGCTGCCTCGCCCATCTCACGGACATGCTCAAGCAACTCGATGCCCGATGCAGTAAGAACGAGCGACTTCCCCACCCGCTCAAACAGGGTGACACCAAGTGCCTGTTCGATTGCAACCACTTGTCTACTAAGTGTAGGTTGGGTAAGCCCCAATTCTCGCGCAGCCGCTGAAAGTGACCCCTCCTCCGCGGTTACCAAAAACGCTTTCGCCTGATTCCAATCAAAATTCGTCATTTTCCACTTCATGCAAATTCGTATATCAGAAATGCTATTTTTCGCAATTTCCTTTTTAAATTTGCATATGTATCTATTCGGAAAAAGAGAAGAACAATGAAACCTTCAGCCGAATTCTGGAACAGAATTGCACAAAAATATGCAAGCTCACCAGTTGCCGACATGGCAGCGTATGATTACACAATGGAGCGCACAAAAGCCTATCTGAACGAAAATGATCAAGTGCTGGAACTAGGCTGCGGGACAGGCACAACCGCACTCAGACTGGCCTCGAGCGTTAAGATACTCGTCGCAACAGACTTTGCATCGGAAATGATCAACATAGCCAATGAAAAACTGAGAGGCTCGGATATCAAGAATGTCGTCTTTCAGACTTCAGCAGCGGATGGCATATCAGAAGAAGACAGGCAGTTTGACGTGGTAATGGGATTTAACCTGTTTCATCTGATCAAAACACCGGAAGAGGTTTTTGCCCGCATATCTGATCATTTGAAACCCGGCGGCTACTTCATTTCAAAAACGGTTTGCAAACCGGGTGCCGACGCACCGCTGAAGTTCAGACTTATCAAGTTGGTTCTACCTGTCATGCAATGGTTCGGCAAAGCACCCTTTGTCAATTTTATGGAAATTGCCGAACTGGAGGCTTTGATAGAAAGGTCTGGCTTTAAAATTGTTGAGACCGGCAATTATCCATCCGCGCCTCCCAATCGGTTTGTTGTTGCGCAGAAGATTTAGGAAAGCCTGGATTTGCGGACCTGATTGGGAAGTTACTCCAATCCGTCCACCTTTGGGTCAACCACAAACACCAATCGGGATACTGGCGAAACTAATGCCAGTGATCAGTTATGCATAAGGGCCTTCTTTCACCCTTCCCTAACCATATGCGATTAGGGTTGACCCATGGCAAAGAACCCGGACAACGAAACATTCCTAATCTTCTGCACCCGTGAATTGGCAGCGGAGAAACGCGCATGGCTCAATTGGCTTGAGACTGAAAAGCGGGTTTCGCCGAAAACACTGGATGCCTACGAACGGGATGTGCGGCAGTTTCTTCAATATCTAACAGGGCATGCGGGCGAACCCGCCAGCCTTCGCAACATTGAAAATCTGAAACCAATGGATATGCGCGGGTTTTTGGCGCGCAGGCGTGAAACAGGCGCTGAAGCCCGCACCCTGGGCCGCGGCCTTGCAGGTATTCGGTCGTTCGTTCGTTTTCTGGAGAAAAAGGGCTTGGCCAATTCAGCCGGGCTTTCCGCAACACGGTCTCCCAAACAACCCAAAACACTACCAAAAGCAATGCTGGCATCCCAGGCATTGAAGCTGACGGATGCAACAGAGCATCTTTCAGAAGAACCATGGATTGCAGCACGCGATGCAAGCCTGATGGGTCTGATGTATGGGTGCGGATTGCGAATTGGCGAAGCGCTTGCTCTTACTCAAAACGATATAAAATCCGCTGCAGCGGGAAGCATGCGCGTAACTGGTAAAGGTGGTGTAACCCGTATCGTTCCTGTTTTGCCGCAGGTTCTGTCCGGCATCGCAACCTATAAAAGGCTTTGCCCCTATGTATTAAATCCGGATGAACCCGTTTTTCGGGGTGCAAAGGGGGGCGTTCTTCAACCAGCCATCGTTCAGAAAACCATGCGGGTATTGCGCTCAGCACTCGGCCTTCCCGATAGCGCTACACCCCACGCCTTGCGGCACTCATTTGCGACACATCTACTGGCAGGCGGAGGTGATCTCAGAACCATTCAGGAATTGCTTGGCCACGCAAGCCTTTCAACCACACAGATTTATACCGCAGTCGATACAAGGCACTTACTTGATGTGTTTGAAAAAGCGCACCCAAGGTCATGAGTTTAACGTTTGTTAAGCATCAGATTTAACGCGATATGCAGCATTCTGCGATAATACCGCAGTCAAAGGACGGACAGAAATGACACGAGCAAGAAGCATCACACTGGAAAACACATTGATCACCCTGGGTTTTTTGAAACTCTTGTTGGTGCTCGCTTTCTTTGCAAGCTTTACAATAGTCAATACGAAACCGGCAAATGCGCATGGCGATCATGCGGCTCCGGTTTGCTCAGGCACAGACTTGCTAAACCAGTTGGAACAGGATGACCCCCTTGCCTATCGGCAGGTCATCGCCCAAGGCGAACAAGTCATCAATTCAACGTCCATCTTCTGGAAGGTGGAAAAAGAGGGGCTAGAACCCTCATATCTTTTCGGCACTATGCATTTGTCTGATCCGGAAATCTCAACACTGGATGAAGATGTAAAAGTAGCGCTTGGGAATAGTGATACCGTGGTTGTGGAATCGATAGATGCATTGGATCCGCAGAAGGCACAGGCCGCCATGGGAAAACTTGCCCACCTCGCGTTCCTCACAGAGGGCACACTACGCGACCGAATTAACGATGATCTGGAAGACGAACTGAAAACTGCCATCGAAGACCGAGGCATACCGATGAACCTTGCAGACCGGATGCAGCCTTGGTTGATTGCTACCACCGTTGCTTTGCCAATTTGCGAAATCCAGCGCAAACAAGCTGGTGAACTGGTTCTCGATTCTGTTCTTGCTAAACACGCAGAGGACAACGGCCTTGACCTTAAAGGGCTTGAGACCATCGAAGAACAACTGACCGCAGTCGCGTCCCTGCCGGAGGACTATCATGTCTCTGCATTGGAAGAGACACTTGTTTCCGGCAGTCTGGTCAGCGATATGGTTCACACGATGAAATCGATCTACAAAATGGGCAATACCGGCATCATATTTCCATTGATGAAAACCGTCCTGCCAAAAGCCGGATCGGGCAAAGGCGCTGCACAATTTCAGGAAGCGCTCATTGAAAAGCGGAATGTCACAATGGCCGAGCGCGTTGCACCGATCCTCGAAAATGGAAAGGTATTTGTTGCCGTCGGCGCGTTGCATTTGCCAGACGAAACAGGGCTGGTAAAACTTCTTCGTGACCAGGGTTTTACCCTCACTTCCATGCGCTAGTGATTGACGGTTAAGCACGGTTGCAAAATATAAGCTTGATTATGGCGAGGATTTCATCGATTCCTGTCTTATGAATCGATCATTCGCCATACCTCATCCAAAACCAATGCCCTCTCGTAGACGTACGAGATGCCTTGTTGCACTGCTTCTGGGCACATTGCTTTTAGTGTTCCCACCTGCATACGCACAAGAAAGCCCGGGTACTGGAAACCCCGTTTCGCCAAGCATACAAGACCAGGCAGTTCCTTCAGAATCAGCCACCTGGCGCGCAATTCTGGAACGCATCACACAAGCCCTTTCACGCGAGGGGCTGGCGGATGCTGAACTGGATGAACTGGTGGAAGAGGCCAGCGAGGTCGCGCAGAATGCGGGCGCACAGGTAAAGCTCGAACAGGAAAAACTTACTCCCCTTCAGCAACGTCTTGATGCCCTGGGGCCTGCGCCAGAGGAGAGCCAAGCGCCGGAACCCGAAGAACTTGCAGCACAACGCGCGGCACTTGAAAATGATTTCGCGCAACAAAATGCCAAAATCAAGGAAGCTGCAGATGCCGAGTTGCAGGCAAATCAATTGCGCGAACAAATTGCCAAGCGCAGGCATGACAAGTTTTTCACCGAAATCAGCAACCGGACCGCAGGCGTATTAAGACCAACATTCTGGCTGGAATTCTATGACGGGTTCTCAGGTTTTACACGTGCATCACAACTGTTGTTTACGGACTCACTTAAAGCGCTTTGGAAAGCATTGCTCGACGAAAAATTCAAATTCGTTGTAATCCTGTTTTTCATTCCCCTGCTGCTACTCATTTTCACAAGAGTGCGACGTGGACTACACAAACTGAAGGCGCGAATACCCGAACACTCTGAAAACCGTGCTCTGGAAGGTTTCGTCTATTACCTTTCGAACGGTGTTGTGCCTTCAATTTTGATCTTGGCACTTTATAGGGTTTTTGAATCGCAAAACCTGCTCACAAAACGGTTTGACGAGTTTCTGATGCTGCTAACAACGGCAACCGCACTGCTCATAGTCATTCGATGTCTTGCGCGTGTTTGGTTATCACCTCGGGAGCCAGAACGCCGGATTGCCCGAGTTTCGAACACAATGGCAACAAGAGGATATACCATCCTGACGTATGGCCTTTGGGCTGCATTCATTACCTTCCTTTTGAACAGCCTTGCAATCATCTTTGTGATGCCACTGGAAGTGAAGGTCGGTCTAAGTTTTATCTTCAGCCTTTTTGTGGCCGTTCCATTGCTGGTTATCATTTGGGGGTATCGAAAAGACCGGCAGGAACAGGCACTGCTGTCGGGATACACGCCGCTGCCGGTTTTTACCCGTTATCTCGGCATCGTGATATGGCTTGCGAGTGTGCTCATTGTTGTGAGTGCTTTGACAAGCTACATCGCCTTTTCAGAGTTTTTGGCACAGCAATTGTTGTTTGGTGTGACAGTTGTGCTCTCCGCATGGCTCTTGCTCCGCTTCATTGATTTTCTGTTTTTGCAGCTTTCGATCAGTCACATTGAAGGCGAAGCAGACGCCACAAAGGCACAGCCCAGTTTCGGCAATTCCGGACAAGTCGCAATCCTTGGCGCGGGCATCTCCAAACTGACAGTCTATGTTGCCGCCGCAATTCTTTTAATGTTGCCATGGGGCTATAGAACAAGTGACTTTTTTCAGATTTTTGAAAAGGCGTTTTTCGGGTTCGAAATTGGTGGGCTAAGCATTTCCATCTCAACGGTCCTGCTTGCATTATTGTTGTTTGTGATCGGCTATACCGTGACCATGGCATTGCGGGCGTGGCTTAACGAAAAATTGCTTCCGACCACTTCACTAGACATTGGGGTCAGCAATTCCATTTCAACCGTGTTCGGCTATATCGGAATAGTCGTCGCAGCGATGTTAGCGATAAGTTCTGCCGGCTTCGACCTTTCAAGCCTTGCATTTGTTGCCGGTGCACTGTCGCTTGGTGTTGGTTTTGGTCTGCAAAGTATTGTGAGCAATTTCGTTTCTGGCCTTATCCTTCTGGCAGAACGGCCAATTAAGGCAGGTGACTGGGTATCTACCTCTGGCGGTGATGGATATGTGCGAAAAATCTCGGTGCGATCTACCGAAATTGAGACATTCGACAGAGCTACCATTATTGTTCCCAATTCAAGCCTGATCACAGACACTGTTACAAACTGGACACACGGAAATAAAACCGGGCGGATCCGTATTCCCATTGGCGTCGCCTATGAAAGCGATCCGGATCAGGTTAAGGAAATCCTTTTAAAATGTGCAGCTGAGCATGATTTGGTTCTGGGTCGTCCGGAACCTGTTGTGTACTTTATGGAGTTTGGAGCAAGTTCACTCGACTTCGAACTCCGCTGCTTCCTGGCAGACATCAACTATGGCATGTCTGTAATGAGTGATCTTCGTTTCTCAATCTTGAAGGAACTCAGGGCTGCTAATATTGGAATTCCATTCCCACAACGTGAAATCATTATCAAGTCAGAGGAGCCGGCAGCCGAACCGGCGCCTGCACGCAAACGTCGGGCTTCCCCTAAAAAATCATGACAATCATTTCGAATTGATAAGCTAATGACGTTTAAGAAGCTTGCGTATTTTCCGTTTCAAGATGCCATAAATTGAAAGGTTGCGAGCAATATAAAGCGGCATGTTAGGGGATGATTTTGCAAACCCGAGTGCAATGCTGCAAACCTTGAGACGATCCGGCCAAAACCTGTTTGCAGTCTCATTACCCGGAACCGCAACGGAATCCAGAAATTCAAAATCCGGCTCGCTGGTAAGCCTGTTATTAACATCTACCAGGAGGAGATTTCCTACAGACTGTTTTGCATAATGTTCGTCAAAAGCGATCTTCCAAGTAATATATCTGCCTCGCGACCCAAGCACGATCATTGACGCGATCGTATTTCCATCAAGTTTATAAGAGAACACACGGCAATTTTTCTCACTCCCCAGATTCCGGATCATATCCATTGCGAACTGCCGTGTAGCGTTATTATTCGCAAGCGCAGTGCTACGACGCCCTTTCCACCCGCGTTTCTCAAGGAACAGAAAATCAAGCATCGCGATTTCGATATCCTGAACGTCTGTGGCTTCTTCCAGGCACACATCACCAATCTCGATTAACCGTTCAAGACCAACACGCAGTCTTTGACGGCGCTTTCCTGAAAGATGCACCTGGTCATAAGGCTTGCTTCCGGTTGGGAGCAAAGCCGCACGTTCAAACTGGTTGAAGAATTGAAGGCGTTGCCGTTTTTCGCCAGCTTTTACAAAATTCGAATAAAACCGTGTTCCCACGGGCAGCGAGTTTATCAGAATACCGTGTGCGCTTGAGACCGGCATTTGATCAAAGGCCTTGAACAGTTCTTCTACTGTTCGCTCCATGTCTGTTGAATCAACAATCGGTTGCCCAAGAGGCGAGAATTCAGTGCTCCATACCCTGAAGAATTTTGGGCCGACTTTTCCTGTGCGTTCGATGGTAACCGGTGCAAAGAACTTCAACTCAATTCCGCTCGGCAATTTCTCCGCAAGGTAAAGCCCCTGAATTTGCCGTCTTGCAATCCACTTTGCACTTTGAGCCAAAAAATCCGGCTCAAAAAACACATTCCGGTGTTCCGTCTGCTTGATCAATGCTTTCAAGCTGTGTTGAAACGCCATCATGTTCATGTCTGAAATCAAGCCAAGGCACCATGTCGATCCTTCAAGATCAACATTCTCCGAAAGAATGGTTGTATAGCTTGACCAATCACGCGACGGCGGATTGAGCTTTGAGGGTTTGGTTTCTTGCTTAAGCGACATTCAGGCAGCCCCCTCAGAAAAATGTCCTGTACCTTTCGCAGGAACAATGAACGCATGTACATCCAGCTTTTTCTTGATCAGCGTATAAAGCGCAGCACTCTCGAAAACCATGGCAAATGCGGTAGCAAGTGCTGCTCCCTCCAACCCAAGAATCGGAATGAGGCTCAAGTTCAGGGTAACATTGACAAACAATGCCAGCATATAAACCAAGGCACAGCTTTTTTGATTATTCGTCATCACGAGCAAGGATTCCGCAGGGCCAACGCTGGAACGAATAACAATTCCAATGACCAGAATATAAAGGAAAGACACACCGGATACGAACTCTGCTCCAAACAGAAAGAGGAAGTATTTTCCCGTCAGGATCATTACCAGTCCAAGCACAAGAGACGGCCAGAATGTCCAGGTGACGCTCTTGCCTACATAGGCGCGAAGTCCGTCAATGTCGCCTGTTGCATGGTATGCTGAGTAACGGTGTGACGCCGCTGCTCGCACAGCAAAATACACAAAATGCACCAAGGCGAGTATCTTCGTGGAAGCATAGTAGACCGCCGTATCCTCCGGCTGCATCATTACACTGACAAAAATAACGTCCACCGAGGTCAGCAGAACGTAAAAGCTCTCAACCAAAAAGATGGGAAGGGCAACAAGAAACCAGTTTTTGAGCTTATATCTCGGCTTTACGGCCGGCAGGGACTTTTCAAGCTTTGTCTGTAACTTCAGGTAATGACAGATACCAACAACATACGTCGCGATAACCGCCGAAAGCATGGCGTTAACTGCACTGGCTGCAGCACCCAGCATTAGCGCAACCGCCATGATAATCAGGATCCCCACAGGACGGAATATGAAGGTTGGCAGAAAGCTTAGGAACGACCAATTAAACGGACGGCCGATGCCATCCAAAACGCCCGTCAATGCAAGGACCGGTAAGCAAAGCATCGCCAGCAGGATCGGCATGCGGTAATAGTCCTGCAAAGGTGTTTCGAAAAAGTAGAAAACGAGGAATATGAGCAAGCTTACAACGAATGACGAAGCAGCCGTCACACCAAGACTTCCCCGAACCATTCCCCAAAGATGGGCTGGTTTGTTTTGTTTCCGGTAGCGGGCCACGAACCGGACCGCAGCCGTTTGCATCCCGAAACTTACCAATGTAGCGAGAATAATCAGAAATGCCCAAACAGCAACAAAAACACCATACTCAAAGCTGCCCAACCAACGGGCCAAAAGTACCTGAGACACGAAGGCAATAACCGCACTCGCTACCCGGATCGCAAAAACAAACAAGGCCATGCGCTTGGAGGCAGCTTCTTCACCCTTGTCAGAGAAAAGCTGATCAACTTTCGCAAGTATGGGTAAACATTGTCCCTGTATCCGATCTGGCAATATCCCGCCGATTCTTTGAAAAAACATCTTTGATACCGCTTTCCTCACCTAACGGCAGGTTACATCAAATGATTTAATAAACAGTGCAACACACAGTTGCACGTCAGCAGCAAAAAGACTTGATTCCAGCGAAATCAGAGGTAAAGCTCATCCCAATTAACCAGGCGTTAAGGATAGATTGAGCTATTCGCGCCATGCGTGAAAAAAACAAGGCAATAACGCAATGAGTGATGACCCATCGGTGCTTGATCTGCGTGGATTAAAATGCCCTCTCCCTGTGTTGAAAGCCCGCAAGGCAATGAAAGCAATGGCGATTGGAACACAGGTCTGGGTTGAAACAACGGACCCCTTGGCTGTGATCGACATTCCTGCATTTTGCAATGAGAACGGGCACACATTGGTCAAGACAGAAGAACGCGAAAGCCATCACCGTTTTCTGATCGAAAAGGGATAGTATTCGGGCTCTTTTGGAACCAGGGTCCAGACCCTAGGCACCGGGAATGGCAAGGGGATTGTTTAACAATGCGTTCTTATCAGCTGCATCTATGACCATATTACCGCAAAAACCGTCAAAAACCGAAACGACATTCGCCGGATCAAGGTCCTTGGTAATCGCAACCAGCTCAGTGGTTGCATGTCCGCCAAAAGACATGACGTTCGAAACTTCCAAATCATGCACAATCGAACCCGATACCTGAACGATTACAGGGTTTTCGCTTTCTTCAATTCCCGCAAAACCCTTGATGCGCAGCAGCTGCGGACCAAACTGATTGACGAGCATGTGCAACATGCCAAGCAAATCCTGTGAAGATAACCGGCGGTCAAATTTCATGATTGCCGAACGATAGGATTTCGAATGCGCCATGTTCGACTGCCCCTCTTTTGGAACAGTATTCGATGTCAAATCATTCAATGTACGAACCTCTGCAGCCGCGCAGATCTTCGCATTGGCGTTCATTTTCCGCAAAAATGCCAGCGCTTGTTCCACAGAACCTCCAATATCCTGTTTGGTAA
>ENA-OUOG01004537-OUOG01004537.1-marine-metagenome-genome-assembly--contig:-NODE-4537-length-11910-cov-3.840700_pt1 | contig 11910 bp, 10 predicted proteins | sample MGYA00248635_ERZ508505 | MGnify/ENA primary metagenome ERZ508505 (study PRJEB26176, sample SAMN06267871) | marine metagenome | isolation source: Saanich Inlet, British Columbia, Canada | place: Pacific...
CCTGAGCACACTGGTGACGTGACAGGGATGGCAACAACACGGCTCCTCGAGGCTATAAGACTCGTTAGCCCTCACTCTAGGTATTACCAAGCGTCCAGCTCCGAAATGTTTGGCGCATCCCCTCCGCCACAGAACGAGGACACTCCCTTTTACCCCAGGAGCCCATACGGAGCCGCAAAAGTGTATTCCTACTGGATGACTAAGAATTTCAGAGAGGCATACGGAATGTTTGCCACTAATGGCATTCTCTTTAATCATGAGTCCCCGAGACGGGGAGAAACATTTGTCACACGCAAAATCACCCGCGCAGCCGCAAGGATAAAGCTAGGGCTTCAAGACAAGCTCTTCCTGGGTAACCTTGATGCCGTTCGAGACTGGGGATATGCGCCGGAGTACGTAGAAGCCATGTGGCTAATGCTTCAGGCAGACCAGGCAGATGATTTTGTTGTTGCTACAGGAGTGGCGGCCACGGTAAGGGAATTTCTGGACGCCTCCTTCAACTCTCTCGACCTGAACTGGCAGAAATACGTAGAGCTTGATGAAAATTACCTAAGGCCAACTGAAGTAGACGCCCTTGTGGGCGACTGGTCAAAAATTGCGAAATCCACGCAGTGGAAACCGGGCACTTTTGCCCCAGGCCTCGCTCAACTCATGACAGCCGCTGATCTTCAAGAATGCACGACTAGCGCGAAAGCTAAACCTGTCAGCTGGAGAGTGTGAGCTTGAATCGTAAGAATGAACAATTAGTTGATTTTGCCATTCTCATACCTTCATTTAATCAAGGTAGTGCTCTCGAGGCCACTCTTAAGTGGCTTGAAAAGGAGCTGCTCCATGTTGGCTTCAGCTGGGAGATTTTAGTGGCTGACAATGCGAGCACAGACGCTTCACGGGATGTGCTTCAAAGACTAGAATCTGAAATCACGGGCCTTCGAGTCTTCATTCATGAGGAAAACATTGGGTTTCTTAGAAACCTTGCTTTTCTCGCCACCGAGGCAGAGGGTAAATTTGTCGTGCTACTCGGCTGTGGAGATTTTCTAAATGCGGACGCATTGGGACTAGTTTTGAAGGAGGCGCTCTCTCGAGACGTGTTCTCAATCAATGTAGGCGTCGCTAGCCACCGCAACTTCAAGCCTTCCCCGTTCTCGCGAGAACCTAGACAACCCCTCGCACTGAAGCAAGTCGGCAAGCTCTCCATAAACACTCCGTATCAGGAAGCATTTTGCGGAAACATCTTCAGGAATGACATGCATCAGTTGGCCACTGCTTTGGGCGTTCCGATGAAAACTGGAGACACATGGCCACATATTGAAGTACAGCTCCGCGCGCTGAGGCGGGGAGAGGTCATATTGAGAACCAGACATGAGATAGTGTCCGTTTATCAAAGTGATGAGGATTGGCACACAAATTCCAGTCTCTCGACACAAATATTTATCCTGCATGTGAAGCTTTTGTTGCGGCACAGCTACCAATCGTTAGGACTGCTCCTAAAGCTGCTAATCATTACATCTTCGGGGACGATGTCTCTCCTGCGGCAGAATTTGCGCAACTCAAGATCCTCTCAACGTTAAGCCTAGGAGGAGGGGAGTTCTTTGTATTGTTTGAGTGCTAGCGGAAGAATTGTCAGCCTTGAACTATCGTTTCCCGCTTTCGGTTTCTATGTAAGTCAGTGCATCTCCAAAAACGAACTTTGCGTCCCAAGCACGCCGAGTGTCCGGCCTGTCCAGCCAAGTTCTTACCGCTTTTTTCCAGCCGTTGAAGTCGACACTCCTTGCATCGCTTATGGCGGACTCAATTGACTCCACAGACGGACTTGCCTCGAAAGCAAGACTGGAGGGAATACCAAATGACTTCAGCGGCGGGCCGACATATACCGGCATGGAGCCAGCCAAGAATGCATCAAAGAGTTTTTCACTCATAAACTCTGCACTATTCTCAATAACCAGAGAGACTCGGTATTGCGAGATAGTTTCCAATTTGTTGTCAGTTTTCCCTAGGTAATTCAGAGGCCTCAATGCAAAAGCCCCAAGGGAGCCAAGGGAGCCAGATAGTTGTCGGGAGGCGATAGCTATCTGTAGCTCTTTCGCTAACTTGAGCATGTTTTTTACTTGACTCCTATCCCAGCCAAATCCAAACACATCAATTGAGTCGATTTCATTGTAAGTTCGAGCCCTAAGGGTATAGTTTTCACCTTCCACGAAGGAGTACTTATTTGCTGACACTGCGCACACTCTGTCGATTCTCTCGGCTTGCTCAAAATAGTCCAAATTCCAAGACTGCGGCCAGTTAAATTGAAGGATGGGGTGCGGCCTTCCGACAGGAATAACCATGGTGAATAAAGAGTCAATCCTAGGATTCCCGTTTCCGGGCGATACGACTTTCGGCTCGTTCTTTACTAGAACCGTAGGGATGCCAAGCCTATTTGCCTTAAGTATTACCTTCTTGCACTTTGGATCCCAGTCCACTGCCACCACAACGTCTGGTGCATCATCAAGGCCTGCTACTGTTTTGTGGTTTAGTGCAATGGCGCTAGTCACAAGTGTAGTGGCGTTGTCAGCCGTCAGGCCTTGAGAGTGATTCTGTCCTGTGAATAGTATCTTCACATCTACCAACTCCTCTCAGTCTGATCGCCTTGAGCCTTGAGTGGGTTCGTTTTTTCTTGCAGTCCATGAACTTTCAATTTGCACGCAGTTTTCAACGCTCGACTAATGGAAACGCGGCTGCCGCTTTTTCGATTCATCGTAGATTGATAACGCAGGCTCTGCCAAGTAGTCATCCACAGATGACATTCCATTGCTGGTGAGACATGGCTTTTGAAAAAATGTTCGCCTGAGCTTTTAGGCGCGGTACCACAATCCTATCAGGCCGTTCGCTAAGCAATGCAGCCCACCAGCTAAGTGTGCTGTTCGAGCAAATAAGGCCTTTACATTGGGACATGATTAGCATATTTTCAATTGGGCTTTTCAATTTAGTCTCGTCGACAACAAATTCAGGCTTGAGTACCTCGAGAATCTCTGGAGCGACTTCATCAGCAAACCTCGTAAAAAGCCAGATCGGTGATCCCTGCATGGATAGCTTATCAATGCCAGCTTTCAAATACTCAGTTGATATTTTGCCGTAGATGTCTGAAAGATTCGCGTAGTCTCCGAGCCTGAGATGCACAGCAAGAGGAGCTTTCCGTTTCAAGTCATGCCTCAGTGCAAAGTACTGCGCTGAAGGATGTCGGAGGTCATGGATCTGCGAATGCAGGACCTCTCTATTCTTCATGACCAGCTCGAGCGAGTTAGCATATGCATTGATAACCCGTATGCCAATCAAATCCACGTCGCTCATCTCCGGCGAAGACGATTCGGCTGCTAAGAGCCGCATTCGTCTAGTGAAATTGGGGTAATAATCGCCAAGCATCCGCTGCACCTGCATGAACTTACCGAACGAATTAGTTGCTCCTTGAGGTTGGGTCCGATTTCTGACAACCACACCTGAATGATTGAAGGCTGCCAATTGATTGGTGAAACGCGAAACCCCATCAATTTCATCCTCCTCGCCGGGGAGCAAGTCTTCCCGAATAACAAGGTTTCTATTTGAAATGCTGGCAATATGCACACCAGCACTGTACTGGAACAACTGATTGCCAAGCCCGCCGCGGAGAAATACGTTTACCTCGTTCTTTTTCAACTCACTCCCCAGTCGGTTGCCTGAGGCGCAAAAAGTTGTCGGCTGCATCAAACGACTCAGAGCGATAGTTGCCACCCTGAAGAAATAGAGAATTCAACACGGATTCCTCAAAACCCAACACGTTGGCCCAGCCCAAATGGGCTTTTGCTTTCCCTGAGTCTAAAGTGAGCAAGCTGGTCTCCTTAGGAGTTTCCGAACTCGACCTCTGAACCTGTAAAGTTGGAAAAGCGACAGAAGCGGTTGCAATTACATCGGAAACTGCTCGCAAGCCCTCAGGATCGGGCCCAAAATTTAGTGCGACTGGTAACTTCACGCCTTCTCTAGCTGCATCAATAAAAGCCAGATAGCCAGATAGGCAGTCAAGAACATGTTGCCAAGGCCTCACTGCATCCGGGTGGCGCGTGACTAAAGGAACGTTCGACTCGATAGCCAGCTTGATGTCAGGAATCAAACGATTCTGCGAGACGTCGAAAGCCCCGATTACATTTCCGGCTCGCGCGACATGTATGACCATGTTTTCGTGGGTTGCGGCCCAACTCTGAGTCAAAATATCAGCCATCGCTTTTGATGCGCTATACGGATCGTGCCCCCCAAGGGGATCCGATTCTGAATAGACGCCCTTGCCAGTGTCCTTATAAACCTTGTCGGTTGTTACCACTAGCAGAGTCGGTTGGGTCGAGAGTGAAGTCACAGCCTCTAGCAAATTCAATGTGCCATTGACATTTGTCGTGTAGGTCTCAATTGGATCCTCATAGGATCGCAAGACCAGTGGCTGAGCTGCCAGATGGATAACCACATCTGGATTCGCGTCCGATAATGCTGCCTGCAGTTTTTCTTGATTCCTTATGTCTCCTATTGTGTGCTGATAAAGATCACTTTCTAGGCCACCCCCAACGAACAATCCACCCTCAGGAGGCGTTAGGGCATAGCCCGACACAGTGTGACCGAGTGCTTTCAGCAAGACAATCAGCCATGAGCCCTTAAAGCCCGTATGACCCGTAACGAAATAATGCACTAGTTCGGATTTCTCGCATAGTCTCGAACTACGTTTACCACGTAGTCCAACATCTCTTTAGTTAGGCCAGGATAAACACCGAGCCAAAAGGTGTTTGTCATGATGAGGTTGGTGTTGGGTAAATCTCCCACGACGCGATGCTCAATGTTTTTGTAGGCAGGCTGCTTGAGTAAGTTGCCCCCAAAAAGCAATCTAGAGCCAATTTTGTGCTCGTCTAGGTGCCTCAACAACTTAGTTCTATCCAGCCCACTGTCGCTCTTTATTGTGAGGCCGAATCCAAACCAAGATGGCTCTGAATTTGGTGTCGCTTCTGGAAGGATGAAGTCGTCTAAGTCCGAGAAAGAAGCCTTCAGATAGTCAAAGTTGCTTCGCCTCGCGGCCACAAATTTGTCCAATTTCTTCATCTGGGACAAGCCAAGTGCTGCCTGCATGTCTGTTGCCTTCAAGTTGTAACCGATGTGGCTATAGATGTATTTGTGGTCATATCCCTTTGGAAGGTCCCCCAACTGCCATTCAAACCGTTTGTGGCAAGTGTTGTCCTGGCCAGTAGCACAGTAGCAATCGCGCCCCCAGTCTCTGAAGGACTCCACCTGCTTCTTGATCAAGGGGCTGTTGACAAAAACAGCTCCGCCTTCTCCAGTAGTTATATGGTGAGCCGGGTAAAAGCTGACAGTTGCTGTGTCTCCGAAACTTCCGGTCTTCTTACCACCGTAGGTGCCCCCAAGGGCATCACACGAGTCCTCAACAAGCCATAAGTTGTGTTCTTTGCAGATTGCCTTGATGTCTGCAACATTGAACGGATTACCAAGAGTGTGTGCCATCATGATCGCCCGAGTCTTTGGCGAAATTGCTTCTCGCACTTGATCGATGACAGCATCATATGTTGCCAACTCAACGTCAATAAATACTGGGACCATGCCGAGTTGAATGATGGGGTTCACCGTTGTAGGGAAGCCTGCTGCGACCGTAATCACTTCATCACCAGGCTTCAATGCTTTCTTTCCGAGCTTGGGACTTGTCAAGCCAGCCAAAGCGACAAGATTTGCGCTAGAACCCGAATTGACAAAGAGAGAGTTTCGAACACCGACGTATTTTGCAAGCGCCCTTTCAAAATCTTCGTGGAACCTTCCCGCAGTAAGCCAACCGTCAAGCGAGGCGTCCACGAGAGCTGAAATGTCGTCGCCGTCTAGAACTTTTCCAGAGACTGGTACTGGGGACTCACCAGGGACAAACTGGCTTTTGTCTGTTGATTCAAAAAAATTCTTTGATGCCTCCAGTATTTCAGTGCGTGACAAGAGTTCTCCTACTTTCAAACGGACGTGTGTTTAGAGTACACTGTTGGGCGCTAGAGGTTTCGAGTCGTGTCACACAAAAGGAGGGCCATGAAGGCAGTAATTCTCGCAGGCGGATTGGGGACACGTATGCGCGAGGAAACTGAATTCAAACCCAAACCGATGGTTGACATAGGCGGCAAGCCAATTCTTTGGCACATCATGAAATCTTTTGCCGCCCAAGGAGTTTCCGAATTCATCATTTGTGCTGGATACAAGGGCGACCTGATTAGACAGTATTTTCTCAATTTTGACGCCGTAAATCGCGACTTTTCCATAATGCTCGGATCAAGAGAGACTCTCGGGTTTCACGGTGAACTTCCCGAAGCAAAATGGCACGTTACAGTAGCCGAGACTGGCGCCTCGACTCTAACAGGCGGTAGGTTGGCCAAAATTCAAAAGTTTCTGAACCCTGAAGAGTCGTTTTTCATAACTTACGGCGATGGCCTGGCTAACGTGAATCTCTCGGAGGTCATGTCTAGGCACAAGGCCCTGGATGCGAAGCTTACGATTTCCACGCATACTCCCCAGTCTAGGTTTGGGCGCGTAGAGACAAACGACGAGGGCCTCGTGACCTCTTTTCTAGAAAAACCGCCAGGAAATGACATTGTGAATATAGGGTTTATGGTCGCGAATCATTCGATTTTTGATTACATTCAGGGCGATGAACCATTTGAAACGGGAGCTCTGCCAAGGATTGCTCAAGATCGAAAACTTGCTGCTTGCCACCATGAGGGGTTTTGGCAGCCAATGGACACAATCCGTGAGGCAGAGTCACTGAACGACTTATGGAATCGGGGTGAAGCTCCATGGAAGACTTGGTAGCCGCTTCTGGGGAACGCGTTACAAGTGCATTTAGGAGAGAGGCCCTGTTCCTAGGCTCGCTCTGGGTGCCCGGGAATACCTTTGCGGAAGAGCTGAACGTGACCAAAGGGAGAGAATCTGCCCTACTGGGTTGGATTGCTCCCATCACCAAGGCGGATCAAGGCAAGGTCACTCTATTGAATGACTTTGGAAAATGGCGACAATCGCACGAGTACGCCTACCCCACAAGATTTCCAGTCACCCTGGAAGGGACCAGAAATTGGCTGGGTGCGCTTCTGGAATCGGGCTCGAGGATTCTTTTTCTTCTCACAGACGTTGAGGATAGACGCATTGGACACATAGGGCTTGCTTGGAACTATGACACCTCCCGAATAGAAATTGATTCTGTGTTGAGAGGTGAGACAGCTCCAAGTGGATTCATGGCTGCCGCGATGAGTTGGGTTGAAGACTATGCCTACAAGGAATTCAACTGCCAGGAGGTTGATTTAAGGGTCCTAGAGAGCAATAAACATGCAATTGGCTTTTATTCGCGACTCAAGTATTCCCCGACGCTCAAAACGCCCCTCGAAATCTCTTATTTCGACGAGGTGGCTAAACAGCAGGTTACAATCCAAGACGCTCTCATCACCATGACTAAGAACTTGGAACATTCTCGCGGTGTTCCCGAACTCATCTTAACCGCTGGCCCATCGATCGGTTTCAGAGAGAAGCATTACGTCGCGGATGCTCTTGCGAATGGCTGGAATGCCAATCACTCGAAATATCTGACCACTTTTCAATCAGATTTCACTGCATTCACCGGAGCCAGCCACGCGTTAGCCACTAGCAGTTGCACAGGTGCGTTGCACCTCGCACTCGCCGCTATTGGGGTTGGCCCAGGTGACGAGGTAATCGTTCCCGCCTTGACCTGGGTAGCAACTGCATCAGCTGTGGCCTACACGGGAGCAACGCCTGTTTTTTCGGATGTAACTTCCGAATCATGGACAGCTGACCCCGCCTCGATCCGGTCATTGATCAACAGTAAAACTAAGGCGATTATTGCAGTTCACCTATATGGTTTTGCCGCTAACATGCCTGTCATTCGGAGCCTGGCAGACGAACATGGGCTCTTTCTGATTGAAGACGCAGCCCCTGCAATAGGGGCCACAATTCAGGGGGGCCAAGCTGGTACTTTCGGGCATTTTGGTTGTTACAGCTTCCAAGGTGCAAAGTTACTTGTTACAGGCGAGGGTGGGATGCTCACAACAAACTCGAAGGAGCTATTTGAGCGAGCAGTCAAACTTCAGGAGCACGGTCGCCGGCCGGGCACGTTTTGGATTGACGAGCTGGGCTACAAGTACAAAATGAGCAATATGACTGCCGCGCTAGGGCTGGGACAGCTTCATAGGGCTTCAGCCCAAATTGAAAAGAAGCGACGAATCAATGATTGGTACAGGGAATTCCTTGCATCGCAAGAGCGAGTAAGGTTCCAGGAGGACCTTCCACAAGCTGAAGGTATCGCTTGGATGTCTTCATTTTATCTGGAGGATGGTTCAGAGGCTGAGAGAGATGAGCTAATGAGTCATTTGAAGAAGTCGGGCATTGACTCAAGACCAGTCTTCCCATCGCTCACTCTTTTTGAATTTTGGAAGACTCGGCACAACTCGCTGCCGGTCTCGGCTCAGATAGGTTCATCCGGGATCAATCTTCCAAGTGGGGTAATGCTCTCCCGAAACTCTGTCGAAAAAGTTTCAAATGCAATTATGGAATTCTTAGAGTGAGCAACCTGCCGGAACTCGCGTGGGAAGTGAAGAGAGAGATACTCGAGATGTCAGTGGCGTCTCAAAAACCACACCTGAGCTCCTGCCTTTCAGTGTCTGATATTCTCGTATCCCTATTCGAAGTCAAGAAATCTCTGGGATATGGAGAGGTTTACCTATCAAAGGGGCACGCAGCCCTTGCTCTTTACTGCGTCCTCAAGCAATTTGGTGTGATTTCCGAGGCGGACCTCCGTTCCTACTGTGCTAACGGTTCTATATTTGAGGGCCATGTCAATTCCCGAATTGATGGGGTGCCTCTCTCAACCGGATCACTTGGACACGCGCTAGCGTTTGCCCTTGGCAGTGCATTGGCAGATTCAAAGAAAAGCATCAAGGCGTCACACTGGGTTGTGCTTTCAGATGGTGAATTAAATGAGGGCAGCAACTGGGAATCGCTACTTTTTGCCGCGCACCTTCAGATACCAAATCTCAACGTTGTCATCGACAGAAATCGCTTGCAATCTTTACTTGGAACCGAAGCAACGGTGAGACTTGAGCCCCTGAAAGATAAATTGGAAGCCTTTGGCTGGATGGTACTTCAGGTCGAAGGTCACAATCCTCACGCTTTGGTTAATGCGATGAAAGTAGCAACCTCCGAAAGCCGGCCCGTTGCTCTGATCGCCGAAACAACCAAAGGGCACCCATTGCCGAGTCTCATGAGTGAGGGAGTTAGATACCACTACAAGCCTGCAGACCAGGGCCACTTACTCGAGTTTCAGGCATTGTTGCCCTCGGATAAGGTTTGACTCTTGAGAAAACACCTAATCTCAAAGCTCATTGAGAGAGCAAGAGTTGATGAGGCGCCGTTCTTGGTCGTGGGTGACCTTGGTTACGGGGTAATCGAGCCTTTCAAGGACGAGTTTCCTGATAGGTACCTGAACGTTGGCGTTGCTGAGCAAGCGGGCATCGGAATCTCAGCGGGCCTCTCCCGCTCCTACTTGCCGTTCTTCTACTCAATAGGAAACTTTCCATCCATGCGAGCGCTTGAGCAGATACGCAACGATGTTGCGCACGAGGATAATCCTGTTGTGGTTGTCTCGCTAGGTGCGGGCTTCTCGTATGGGCCAGCTGGATACTCACACCATGCAATTGAAGATGCGGGTGCCGTAGCTTCGATTATGGGGATGACGGTGTTCACTCCCGCGTGCGTGCATGAGTTGGACGAAATTTTGTCCAGTACATGGCTAAACCCCCGACCAATGTACTTGAGGTTGGGAAGCAATGAAACATGCGCGATTACACACCAAGAATTCGAATTCGAATTTTGTTCAGTTTGGCAGCAGGGAAGTAGTGACACAGTGATTGTTGCTCACGGGGAAATAGTTCAAGTAGTTGCTGAGGCAGTGCGCGGCCTGGAGCCATCACCTACCGTGCTTACTATTTCACAATTCAATGCCGACCAGGAACAGCTGGCTCTCCAACTCAAGGGCTACGAACAAGTAGTCACCGTTGAAGAGCACTTCGTCGAGGGTGGGTTTGGGACTCGCATTGCTTCTGCTCTGGCAAACACTCCCGCTCAGATTTCACGCCTGGGTGTGCGTAATTATGATTCTCATGTGGGTGGGAGCCCGCAGTTTATGAGGGAGCAGAACTCTCTTGATGCTGAATCGATTAGGGAGTTTTTGGTAACCTTTGGCTATGGACGTACATAGCTCGTTGTTTGAGTCTCACAGGGCAGCTCGAGCAGTTGAGCACCTAACTGTGAGTGCCGAACCTGCAACTCTGACAGTGTTCTTGGGGGCATTCAACGCCAAAAGTCACCTGGATTCACTTCACAAGATTCTTGTGTCTCAACAGTGGACGCCTGGTGTCCAGCTACTGGTCGCCGACAACGACTCAGATGATGAGACCTTTGAACAGTTAATGTCTATTGCGGCCCAACTAAATGCGTCAGAAGTCAGCTGTGTAAAAAACTCAAAAAACCTCGGTGCCCTTGGGAGCTTGTACCTAAATTTGGATTTGGTCAAGGGGTCCTGGATTACCTTCATCCACCAGGACGATTGGTATTCCTCGACTTATGTGTCTCAATCTTTGGCCGCTGCCAGGGATCACGAGCTTCAACCCGTTTCGACAGTCTCATTTGATTACCTAACCAAGATTGGAGATGAAGCACCAAGACACCTTGCCAACCCAACTTGGTTTGCAAAAGGCGTAGGTGACCCCAAAAAGTTTTTGGAGAATCTTGCGAACCACTCAATTCCCTGGCCCTGCACCGTATTCAGGACAACTTACCTAAAAACCAACTTGGTTCCATTTCACTCAAGCGCGTTCTTGGACACTGAATTGACCCTTCTGAATGTCACACAAGGCAACAATGTCTACACAAAGACACGCCCTATGACTTACAGTGTCAACGCAATGAGCGGCTCGCATTCGATGCCCTCGGTTGAGTCCGAAACAGCCCGATTCGCGAGCTTGATGAGAATTTTCTCTTCGGGCACCTACCTAGCAATTCTGGATTCTTTAGAGAATGATGCAGCTACAGAATGGGTAAAAGATGTCATCTCTGCGGCGCAGCAGTACTTTAGTGAACCCCGCCTCAGGGAAGTACTGCAACTCACGGTTTTAGAAATTAGTGTATTTAGACGAGGCTACTTGGCGCCAGGACTCAATAAAGAACTGGCCAAGGTATATCAAAATTTTGGTGCAGATAGTCCGGCCAACATCCTCAGTAATCTTCACGCCGAAGAAATCGATAAGCCAGAAGTTCCACGGTACAGCGGTGAAACAGCCATGTATCGAACGAGAGGAATCTGGGGGTGGCTCCGCCTAATTGTTTCGGGCAGGGTGTTCAAGGTGGTTATGAAAGTTATCCCAAAAAGGCTTCTGCCGTCACCTTGGAAGTTTTTCAAGTGATTCGGTTAGGTGCAGTAATTGGATCGAAGCCTTCGGGTCTTTCATCTTCTCGTCTTCGGCCAAAATCAAGACAACGCACTCGGTGGTTCAAGGAAGCCATCTCTTGAGCGAGAAAAAATGCCCTTTGCAGCTGTTTTCTGTTGCGATGTATGACAGTATCCATACGGCTCGCTGGCTACGTCAGTTTAAGGACGAGGACATCGTTTTCACGATATTTCCAAGCTCCCCACATAGGCGTATTCACCCAGAACTAAAACGCCTCCTCGAAGGTAACTCCCGTGCCAGCTATCAAATAGTCCCCGGAGGCAAGTACTTCGGCCTTGCACTCTGGATTGTGGACAAGTTCACAAACAACTTATTCCGGGGTCTACTGCTTAGGCATTTCATCACAAAGTACAACCCTGCGATCGTT
>ENA-OUOG01004540-OUOG01004540.1-marine-metagenome-genome-assembly--contig:-NODE-4540-length-11901-cov-2.881005_pt1 | contig 11901 bp, 23 predicted proteins | sample MGYA00248635_ERZ508505 | MGnify/ENA primary metagenome ERZ508505 (study PRJEB26176, sample SAMN06267871) | marine metagenome | isolation source: Saanich Inlet, British Columbia, Canada | place: Pacific...
TTCATCAGCCTCTGGTTCAGTTTCTGGTTCAGCCTCTTCATCAGCCTCTGGTTTAGCCTCTTCATCAGCCTCTGGTTTAGCCTCTTTCCTTATAAACACTGTTGTTCCAAAATCATCATCTTCATTTAATTCAACGAGAGGGCTACTTCTTAATACTTCTAATAATTCTTTAGGTTTAGACCTTAAATCCTCACCATTTGAAAGAAGTTCATCTATTTTAATACCATTCTTTTTAACATAAACATCACTCCCATTTTCAATTAATACTTCATAAGTATCTTTAACTTCGTAGTCGCTAACAGATTCCTGGACAGTTCCTTTACCTCTACTTAAAATGGGTTCGTCTTCACTATCCGTATCCTCATCATCTGTAGCTACTGGGGGAATAGCTTCAGCCTCCACATCAAAACTCTTACGAGATTTCTTATACATCATTGGATATCTCTCTCTATTCTTAATACTCTTTAACTATGCTAATCTACGAGCATTTGAATCATATTTATCAAAATTACTTCCTCTTTTCACTTTTAATGTAGCTCCTTTATGATTAATTAAATAAATATCCTTTTCATCCTCCATAATAGGCACGTCCTATCCCTCAATATCGTCCTTCACATAACCTTTACGCACCTACTCTAAAACTCTCTCTCGATTTTCAGAAGTGTCTGGTAAAGTATTTTTAGCACGATGCTTCATGTCCATCTAAAATGCCCTATCAGCATCTGATTTACGTTTATACTTTGGATTCTCATAATAAGCATCCAATAATTGCTGAAGAAACTGTCCGTCTCTTACCATTTTTATAGTGTAAGACGTTTTTGAGTTAATAATGTATTCACCATTTGTTCCAATTCAAGGTCATTTTTATTTGTGGGGACTATTGCAGTGTTTGTATTATTTATAGATTTCGGATTTACAGCATAAAAACAGGAAGTTAAAAAGAAAAATAACATTATGAACACTCCAATTCCAATAAAAGTCGCCCAATAATTCCACCAATCGAACCACGATAATGGAATACTTTGTTCTATTTCAATTATATCAAGTAGTTCGTTCTTCATTTTGTGTAATTAAAGACATAAATTTCCACACTCCTTCCCTGAATGGGTGGGCTTAATAACATACCATATGGTTTTTCAGCTTTTGAAGAATATAAAATACTTGAATAACCCACACGGAACATCTTATCTTCGTCCTCAATCTTCACCTTTAAAGTTGGTAATTTATTAAATAATTTAAGATCATTGGGGTGTGGTGTAATATCAATTGATTCAAAGTCTAACTCTTCCTCTTCTTCATCTGTCTCTGGTTCCTCCTCCTTACTCTCTTCAGCACCACCAGAAATTACTGGTTCAGCCTCTGGTTCAGCCTCTGGTTCAGCCTCTAATTTTAATTCAACAAATGATCTTATTTCTTTCAATTCTTTATATGTATCAAACTCTAAACTAAAATATCTTTCTCCAGAATCCTTATCCTTCATAATCAAACGGACCTTCTTAGTTTTCTATGGTATTCCTGATGGATATTCTGACATTGGGATAATTGTAGCTCTTTTAAATGATAATAAATTATTACTACAACGTCTAATAATTTTTTCCCACCAATCAATAATAGTAGCCAACGGTTTAACACTGATATCTCTTGAATCCATCAAGCCCTGTAAAATAGCTGGAGGGATTCCACATTCTAAATCATCTATATCAAATATTCCCAGACTTTTAGTTAATTCTAAATTAGAGCTCATCTTTACTTTATAGGTAAGAAAATACGCTCAACATTACTCTTCATCTCCAAAGTCATCACATAACCAACCATAAATAAAATCATAAAGAAAGGAATCATTAACAACAACGTCGGATCACGTTCCTTAAAACTCTCCTGTTTATACACATACCAGCCACTAAGACCTACTATAAAAAGCAATAATACCACTATGCCTGTTACTGACATATATGATTCTACTATATAGTAGATATGTGTAATCCTGAATTATTACACCCTATTCCCAAACCTCCAATCTCTGTTATTAGGATAGATAAGAGTGCTTTCGTAATTCATCCTGAAATTACTGAACTTCGCGACCTACAAACACATAATCAATGGAATAAAATTAAACAACATCTGAATGATATTACCGAATGGAACTTTGTATCAGGATTAATGGATGAAAGAACTTCTGTAAGATACATATTATCTATTATTCATCACATTGTCCCATCACAAAGTGAGCCATATTACACAATTAAAGAATTAATCCACTCCAAATATCTCGGTTTGTCCATAAAAGATGATTTCATGAAAGATGAAGACATTCTTGACTTTATTCAGAAAAATAGCGATACTACACCTAAAAGAACATCATTTAATACATTTCTTCCACTTGGTCCATATGTTTTTACATTTATTCCACACAAAGTGAAATCATATCACGCTTTTAAAGATGAATCCAAGATAATCTCTAAATCTCTTATTGAAGAACAACAACAACAGATAGAAAACATATATAAGTTGTTTGAAAGAGTCCAAAGAGAGGCCCCTTGTGAGTCATCCAATATTATTCGGGTTCAACTAACAAATGAATGTGTGGAGAAACCAAATCTTATTTATATTGCGAATTCCATTGATCTCTCCAATCAAATACCCTGTATGGTTTATAGACCATCACTTAATGAACATCAAATGAAGACCAAATTATTTATGCCAAAAGTCCGCTCAAGATGGAACCCTGATGAAATTCAAACTCTTATGCAAACCACACAAATCAACCAAAATGGTAAATATATAACATTACCACGAAGAGGCCTTTTTATTTGGTATCTTATTGACCATATTCCAGTCGGCACCACTCAGGGAACCGCTACTGAAGAATTAGAAACTGGAGACTATTTATTCAAAATTAAAAATACAAATCAAGAAATAGTTATACCTCCATAGTTTATTAAATCTAAACAACTTTTGACTGAAACTGAAGCTACCCTTGTTAAACCCGTGTGGGCTCTCTTACATATTCATACGAATGGTAAAATGAGTATTATGACAAATGAAATCACTTTAGACCGTCTTACACAACTTAAAGATGAAATCACTTCATTCATTCCCATAAAAATCAAAGAGTGGAAACCTCTTAGTCATACTATTAATTATACTCTCAACATTCCAAAGTCCAAAGATCTTCCATCTTATATTTTATCTTCTTTACAGAAATTTAAGGGGGTTCTTCTTGAGAAACGCTCCATTGTATCTGTTGGAAATAAAGTGGAATGGTTTTCTAAAGATGACCAGAAATGGAAACAGGGAACAGTTCTCTCTTATCCTGATCTTCAGTCATATAATATTCGCACTGGTAAAGGACCTAAAACTCTCCCTTGGACATTTATAAGAGCACCAAAAGAAAGAACACGTTCAGAACTCAATCTAATTATGGAGAGAGTCGCGTCCAGACGCTTCGCTCATCCATTAGCGACTTATATTCAAGAATTACGCGAAAAAGGTTATAGTATCCAAGAAATTGTCGCAAATCTAAATGAGGCTTTCCAGATTCCCACAGATTAGGGATTAGTATTTATTTCATAGAGTTTAGATATAAGCTCACAGAATGAATCTGGTGTTGAAATTAATATTCCCATCAGTTTTTTCGATACTCCCAAGTTGAATATTAGTTTTACCGGAATAAAATTAAATGATATCACATACGCTTTACGTATTTTCCAATCTATTTTATTACAATCCAAAGAAACCGCAGAGACAATGAAAGATAGTGATGATGAAGACGATGATGTATTAGAAATAGATGAAGATATGGACTTGGATGATTTAGAACTTGATGAAGATGGAGATGATATTGGTAGTCTTCCAGATGACGATCTTGATATTCAACTTGAGGATATTGATTTAGACGCAGAATTAGATGAAGGTGAAGATAAAGACGCAACTGGTAGTAAGAGTAAATCAACAGTTATTAAAACAGCTTTCACATAGTCTATATCTATCTTCCTTTCATCTCTTTATAATCGCGACCCAGCTCTCTTTACTTGGTAGTCTTCTAAAAAGAAAGATAGATTCGCCACGATTTGTCAAGAGGCTACTCGTCATCCTAAAATGATGACAAATGAGGTCAAATTAGAAGTTGATAGAAATTCACCTGGTGCATACGGTTTATCAAGTTTCGCAGAAGCCGCTGGTGATATGACAAGTGCCGCAAAATTATCCGAACAAGAACACTCTTGTGATGGCAATTCTGAATCAGTCTCCAAATCCGAAGCTTGTGTCGCCATCTATCACGGCACTGGATTAGATAAATAGTGGTTCATATGTCCAAGAATATATGATGTCTTGGAATAGCGCCCCCTTCGTCTTCAGGATTTAGAGTTCGAAAGAGAATATAAACCAAAGGGATGGAAAGGTGGTGAATGGCGTGTTGATGTGAGTGGATAGGATATTGAACAATTTGGTCCCACTTATAAAGGTCGTGGAATTGTTAAAAATTTACAACAAAGTAATTATAATCAATATTCTATTTATCTTTTACCATCAAAGGCACATTATTTCTATCCTGGATTATTAGATTCTGGTTCGCATCCTAAAATGTTCTCTATGCCTTGCTGTTTTAAACGTGCCAATAAAAGATTAGAAGAATTATATGGTATTTAGGACCCAAAGAAGGCTGGTTCTGTATATTATGTCCAAGGATGGAAAAAGACGCTTGGATGGGACCCACCAAGACTCGGTCTCATTCCACATCAATTACGCAGCCATTTCCATGTTCATCCTATCAATTATAAGACTGGTATGGTAACTACATTTAAGGGGTCAAATCCAATCTGGCTCAGACGTGGTATCCCATTTGGACCCAATCCATTCGTGGAATGCCTTGCTAATAGCATAGATGATTCCAAGGTTGATATTGATATCAGAAAAGCAATCCTCCATAAAATCAATAATGGTATGTATGAAAAATTAAATGGAGGATTACTCAATATTATGATGATTGACCCCAATATGAGACAAAGTAGTTATAACAATTACCGTAATCATCTTTTATTTGGAACAAATATTGATTGGACTACTACTTTAGATGCTTATTCACGTATTATCAACAATCGTCATGTATGGATTCTTATTGATACCACCAGTGATGCCACTCTCATTGATACATCCGTTGCATCCTATCATTTCAGTAGAATTTAGGAATTACATAATTTATAGAAAGCTGGTTCCAGTGAATGCTCCAATTGGAAGGTATTCTTCGCAATGAAAGATGGATTACAATGGTGTCCCATTTATAAAATTAAATTAACTGGTAAATATCACGATATTCATAGAGGAATTCAAGGTAATGACCAATAGGCAATTGAATGGATTTCATCTATGGTCCGCTATTATTCCCGCTCATAGAGACCTACTATTTCCAACACTATCCATACATATCCATCTCCCCAAGTCTATATAGAGAAACTAACACAAAACAAAGAGAAGATTCATCCCGTAATGAGCACTTTGTCAAGTGAATATTTAATCGGTTTCTATGTAGATGAACTGGGATTCTTACCCTTCTATATGTAGAAATACAATGGAAGTGAATATGGTTCTCCAATGGTCTGGTCTATTCTTCCACCATCTAATGTTTCTAAATTAATCTCTTTTTATGAAGACAATGGATTATAGAGTCCATTCAAAGCTATTTCATAGGATACATCTGGAAACTACCTATATTTAACAACTGTATATGGAATAGAAATTCCAGTTGAATCAGATAAACATCCTCTATTTGACTCTCTTCCAAACTTAATCGTTCCTACATTGAACTGGCGGACTATGTTGCTTACAAAAATTTAGGGTCAGTCAGAAGGTCAAATGAAACAGTCCCCCACAATCTCATTTATGTTGCGTGTATTAAAAGATTTGGAGGTAGAATATGCGAAGTTATCAAGAGAAAAGAAGCAGACCACAATCCGCTATATTCCACTAACTTTTGTCAAACATCCAACCACTCATATCATCTCACAATTAATGATTCGTATTATTTACAATGGAAAGGTTGTGGAAGAAATCCCATTACCTATTCATCCTACCGTAATAAAAGGAACATAGTTAGATGATTTAAAGAAACAGGTTGGTGTTAAAACTGACGCTGGAGTCAGTCCAAATATTATTATGCTCAATGACACACAGACACTGGAGTCAATGTTGGAATATGTAAAAGAGCTGAAAACCCGTTCTCATAAAAAGCTCACTGTTGCACCCTATTAGTATTTATATTCTATTAATAAAGTGATAGGATTTGAGAATGAATGTGGTGTTAAATATATGCTTCATAAGAAGAATCAATTTAATTTATTCTCTGTGGAGAAGCGAATAAATCAGTTCCGCATCCAACCAATCCACTCTTTATCTACATATGAAACCGACTCTATGCGCGATAATCAGAATGAAGTTATGACAGTGTTCTTATCATTATTTTCTATTGATTATTGGAAGAAATATTTGGAGTTTTTATAGGAATACGCATAGACAGCTAATATCTGGAAATCTAACATTAGCGACATTAAGAAGAAGATGGTATCAGTTATAAATGAAATAGAGAAGAGGACCAACGGTATTAGTAAATAGGAAATCCAGAGTTTTATCCACCAGTGGATTGCGAAAATATCTTGGAATGATAGTTTGAGAAATAAAGTGATAGTTTCTGATTATCAGTAGAGTGTAAGTATTTCACAATTAAATGAAAGTGAAGATGAACTTATAGTGGATGGTGGTGATATTAAATCATTTTTAACTATTCGTTCTGGCACAATTAGTAATTTCACATTACCAACCGTCTCTCTTTCTTCAAAGGAGATTAAGATTTCTTCAGTTAAATTGTCTGGTGATGAAGATGAAACACCTACAGAATCACCTGTAATATAGGGTGGTTCAGTTAAAAGTGGTACAATCTCCACATATTCACCAGAAAATGTCGGTTCAGATTAGTAGCGCATTCCAATTCCCACGATTTTATTTCACACAAAAGATGACTCATTGCCTATCTTTAGAGTCCAAATTGGAAACCCTAAGTCTATAGTAAGAGGTTTCGTATTAGAATGAATTTTAACATTGTTGCTTTCATATTAGCATTTTCTGTGGGAATGTTAATTGTGTATTGTTTTACTCCATTCCCTGAGGTTGTTGTCAAATATCCTCGTCCCAATGACTACCATTCTTATAGATATCAGAAAGACAATGGCATCTGTATGGAATATGAAATGAAGGAAGTTAGTTGTCCAGCTGATAAAAAATCAAAAACCATAAATGAAAATGAAGAAAAAGATACAAGTGTATTACAAGGTTAAGACAAATGATTACCAAGTTTATTCATAGTGATGCTGGTGGTGTTATCATTAGCATTTTATGGGGATTTGCTTTAGCAATGATGTTCCGTCGTATATGTTAGTCTCGTGAGTGTATCACTGTATATGGCCCAAAACCCGCCGATATTCGTGATAAAGTTATGAAATGGAATAATAGGTGTTATAAAGTTGAACCACGTGAGGCACCTTGTGATGATCCCCATACATCCATTATTCGCGTTCGTTCATAAATTGTGAAGTATTGATTTATACAAAATGGCAGACGAATCTACACCTATTGAGAACGTTTTAGAGGTTGAAAAAGGACATTCAGCTGAAGCCGAGTAGGCTTTAGCCGAGTTAAATGGAACTTCTGTTTAGACCCCATCATAGCCTGCTATTGTACCACCACAGGCATCTATGTATAGAGATATGGGAGGTTCTGATGATGAAGATGATGATGAGATTATGGATGAAAGTAGTGGAGAGTCTATGATGGATTTTTGGATCCAAATTGTTATGACCGCGGCAACAGTGTCCGCTCTTGTATTCGTATTTTTCTCTCCAAGAGTCCGTGTAATGCTTGAGCCTATTATTGGAACCGGTTATATTTCTCTTGGTATCCGTGCCATTATTATTGGAATTATGTCCCTTATGCCGCGTCTTGTTTTGATGTGATTGTATAATAAATATGAATAAACTTTTCTACAGTTTAGTTATATTAGTATTAGTTGGTTTGGTCGCTATTACTGTATGGAATAGCCAGCAACACCCTATTATTATTCAAAGAGAGGCTCCAGTTGTTCAGCAGCCACCAGTAATGACTCCAGAACAATATATGTTGAACAAAAGTGTAAGTCGTCTTACTAACCCTTTATTACCACCAGAAAGAACACCCGCTGGTGGTCCAGTTCCAATCTCTATTCCATCCAGAGGCTACCCCAGTGATTATTAGTAGGTTGGTGTATTAGAACCACAGGAAGACGCTCCCCAGGTAATCTATAAGGGCCATATGTTGCTCCCCTTATTCGGTCGCCAGACTTATCCTGGTAGCCATCAGTGGAACTATTATTCTGGTAATGATAACTACGCCACTATTAAACTCCCAGTTATTAGTGGAAAGGGTGATTGTTTAGGTTAGGGGGGATGTCGCGAACTCAATGATAATGATATGGTTCAAGTTAGAGGATTACCAGGAACTTATAAAGTTCAGCTCTATCGTATGGATGCTCCCCGCTACTATCCTTAAAATTGATACTTAAGTTCAGTAGAATAATATCATATTAAGCTACTAAATTAAATATGGCTCAAGTCGCAACATCTTCTAAAGATGCCGTTACATATGGACTGGATGTTGTCTGTCAATTGGAACAAGAAATGACTACAACTCTTCCTAAATCCTGGTCAGAAGATATGATGTTCCTTAAGGCTAATAATATTAGTGTTCATATCGGTGCTCCTATTAGAAAGAAAACAAAGGAAATTCATCTTCATTATGGAACTAAGAAGGGTGAAGATGGAGGTGATGATGAATGGAGAAGTAATGGTGCAAAGGCAGTTTCAAAGGATACAATTGGCGGACTTATTAGAAAACTGGGTGAGGCTAACTTTGATGTAATTGTTCCATAGTTGGTGGATATCATTAAAGGCAACGATGATCTTCAAGAGATGGTTGATGAAATTATGAAATCAGTCAGCTTTCAGTGTGGTTCGCACCAAGTAATGATCCATCTTATCAGACATATGAGATCTGCTAATCCATCCTTTGAACATCCAGTATGTAGTCTTCCAGATGACTCTCCATTGCTCACTCCTACATTCGGTATTTGGGCTAACACGTGCTTTAAGAACAATATTATTAGCGAAGAATCGTATCACACTATTTGGAATACACTTATGAAGAAATATTAGGCACTATAGAAAGATGATAAGGCTGATTGGGGACCTGTATTTGAACAACCATTAAAAGAAAAGATTGCTGTAGATTGGTGGTCCCCACAACTTAAGGCACTTCTTGATAATCCTGAAACACCTTTAACTATCTGCTTTAAGATTGAAGATTATTTTGAAAACTAATCGTCCCAGTCTATAGAAATGGACTCACAAACTATTCCAAACTATTTATATGATTCATCCCAGTCTTAGATGAATCATAATTTTTATTCAAAGAAATGCCAGGTTTTACCTTTTGACAACTCATCTATTATTGAAGAGGACGAGTTATTCCGACCAATTAGTCCAATTAGTTGGGATACACCCGCCGATGAACTTCTTAACCGTCTTCCATATGGAGTATTTTTATAGATTTTATTCTCTAATTTTGAAAAGGGTATTATCCCACAACGTTCTTTTATCCCACTTTTAGAAAAACAAATGGTCTATTTCTTTTAGGGATTAAAAACATATGCTATGGGTAATACTTGGAATAAAAGAGCTGTTAGACGAATTGTATCACACATTGTTAATTCACTCCCCATTACGAAACATAAATTAGATATTATTAGTTCTATTTTGTTTAAAATAGAAGATAAAAAGGTTTCTTCCATCAAATAGGACTCAATTGTTGATAGTATAAATGAGAGGATGAAATAGATTGCTTCTATGAATGCAATGAAGCGTAAGATGACTCCTGGTTCAACACTTGAGTGTCCCATTCATATGATGACTCAGTAGTCCCCTTATGCCTGTGATATGATTCACAGATACCACTGTGTTTCTCACACTGACCTTTCTGGAGAAATATTTGAATATGGTCTTCTTAAAAATATGAAACAGAATATTATTAATGTGTATGGAACAGAGGACTCTTTTGCTAAAGCCAATATTTGGCAGATAATCTCTAATTTATTTGGTGTGAATGACCCTAATGAGATATCATAGGTCGCTTTGTTAGCTGAAAAAGATATGGAGGAGGTTGTAGAAGATAAAGAGGCTCCTGTATTATATGAAATCCCTTCTTATCGTCCTTTACTTCGTGAATAGGCGGCAACTGATATCAAAGCAGAACCAGTAGAAGAGGAAGAAGATGAGGGTGCTGGTGAATATATTGAAATGGAGAAAGAGGACGCTCCAGTAGAAGAAGAGGAAGCTGAACCAGTTGTAGAGGACGGAAGCGCAGACGCTGAGCAAAGCGAGGAAGAACGTGATGTATCTCCTATTACCGAAGGACCTCTGCTTGAAGAGGATGAAAGTATTCCTGATTTTGATTTAGAAGAGGAATTATAGGATGAAGAGGCTCCAGTAGAAGAGGATACTCTTATTGAAGAGGGAGAAGAGGACTTAGAGGCTCCAGTAGAAGAGGATACTCTTATTGAAGAGGGAGAAGAGGACTTAGAGGCTCCTATTGAAGACGCGGTAGAGGCTCCTATTGAAGACGCGGTAGAGGCTCCTATTGAAGACGCGGTAGAGGCTCCTATTGAAGACGATATAGAGGCTCCTATTGAAGACGACGTAGAGGCTCCTATTGAAGAGGGAGAATACGCGGTGGAGGCTCCTATTGAAGAGGGAGAATACGCGGTGGAGGCTCCTATTGAAGATGACGAGGAGGCTCCTGTTGAAGACGACGAGGAGGCTCCTGTTGAAGACGACGAGGAGGCTCCTATTGAAGAGGACGTAGAGGCTCCTATTGAAGACGACATAGAGGCTCCTATTGAAGAGGAAGAAGACGCGGTGGAGGCTCCTATAGAAGAGGAAGAAGACGTAGAAGACGACTTAGAGGCTCCTATAGAAGAGGAAGAAGACATAGAAGATGAAGAGGCTCCAGTTGAAGAGGATGAGGATGAAGAGGAAGAGGAAGTGGATATGGAGCAAGAACTGGAAGAAAAAGGTGAAGTAATTCAAGCCGCAGATACGGATATTTCTTATGGTCGTCCCAGACCTGATCAAGAGAGTGATACTCAATTTGTTCAGTAGCGTGAAGAAGATAAATTATTCAAATCTTTTATGGAGATTGATTTAACACCTTATAAGGTATCTACTTATGTATCTGTAAGTGCAGTATCATCATAGTCTAAAGATGTTTTACCCGAATATAGTGATAAGAAAATCCTTTCAGAACTTCCTACACTCCCCACAGAAATTACTGTTGAAGAGAAAGAGACATTAGAAAAACAACAGGAAGCATTGAAGGATTTGGTGAAAAAGGATTCACCATCATAGCGGTATGAAAGTATCCTTGATTCAATGAAATTAGATGAGGTTAGTGGTAAGGAGGAAGCTTCTGGTAGCATTACTAAGGAAGACATAAAGGGTGTTGATGTAATGGGCGCCATATCTTCTGATTTAAATGTTGTGAATGAAAATAAAACAGGTATCTATTATTTGTGATGGTTGAATTAGAGATTGTGTTAGACAAGCGAGAGTCCAAACTAATACAGGCTTGTAAGGAACTTGTAATTCCTTATAAACCTTCTCCTTTATCTCTGGGTGATATTCATATTCGTGATAAAAAGACAGATGAGATTAAAATGATGATAGAAAGGAAGACTTGGAGGGACTTGGCAGCATCTATTCTGGATAATCGTTATAAGGAACAACACGCGAGATATACAGAGTGGGCGAGAGAAAACAATTGTAG
>ENA-OUOG01004544-OUOG01004544.1-marine-metagenome-genome-assembly--contig:-NODE-4544-length-11897-cov-3.752284_pt1 | contig 11897 bp, 10 predicted proteins | sample MGYA00248635_ERZ508505 | MGnify/ENA primary metagenome ERZ508505 (study PRJEB26176, sample SAMN06267871) | marine metagenome | isolation source: Saanich Inlet, British Columbia, Canada | place: Pacific...
TAGCTATTTTTTCGCTGAACGATCTCGAAGAACATCCCGCCCGCAAAGGGCCGGGAATACATCTGAAAAAACGCTCCGCGCGCATCTTCATCATAGAGGATGTTGGCCCCTTTCATCCGCTTTATCGCGTCATCTGCCAGATCAAAGCGCGCGGCAAGGTCCGCATAGTAATTCTGTGATATTGGCAAAGCGACAAACCCTAGAGCGGCCAGCGCCTCGGCTGTCTCAAAAATGTCATCTGTCGCCAAAGCAATGTGTTGGACCGATGCGTGATAGCTTTCGGCCAGAAACGAACCGGCCATCGTGCGATGCGTCTCGGCGCCGTTCAGTGTCACGCGAAACGCGCCGTTCGGTGCCTCGATTGCTTGCGACCGCACCAATCCGTCAGGGTCGATCACATCGACCATTGCCGATTTCCGCATGTCGAAAAGCGTGGTGTAGAACAATGACCAACTTAGCATTTCATCATAGCTCATGGTCTGCGCGATGTGATCGATATGTGTCAGGCCAGTACCGGCGTCCGCCGTCGGCAAGGAAACAAATTCGATATCCCAGACGTCCGATAGTCCGCTTTCGTTGTCGATGAAATGCAGCACACTGCCGCTTTGGCCCCGGATGGCGGGAATTTCCAGTTGTCCAGGATCGTTCGGTTGCGCGAATAGCGCAGCCCCGAGGGCCTGGGCGCGGGCGACCGTGGCCGCCGCGTCCCCGACTGCAATGCCGATGTCACAGACAGAGGTCCCGTGCATTGTGTAGGCGCTGCTTGCATAGCCCTTGGTTTCACGGTTCACGACAATCCGGATGTCACCCTGTGTCCAGAGTGACAGTTCCTTGCTCTTATGGTTGGCGGAATGCGTGAAACCAAGTGTAGACAGAAACGCCTCAAGCGCGTCAGCCTCTCCGCCCCTGCTCGTAAATTCCAGAAAGGCGATCCCCGTGGCCTTTGCGCGCGCTGGCATGGACGGTGCCTTGTTAAGAACGTCCGGCTCCTTGCGCACAACATCATCCATCAGCGCCACAAGCGATCTGTGGCCGTCACGCGCAATTGTGTTCGGGCTCCCACCACGAAATTGGTCGTTGAAGATTTCAAGCGAGATCGGACCAGCATAACCGGTAGCCATAACTGCCTGCATGAAACTGGTCACATCAAGGTCGCCCTCTCCGGGCATATTCCGGAAGTGGCGCGACCAGTAAAGAAGGTCCATCTCGATCTCCGGCGCGTCGGCCAGTTGGACAAAAAAGATCTTGTCGCCGGGAATTCGCCGGATCGTCTGTGGATCAATCTTGCGGGCCAGCGTGTGAAAACTGTCAAGGATAAGGCCGACGTTCGGATGGTCTGCGCGGCGCACAATCTCCCACGCATCGCGATGGTCGTTAACGTGTCGCCCCCAGGCAAGCGCCTCATAGCCGACACGCAACCCGCGTTTTGCTGCACGTTCCCCAAGTGCCTGAAAATCCCCTGCGGCACGGTCAATCCCGCCAAGGGCTTCTGGATGACAGGACGAACAGATCAGTACAAGATCCGTGCCCAGTTCTTGCATCAGGTCAAACTTGCGCTCGGCCCTGTCGAATGCCTTCGTCCGCAAGGTACCCGGCAATCCTTCGAAGTCTCGGAATGGCTGGAACAGCGTGATCTCCAGTCCCATGGCCCTGATCATGTCGCCCACTTCACGTGGGTCGCCGTCATGTGCAATGAAATCCTGCTCAAATATTTCGATCCCGTCGAAACCTGCCGCTGCAATTGCTTCGAGCTTTTCTGTGAAGTTTCCCGAAATCGAGACTGTGGCGATCGAGGTTTTCATGAGGGCTCACCCGAGATGGCTTTGCGGAGCGCGTCATGATTAATTTGCCGTCCGGTAAAGATTTGCCAAGCATCGATGCCCTGGGCGAAGAACAATTCGTAGCCGGTAATGATTTTCAGGCCTGCATCCGCGGCATCTTGAAGAAACTCGGTTTCAACAGGTGTATATACCGCATCAAAGCACCAGTCCGCACCTGTCAGCGCCGCCTTTGGCAAGGGTATCCCCCCAATTCCGACCATACCAAGAGGCGTACAATTGACGATTCCGTTGGCCCCTTGTGCTGCCGCGACTGCATCGGTTCCCGTCTCAACCCGTGTTCTGGCTGAAGCGGGTCGGAGCGCATCAGCAAGCGCTGCGGCTTGGTCGGGATTGAGGTCAACTAGACGAAGGACGTCAGCGCCCAGATCGGCCAAGGCGAAGGCAATGGCCTTTCCAACACCACCGGAGCCGATCAAACAAACGGTTCCGGGTGGGATGTCACCGATCACGTTGCGGTAGGCCCGCTTGAAGCCGCTGTAGTCTGTGTTGAAACCCTTTGGACTGTCCTTTTCAAAGACAACAGTGTTGACAGCTCCGATCGCAGCGACTTTGTCGTCAGGGATCGAAACCATTTTCGCAGCCACCTCCTTATAAGGATAAGTGACATTGATTCCGCTGAATCCGGTGGCGCGAGCTTGGGCGAATGTTTCTTCAAAACTCAGCCCCAGGTCTTTGGGGATCAACCTATCGTAGCTCACTTCAAGTCCCGCCAGCTGACCGGCTGTCCTGTGCAGGCGAGGCGACTTGGAACTCGTGATATTGTCACCGATCAGCCCCAGCTTGATTGATTTATCAAGAGTGATGCTCATCCGATCACCCGTCAAAACAACGCGCGTGCGTCATTTGCCGCCTTTGCCAACAGAACCAAGTCGACAGCGACCGCGACAAAGCTGGCGCCCAAAGCAATATAGCGCTTTGCTGTCTTGGGGTTCAGCGCCATCACACCAGCGGGCACGCCCATTTCGACCAACGACTTGATCGCTCCACAGATCGCGGCATCCACGTCGGGATGCTCCATCTGACCGACCAGCCCCATGCTAGCGCTCAGATCAGCCGGGCCGATAAAGACGCCGTCGACACCTTCAGTTTGGGCAATAGCCTTGAGGTTCGCGATCCCCGTCAAAGTCTCGACTTGTACGATAAGGCACAGTTCTTGTTCTGCGGTGATAAAATAGTCTTTGACCTGCCCGTATCGTGTGGCTCGGGTCATCCCTGCCATGCCGCGGATACCATTCGGGCCGTAGCGCATTGCACGAACGGCTTGTGCAGCCTCGTCTGCGGTTTCGATGTAGGGGACGAGAAGTGTTTGCGCGCCCATATCCAATAGCCGCTTGAACAGCACCGGATCGTTCGCCGCCGGCCGGACGAGGGCCGACACGTCAGGCGATTGACCTATCGCCTGCAGAGCGCCCAGGACTTCGACCGTTTCGATTGCGGCATGTTCGCAGTCGACCAGTACCCAGTCATAACCCGCACCGCCCAGCATTTCGGGAATGGTGTTCCCACCAACGGTATTCCAGATGCCGATTTGGGGGCGGTCGCCACTAAGTCCGGCTTTGAAATGATTTTGCGGCTGCTTCATACGCGGTTTCCTTTCATCCCTGATAGCCCAGCAGGCGAGGCAGCCAGAGGACCATATTGGGGGACAGCATCATGATCACGAGTGCTACGATCAGTACCGTGAGGAACGCCCAGATTTCCTTGATGATTTCACGCAGCGGGATGTCTGTCACCGCGTTAATCACGAACAGAAGGATACCATACGGTGGCGTGATAAGGCCGATCATCGAGTTGACGACGACCAACACGCCGAAATGCACCAGATCAATCCCGAGAGCCTGACATGTCGGCAAGAAGAGGGGCACAATCACCAAAATGATTGTCGTGGCATCAAGGACGCAGCCTAAAAGTAAGATCAACAGATTGACCACAATCAGGAACATGATCGGCGAGATTTCAGCCCCTTCCAGCAGAGACGAGATCGACTGCGGGATCTGTTCCGAGATGACGATGAAATTCAGGATGAATGCGCCGCCAATCACGATGCCGACAGACGCAGACGATCGCGCTGAGTCCACAAAGACCTGATAAAGTGACTTGAGCGAAAGCGAACGGTAAAAAAGAGCCGCTAAGAGCAGCGCATAAAAAGCGGCAACGGCTGCGGCCTCGGTTGGAGTCGTCACACCCCCATATATCCCGTAGAGCAGAATGAACGGCATAAGCAGCGCCGGAAATGCTTTCGCCGTCGTTCTTGGCAGGGCGCTCAGCGGAACTGTGTCTTCCACCTCAAACCCACGTTTGTGGGCAAGATAGCCGTTCATGGCCATCAGCACGACACCCATGATCAGGCCTGGCAGAATACCTGCAAGAAACAAGGCACCGATCGAAGCATTCGACACAAGCGCATAGAGCACCATTGGAATTGAGGGTGGGATGATTGGCCCGATTGTAGCTGAAGCCGCCGTGATTGCCGCCGCATAGCCGCGTGAATAACGGCCGTCGCGTGTCATCATGGAAATGATGATCTTGCCGATCCCTGCGGCGTCGGCCACTGCCGACCCTGACATCCCCGAAAATATCAGCGATGCCACGACATTCACATGTCCCATCCCACCTTTGAAGCGGCCAACAACTGCGATGCAGAACTGCAGCAAACGGTCGGTGATTGACCCAGCATTCATGATGTTGGCGGCCACTATGAAAAGTGGCACCGCCAGCAGTATCGCACTCTGGTAGAAACCCTGCAGGATTTTTTCCCCGGCGAGGGCAATATCGAGGCCCGACAGTGCAAGATAGACAACCGACGCAGTAAGAATGGCATATCCGATTGGCGTGCCGATAATTCCCAACACAAGCAAAGTGACAAGAAGTGAGGCCAGCTCAAAACTCATTTGGCGTCCTCCGCGCTGGCATCAGCAGACTGTGCCTCAAGTGTGACTTCCAGTTCGGTTTTTGTCGGACCGTTACGGAGCACATCAACGATCAACCACAGATAGCGCGCGGCGACAGCCAACATGAAAATGGCATAGACGGAGAAGATCGTTCGTAGTGGTATTTTCTCACCCGAGAACGGGTTTCGCACCGTCGATGTACGCCGCATCTTCATCCAGTCGATGTAGTCCCACGTGGGTAGAAAAGCATAGAGCATGACGCCTGCAACTACGATTGCGCCCGTAATCGCAAAGACAGCACGGACTTTGCGCGGCACCGACAGATACAGGATGTCGAAACGGACCTGATCATATTCACGCACCACGAAAGCGCAGCTGAAGAAGATTACCCAAACCCACAGAATACCGATCAGTTCAAGGGTCCACCCAAGCGGAGCGATTGTCCCGAGCCATGGCCACCATTCCCCTAACCCGAGGCTAGAGACAATGCGCGGTGCATAGCGTGTCGCGATCTGCAAAAGAAAGGTAAGAAAGATAGCCGCGAGCATCGTCGCGGCGATTGCATCAGCAATTCGGGAGCCCCACTTGACCAATTGTCGCATTGCGGGACCCCCTTTTGTTTAGCGGTACTTAGTTGCCTAGCTCATTGATGCGCTCCAGCACGCCTTCCGGCCAGCTAGCAGCGAATTCAGAACCAACATACTGTGCCTGAACGTGTTCGCGGAAGGCGGCACGATCAGGATCATAGACCTCGACGCCGTTCTCCTCGATGAAGGCGGCCAGGTTGTTTTCCAATTCCAACTGACGCAGACGGCCAACGGATGCAGCGGCGTCAGCCGCTCGCTGGATGGTCAACTGTTGGTCGGGCTCGAGATTGTTGAACACTTCAGCCGAAATCGCGATGTAGTTGAGGTCAACAAGGTGCGAGGTCAGCGCGATTTGGCAGGTAACTTCATAGAAGTTGCGGTCAACAACTGTCGGCAACGGGTTATCTTGTCCGTCAACTGCACCTGTCGAAAGTGCGGTATAGACTTCCGAGAAGGCGAGTGGGGTCGGAGATGCGCCTAGTGCCGCACCCAAGAACTGCCACGCATCGGTGCCCGGCATCCGAAGGTTTACGCCTGCAAGGTCGGCAGGTGTCTGCACATCCAATTCGTCGCGGCACTGGCGCAGGTTCACATGACGGCGGCCAAGATACATGACCGACAGAAGCTTCACGCCGAGTTCATCTTCGACCTTCTGCTTGAAGGGGTCCATCAATGGGTCGTTAAAGACGCGGACCTGATGGGCGGCGTCCTGATGGACATAACCTGTCGCAAAGATCGAAAACTCGGGGAAGAACTGTGCCAGTTCCTGTGCCGAGGTGATCGACATCTCAAGGTTGCCACGGCTGATTGCCTCAAGCTCGGTCCCTTGGGCAAAAAGCGTCGCGTTGTAGCTTGGCTCGTAGCTGGCAAAACCCGAGACAGCAGGACCAAAGACCTCTGCCATCGCAACCGAGCGCTGGTCGGTTTCCGAACCGGATGCCGAAAGACGTAGCTGCACCAGATGGCCGTCGGCGAAAGATGCTGAGCCCGCGATCGCGGTGGCCGCAAATGTCGCTGCCATGGCAAGGCGGCGTGTCAGTTTCATTGTCATTGTCTCCTCCCAGACGTTTGGCCCCCTTCTCGGGGTGATTACATACTGAGTTAACACCGCATCATTTCCATTTTGCAAGACATTTTCAAAAATATCATATATTTTGAAAGTGTCTTTATGGCGCTACGGATTGCCCTACACGATATGGATTAGCTCTTGCGTGCGGGCTGCATGCTGAATCGCTTCGACTATTTTCAATGTTTTCAACCCTTCCGCGCCATCTACCAATGGCGTTGACCGACCGCGGATAACATCGGCGAAGTGTGCGATCTGGTTGACGAGCGGATCGGAGTTGCTGAAAGAGATTGCGTTCCCGTTGATCGGATTCCACCAACTCTTCCCGCCCTGATGCTGCCAAAGGCGCATATCCGGCACGGAAAGAGCACCTTCGGAGCCGCCAATCAGATAACAAGATTCGTCTGTTGCTGGGTAAATCGGGTACTCACGCGAAGTCAGTTCCCAACTCCATGGCGAAACGACACTATCCGAGACCGAAATCGTGCAGATGGCCCCGCTTTCAAATCTCAGGACAGCCGCGGCAACATCTTCATTTTCGAAACCGCGGCGCGAAGGGGCCATTTGCGCCTGTACGGTCACGACTTCGCCCATGAAATAGCGCATCAAGTCTACATCGTGTACCAGATTGACCGAGATCGGGCCTGCACCTGCCTTCTTCCTCCAGGGCGCGACCTCGAAATAATCGTCGGGTTTGTAGAACCAGCAGGTCACCTGCGCCGACCTGACGTCGCCGATTGTGCCGTCCTTTATGAGTTCGGCGGACTTCTGGATAATGGGGTTGTGGCGACGATGATGCCCAACAAGGATCGGTACTGCATTTGTCTCAGCGGTTTGAACGAGGACGCGCGCATCGACGGCTTCAGCCGCCAAGGGCTTTTCAATCAGGACAGGGATTCCGCGCGCGACACAGTCCATGGCGCCGGGGACATGTAGCAGCGTCGGTGTTGCAAGGATGACGCCATCGACCGCCACTGCATCGAACATATCAGTCTGATCTTTGAAAACAGGGACAGTCTGGTTGGTCGGTCCGGGTTCAACGACGGCGACAAGCGCGACATCCTGCACTTTTTCAATCGCATCGATGTGGCGTTGCCCTACAAGCCCGGCACCGACCACAGCAAGTTTGATCGCTTCTTCCATGATGTCCCCAGTTTTGAGTCGTGGTGCGACGCTAGCAGGTTAGCGTAGATTTTCAATAATATATGATATTTTTGTTCTTTGCGGATTTTGCGGGTTCTTGAGGAATATCGGATGATCGCTTATGTCTCTGTCAAACCAGTCGCGCGAGGCCATCATGGCGCAAACCAATAGAACCGTCGGTACAAGTACGTATGAGCGGATCAGACACGATATCATCTTTGGTCAGCTTGCACCAAGTACCAAGTTGAAGCTTGACGGATTGCGGGAAAGATATCAGGCCAGCGTGTCAACTTTGCGCGAGACATTGAACCGTCTGGCAAGCGAGGGGTTCGTGCAGGCCGAAGAACAGCGCGGTTTCTTCGTTCAGCCGGTATCCGCAGAGGATCTGCAAGAGGTGGCGGAATTGCGGATATTGCTTGAATGCTCAGCCCTAGAAACCTCGATGGAGTACGGTGATGCCGACTGGGAGGGGAAGCTCGTTGCAGCCCATCACAAACTGCATCTAATTGAACAGAAGATGCTGGCGGGGGACACCTCCCAAAAAGAACTTTGGAAACGATATGACTGGGAATTCCACCAAGCCATGATCCAGGCGTGCAATTCTCAGAACCTGCTGACGTTGCACGGTGTCATATTCAACAAGTATCTGCGATATCAGATGGCTGTTCTCACCAATCGCGGCCAGAAAGCGATCGACGAACACAAGGCGATGTTTGATGCCACGCTCGCGCGGGATATCCCGCGTGCAAAGCGACAACTGGAAGAACACATTCGGTTCGGGTTGGAGCACACGCTTTTTGAGATGAATAAACTCTAGAAGGCTTATTGCACAAACAAGGGGATGCGCATTCCTTTGAAAGAGCGGCATGGGCACCAATCTGGCAAGTACTGACGCCACACTACTGCCTACGTCCGCTTAACACACTTTGCCAGATGTCCTTGTAAGCGCAGCGAATGTCCGCTTTCCGCCCTCTATGGGCGCGTTTCAAGCCCCATCAGTGAGAGCGCTTTAGACGTTTTCTCACCCCAGCCCCGGCTCATCCCCTCGGACGTCGCTGACAATTTCCTGCGCGACCTGCTTCGCCTCCGGATCGATATCGTGCCGCGTTAGGAATGCCCGGACGCGACCGATCTGTTCATCCAACTTGAAGATCCGCGCGAACCGATTGCTTTCAATGAACGCAAGGCGTTTGGCGAGATCTACAATCTGTTTCCGGAGTTTTGCTGGGGCGGATTTCACCGGCTTCGGATCTTTCATCGTCGTTTGTCCGGTCTCTGGCTCATAGTTTAGCGTTTCGTTTTCAGCCTCGTTCAAGACGGCTTCGATTGCACTCACACCAGCTTCATAGGACTCTTTTGCGCGTCGCGCGGCTGCCGCTTGTTCTTGCGCTTGCTTACGCTCCGCCCTCACTGCGTTCTTTTCCGTTTCAATGGCTTCTGCCTGACGCGCCAGTGTTACCGCCAGCTCGACCTGTCGAGCCTCCAGCCGCTCCATGTCTTCAGCCATCTCTGTCTGCTTCTTTTCCAGCCGCTTTCTGTAGGTCTCTTTTCGTTTGATCTCTTTTTCCGTCAGTTCCGCCTTCATCTCCAACTTCGCCAGGTGTCTTTGAGTCTTTTCTACTGACGCCTTCTGTTCATTGATCCCTTCTTCCTTTGCCGCGATCTCCGCTTCCAGCGCGGCTTTCTCTTGGGGCAAGTCTTCGTGCAATTGCTTCACCGTCCGGTGAAGCGTGTCGGGGTAATTTGCCCCTGCCTTCAACCGTTCTTTCTTTTTTCGCCCACGTTCGATTTCCGGCGCATAGCGCTGCATAACTTCAGCCGCCAGATCCTGGATCTTGGAAAGGTCACTTGGCTTTGTAGCGTCGCTAAGTGGTTCACCGTCGTCGTTGTACGCCCGCATCGTAAAATGCGCGTGGATTGCGGTTTCGTCTAAGTGGACGGCCAACGCTTCCAACGATGTGTTCAACTGCGCTGTGGTCTCCTGGGCCAGTTCTGTGAACGCGCGATCTTGGATTTGGTCTGGCAACCGATTGAACACATCCTGAGCCTTGTGGCCGAATGTGATGACACCCACGGTCACCACCGCCGCATTCGATTTCATCTTACGGGTCCGGTCTGCACGCATCCGCAAAGCTTCATTCTCCCGCAGGATGTCTGGCAATGGGCGAAGCTCGATAAGATGCCGGTTCAGATGTGTGCGGTCACCATCCACATAGGAAGGTTGCGCTCCGATCCGAAAATCGTGCTGGCGTTGAAACTTGGCCTTTGACATCGGTTTTGGCTCAATGCGGATGGACACCGCATTCGGGTTGGAGTCTTTGGCGTCTGGGCGGGTCTTGGGTTTTGTATTTGTCATGGGACAAGCATCCGCGCCCTTCGTGAAAGTTCAAAACCTTTCCTAAATAAATTATGTTTGTCATATACTTAATGGAGGCCGACCTGATCACATAACCTACTCGGCATAACTAAAGTTATCCCGCTCCGGTGAAGTGGCTTCGCCCCTTTCAAAACCCCACCAAAGGGACGCGTTGCTCTCTTTGGAAACCCTGATCGTAAAATTTCCGGACCTTGCTGGTTATTGTGGATAAACAGGTGCGGCCTAGAATTCACCTCCTATGTGGTCTGTACCGCAAGCAAAGGAGATGAATATGTCCAACCCAAAACCTGAACTTCAACTTATCGACCGATGGGAGGTCGTCCGCATGCTCGGAATCAGCGAGTCGACGCTGGAACGCATGCAGGTGCGCGAGGAGCATTTCCCCCTGCCCCGGCGTCTTGGCTCACGCTCGGTGCGTTGGCTAAGGCATGAGGTCGAACACTACATCCAAAGCCTCGAAATCGTTGATTACTTCGGGGACGACACCTGATGCCGCCCCGCCGCTGCGACACGGCGGAGCAATGTCTTTTACAGCTGATCAGCAAGGCTTGGCGGCATGGCCCCACCTGTGACGTAGTCCGCCCAATCTTGCATTAGCGGACGACGCTCCTCCAGCAAGTCATCTCGCATGTAGGCTTGTACCAGCTGGTCCTTCTCGTGTGACAGCGACGTTTCCATGACGTCTTGGGCATAACGCCCTTGTTTACGCGCCCATGTCCTAAAGCTCGTTCGCATACCGTGGCCCGTAATGCCCGCATCAAAGGTTTGGAACCCTAGGCGAGCGCTATTTTCGCAGAGGACTCCCAGTTTGTTCCTTGGCCGTGCAAAGATGTGCACCCTCTTACCGTTCAGAAAACGCATATTCTCGAAGACCTGATCAAGTTGCGTTGAAATCGGAACCCTATGCACGCGCCGCATCTTCATGTGCTCCCTTTGGCTGGCCCAGATGCGAGCCTCCAGATCAAGGTCATCCCAGGTCATGAACCGGACTTCTTTGGTCCGTTTCCCGGATAGAAGCATCACCATCATCATTTGCCGTACATCTTCTTCTTCGTCCGGGGCGTCGGATACCAGCCACTGCCAAAGCTCCGGAATACGCTCCCATTCAAGTGCTGCATGGTGCTTTGTATCCTTGCGGACACGACCAAACGCGATCTGCGGTTTGAAGTCTGCAGGGTTCAATTCCACATGCTCTAGAACCTTAGCAAGCTCGAAGACTTCTTTCACTCGGCCCAAGGTACGTTTCGCCGTTTCATGCTTCACCCGCCAAATCGGGTCAAAGGCCGCGATAATGTGGCGTTGGCGGATCTCGTCCAGCGGCAGCTTGCCAAAGTGAGGAAACACATAAGTATTGAGCGTCGACCAATTCTGTTTGATGTGCTTGCCGTTTGACAGACCTTGTTTCTTCCGGTCAAACCAAACCTTAGCGAATTCCCGAAACGTGGGCACTTCACCTGTTGGTTCCGGAAGCTCCGGTACACGAGTTGCTGCGCTGATTGATGGGGGATTGTTCTGGGTATCTTGTCCAGTTCTCGTGAGGACGGCTTGGACCCATGCATCCCTAAGAGACAACTCAGGATAGCGACCCAAGGTGACCCACCGTGTTCGGGTGCCCTCGGTCAGGCGAAGTTGAAACGTCTTGCCGCCACCTTTATTGAGGCGGATGTATAGACCATTGCCATCGGACAGGCGTACAGGCGAGACGCCATAGCGCGCCGCTTCAATTTGTTTGACTGTCAACATGGCATGAATCCTCGGTCTGTGATGCAAAACGAGGGTACAAAACCGCATTGGCCTGTATCAGAGCCACCACGGGGCAGCTGGGGGCACGCGGCGAATAAATTAAATGAATTCTTACTCTTGCAAGGATTCAAGTGATGGCAGTTGGGGGCGAGTGACGCGCCTTGTAGGCTTTCTGTCTCTCCGCCACTTTTCCTGATCCCCCATATCCATGCCGAAGATGTGACAAAGGCGAGGCTTGTCACAAAGCGC
>ENA-OUOG01004545-OUOG01004545.1-marine-metagenome-genome-assembly--contig:-NODE-4545-length-11895-cov-3.355813_pt1 | contig 11895 bp, 8 predicted proteins | sample MGYA00248635_ERZ508505 | MGnify/ENA primary metagenome ERZ508505 (study PRJEB26176, sample SAMN06267871) | marine metagenome | isolation source: Saanich Inlet, British Columbia, Canada | place: Pacific...
ATGCCATAAGCCCGATTTACCTCAATGGTGTATCGGTAGAGGTATTGAGCATGAATGAGGCTGGCACTTTAACCTTACGCATTCGCCTCAACGATACGGATATAGAACATTGCACGCGCTATACTGGCGGAGATATACGCCTCAATCCCGTGCCTAATGCCCAATACAGTTTGAACCTGCTCCCCAATGTTACCCTAAGCTTGGACCAAAGCGGTACAGCCAGTAAAACCCAAATTGACCCCCTAACCAACGACTTTGTACCGCCTACCCACATGTACATAGAAGATGAAGCCTATATGCACCTTGAGGAACAATCGACCCTACGCATCAAAAACGGCAGTACCCTAAGCATCAAAGATGGCGGACGATTGGAAGTGCATAAAAATGCAAAAGTTGTGGTGGAAGACGGCAGTTACCTAATCGTTGAAGACAATGCCGAATTTTATGTTCAACACGGCGGAAAAGTGATTGTCGAAGATGGCGGACAGCTCATTATTAATAACACTATTGAAGACAAAGGAATCGTATTCAGCGACTTAACGCTGCAAGCGGATGAACCGGCTGGAGAAGTACGCATTGCTGGCGATTTGGTTGTTGAAGAAGGCATCACGCTTAAAAATACGGGCAACGGTTTTTTCCACTTTGTGGATAATGGACAATTTGTACTAAAAGAAAACAGCAGTATTGACTTTAATGGAACGGTCAATAAAAACGAACTGATACGCTTAGGCAATCAGGTAAATCTTGAAATTTACGACAAGCCCGTTAGCATTCGCTATGCAAAAATCCGATACGGTACAGCTTCTCAAATCACTGTTAAGGGAAATGACGCTCAATTCAACAATGTTGATTTTGATGCCCTTTCGTCAACAAGCTATGCTCAGCACGCTATTAATGCTAACAGTATGCAATCATTAGAAGTTAAAAAATGTGATTTCAAACATTTTAACACCGCCATAAATGCTTCTAATTTTGGCGAGAATGTTAGCTGTGAAATCAATTATAACACTGTCAGCAACTGCCACACAACTATGGCATTTTCAAACATGGATAAAGTGACCTTATACAATAACGAGCAGCAGTTCGATTTTGTGGGGCTTACAGCAGAAAATGTGAATTACCTCTGGATTAATGATGATACATTTACTAAAGTTGATGAAAGTGGGCACTTGGCTTGTCAATTAAAAAATGTAATGGCAGCATATGTAGTTAAGAGCAACTTTAACAGTTGGACAACATTTAATACTACAGCTATTAAAGCTGTAAATTCTGAGCTTATACTTAGAGACGGCACTACCATTGATGGTTTTGATATTGGCGTAGATATTTTAGATGATGGTGATAATATTACCATGCTAACCATGGGAGATTTAGGCTGTGCTAAAATCATAAATTGCAATACAGGAGTAAAAGCAAAAAATAGCATATTCAACATTGACGCTATCATTCATGCTGAAAATAATGGAGACATCAACGATGTAGTTTCCAATGAATTTGACAACAACCTGGTTCATTTGGACATTTACTACACAGAGCCGTCACCAGTAAGTGAAGTTTTGGTAAGGGGTAATTGGTTTAACCCACCGCTTATTTCTAATGAAAGCTATCTCTTAGAAAGTGTGAATGAAAATTATACCAGTCCGAGTCCTCATCCTACGTCAGATTTTGTGTTAACCTATCAGCCTATAGCTGTTCAGAAATCATACAACTGTAATTCAAATACCCTGTATTTTGTAGGAACATTTGAGACCCTAGAAGCATGGAATTCGGTAAAAATGCCAGATTGTTATCCTATTGAAGAATCCTTTAAAGATAATTTCAGAGTTGCAGAACTCTATTTTAAAGCCTTAGACGATTATTACAGCCGAAGCAGTTATCAATATATTTCCGAAATACCCATCACAAAAAGTGAAAGTGGAGAATGGAAAGACGATAGTGAAACAGTATATACAAAAGAATGCGTGCAATCTGTTCGGGTGTCTGAAGTACGCTTCTATTCCAGCAAATGCTATTCGATTAATGGCGCACGAAAAGCTGTTCAAAACACCAACAATTGGATTAGCTTTCACGAAGACTGTCAGTACTTGAAAATTTTTGATTCGCTAGGTAAACTGATTCACCGCCAGCAAGCGACAGAAAGCAGACCAGATTTAGCACAAGGAATTTACTTACTGAGTCAATATTCATCAAATGATGAAATGTTAGAAACCAATAAAATAAGTTGGAAATAAAAGGCCAAGTCAAAAGCCCGAGCGATTGCTCGGGCTTTTTTATTCTCTAATTTTCCTTTATCTATTTTCTTTTTCTTGAAAATTTCGATTTGGAAGCATCTTTTTTCTTGTTTCTATTGGCAAAAAACTCTTGTTTTTTCTTTTGCTTTTCCTTTTGTGCTTCTTTTCTTTCGGCAGAAGTCATGGGCTTGTCGGTCTGAGGATATGGGTTTTCTTCGACCACTTTAATGGTCTGACGAGTAAGCTTTTCAATGTCTTTTAAAAATACATTTTCTTCTGGCTCACAAATGGAAATGGATATTCCCTCTTCTCCTGCTCGTCCACATCGGCCAATACGATGCACGTAGGTTTCTGGCTCGTTAGGGATATCAAAATTAAGAACGAAACGCAATTTATCGATGTCTATTCCTCTAGCAGCAATGTCTGTGGCCACCAATACTCTAATTTCTCCCTCTTTGAAATAGTTAAGCGCTTTTTGGCGTTGAGTCTGCCCCTTATTGCCATGTATTGCTGCCGATTTTATAGACATTTTGGTGAGGTTTTTCACAATTCTGTCTGCCCCATGCTTAGTTTTTGAGAAAACAAGTAACTGCTCAATTTCGGCATTGTCAAGAATATGTAAAAGCAATTGATTCTTATTGGCTTTGTTGGTCATGTACACAAACTGCTGAATGGTCTCGGCAGTTGAAGATACAGGATTGACAACGACTTTCTCAGGAGCATTCAAAATTTGACTGGACAATTGCAAAATGTTTTCCGGCATAGTTGCCGAGAAAAAGAGTGATTGACGTTTGCTAGGCAATAATTTGAGTATTTTTTTTATGTCATGAATAAAGCCCATATCTAGCATTCTGTCAGCTTCATCCAAGACGAAATACTCCACCTCTTTTAAAGAAACATAGCCTTGATTGATAAGATCGAGCAAACGTCCAGGAGTAGCTACCAATACATCTACCCCATTTTTAAGGGCTTTAACCTGTGCCGCTTGACCAACACCGCCAAAAATAACTGTGTTTTTAAGACTAGTAAAGGTGGAATAGGCTGTGAAACTTTCCGCAATTTGTATGGCCAATTCACGAGTTGGGGTAACTATCAAAGAGGAAATGTTTGGGCTATTACCCCTACTGTGTTTTCTATTTTCTAGATGTTGAACAATTGGAATGGAGAAAGCCGCCGTTTTTCCAGTACCCGTTTGGGCACTGCCCAAAATATCTTTACCCTGAAGAATCAGAGGAATGGCTTTGGCTTGTATGCTGGTAGGCTCGCTATACTTTTGCTGTTTTAAAGCGTTTAGTATGGAGGGATTTAATTTTAAATCTTCAAATTTCATAAATGGAATTGTTTGCATTCAGGATTTTTTCCTAAACGCTAATGAATAGCTCACCCAAACTGATGCATTGAGTGTTTTTTAGTCCAGCAAAGCTTTGTGTACCTTCTGGAGTATTTTAAAGCACTTTTCTTGATTAGCAGCTTCTGCATAAGTACGCAATACAGGCTCTGTGCCAGAAGGACGTATCATAATCCAACTGTCTTGATCGAAATAATATTTGAAACCGTCAATGGTCTCTGTTTTAACAATGGGCATATCGCCAAAGGCCGTGTATGCACCATTCTTGCAATTTTCAACAATTTTTAATTTCTGAGCTTCTTCCAGATGCAAGTCAATTCGCTCAAAAGCAAATTCTCCTACTATGTCGTACACTTCCTGAATTAGGTCGTCTAAACTCTTGGCTGTTTTGGCCATGTATTCCCAAATAACTAAGCCCATCCAAATACCGTCTCTTTCCGGGATATGTCCTTTGATAGCCACCCCACCAGATTCTTCACCCCCTAGCAATACATCTTCTTTGAGCATGACCCCAGCAACGTGTTTGAAACCAACCTTAACGATTTCGTGTTCCAATCCGTAATGAGCGCACATCTGGGCTACTTTTACCGAACATGAAAAAGCAGTAACTACTTTACCACTCATGCCTTTATACTTCACCAAATAATGAATTAACAAAAGAATAATGTGGTGAGAGTCTATAAATTCTCCTTTAGCGTTGTATAAGCCTATTCTATCGGCATCACCGTCAGTTGCCAAACCACAATCAATCTCGCCAGTTGTTTTGATATACTCTGAAAACTCAAGCAAATTTCTATGTATTGGCTCAGGGGCAGTGCCATTAAAACCTGGATTGTTTGAACAGTGGAACAGCGTAGTTTTTGGCAATAGTGATGGAACGGCTTCACGACCAGCTCCATACATGGCATCATAGCCTAATGCTAAATCGGAATTATTGATAGCATCTAAGTCAAAGGCAGCCTTAGCTTTATCCAAATATAACTGAGTGAAATCGGCTACTTCTACGCCCTCTAATGTTAAGGCATTCAAATCCAAAGTATGCCCGTCAGGGATTAAATCTTCTACGGCCTGAATGTCATCCGAGAGTAAAGGCCCTCCAAAGTTTCCTTTCAGCTTATAACCGTTGTATTCTGGCGGATTATGACTGGCTGTAATTACAATGCCCAAATCGGCTTTATGCTCTAATACGGCCAAAGACAACATTGGTGTACTGACGAATCGGTTAGCAATGGTAACTTTTATCCCATGATGATTAAGAACCTTTGCAGTCGTTTCAGTAAATAATTGACCCGCAAAACGGCAATCGTGACCCACTACAACCGATGGGTTTTTAAAATTACCTTTAAGCCATTCGGCAACTCCTAGCGTTACTCTAGCAACATTATCAACAGTGTACTCTTTTGCAATAATGGCTCTCCAGCCGTCGGTTCCAAATTTAATCTTCATAGTTATCGTTTAATATTTCTTAAATTCAAGGCTTTTCTATACTTGGCAGCATTGGCATAGTGTTGTACAGCACCCTCTGCAAAACTATGGTATCCAGAAAAATCGTCCTTGGCACACATGTAGAGGTAATCGTGCTTTTCATAATTAAGGACAGCATCAATGGCTTGTATAGAGGGTAAGGATATGGGTCCTATTGGTAAGCCTTTGTATTTGTAGGTGTTATAGGGTGAATCTATTTTTAAGTCTTTTTTAAGAACACGTCTGATGGAAAAATCACCCAAAGCAAAAATTACTGTGGGGTCAGACTGTAATTTCATTCCTTTTCGCAATCGATTTAGATACAATCCAGCAATGGTGGGCTGTTCAGCTTTACGAAACGATTCTTTTTCAACAATAGAAGCCATAATGGTTACTTCTTCTTGTGAGAGTTTAAGTTTTTTAGCTTTTGCTTTTCTTGAATCGTTCCAAAAATGATGGTGTTCGGCTAGCATGCGAGATAAGAAACTTTCTACAGGGGTGTTCCAATAAAACTCATAAGTATTTGGAATAAACAATGTGCTGACTGTAAAGGCATTTAAATTAAGTGGATTTAGAAAGGCAGTATCTAACATTGCCTCTAGTAATTCTATGGAATCCATTTCTAACTGAGTAGAAATTTTACCAGCGAACTCTTCCTTAGTTCTGATGTTGTTAAACACTACATTTATAGGCGTTTGCCTTCCTGAACGTAAGAGGTTTACTAAATCGTTATTACTCATTTTGTCCTTTAGAAGGTATCGCCCCGATTTAATGGAAAAATCGTTGTAGCGTTTACGTTCTGCAATCCATACAAAAGAGGAAGAATTTATTATTATTCCTTCATCAGAAAGAATTTGAAGAACATCCACAAAGGTTGCTCCAGTTGGAATATCTACAAATACCTCCTTATCGGTATTTAATGAAACGTTAGGTTGATATATTCTACCGTAAAAAACCGATGCAGTAATTCCGCCACTCACAAAAAGTACACCAACTAAACTCCAAATAAACTTGTACAAAAAACTCTTTTTCTTAGACATTATAACGAGGACATTATGCTTTTTACTTTTTCGTTCGTGCTGTCAATCTCCAAAATACGATTCAAATATAGCTTTCCTTTGGAAATATCCCCTTGTATAATCAGTAAACTTGCTTTATTAAGTAAACTTTGAATATGTACAGGATTCAATGATAAAGCCTTATCATAGCATTGATTTGCTGCTTCAAAATCATTTTTCTGAGCCAATACAAAACCTAAGTTACACCACACATTTTCATTTTTGGAAAACTCCTCTAAAATCGTACGGTATTCCTCTTCGGCCTTATCTAACTCTAGTGTTTTGGAATAGTAATCCGCTAGTTTTAACCTAAATTTCAGAACAAAGGGCGCTAATTCTACGGCTTTCTGGTAGTAAGCTTTCGCTAGATTAGCACCAAGCATTTCGTAAGCATAAGCTATTCTAAAGGATGTCCAAGCGTGTGAATTTGAATACGACTTTTCATTAAGCAAAGACAGTAAACCGTCAATGGACTTACTCACGTTTACCAATGATGAGAAGTCTTTCTTGAGATAATACAAATGGATTAAATCATGATATGTGGTTTCTATATCCAGTTTTTGTAATAAAATGTAAGCTGAATCTAGTAGATAATCTTGAGCATCAAATTTTTCATACTGGTACAAATAGGCTTTGGCTCGCGTTAAGAAATGAGGATTAGGATTATTTATCGCTTCAAGTCCTATGAATTTACCTTTAGAAACAACACTGTCTTTTGGTAAATGAATGCCTATTTTATGGTCGTGTATGCTTACATGTGGAATGTCAATAGTTGAGGATGATGGCATGTGGCACTCTACACAATTATTGCTCTCACGAAAGTCGTCTTTACAATCGTCATGACACGATAAACACTTGTTGTTAAAGAAGTTAGGGCTTTGTTTCTGAACAGAATGGTGAGGGTCATGACAGCTTGTACAGTTCATTTCAGAATTGGTAAAACAAGCGCTTTGTTTAAACCTATCAACATGAGAAGCCATTATAAAACTGTTATCGTCTTCGTAACGCGGCACGAATACAGTCATTATTTCGGACAATTCCATGCCGGGCTTAAAATCTTTAAAACTCTTACCCTCTTCTAAAACAGTGTTTCCTTGTAAATGGCAACGCATACATATTTGGAACTGCGCTTCTAAAGATAATTTCTTGGGGTTAACAATGGAATAATCAATGTGTTTTGAAGTATCTACTAATTCACCATTCATCATACGTTGAACGTGCAACTCTCCAGGACCATGGCAACGCTCACAGTCAATACCCTCAGGCACTTTAGTGTATTTGTTTTCAGAACCCATCACAAATTCAGGCATAGCGTTATGGCAACTCATACATTCTAAACCAATTGTTCTGGAAAATCGGCTGTTGTAACCGTTTTCGAAACCGGGAGGAAAATCGAGTTTACCATCCTGCGTGTAATAGGTAAAAGGCATTTGATGCACATAGCCGTTTTCGTTCAAAAGGTGTGAGTTGGTATGATGTCCAGATCCAACAATGTAATCGGCTACTTCTACCCTCTCGTTATGGGCGTGTATTTCTTTGATTTTCAAGAGGCTATCTTGCCAAAAAGGGTGATAAGTCAGTTGATTAAAGGTGTCTTTTAAAATGGAAGAATCGCTAAATATAGCTTCACTGTTTTCAGGAGTTGCCAACGACATGGATTGCCCCATGCCCGTTTGTATATAGGTTTGATATATATCGTAATGACACATCATACAACTTTCAATACCCACATAAGAAACCGTGTCATTATGATTTAAATAGTCAGCGTAAGGCTCTACTCTATTAGTACAGCTAAACAAGAAAAATAATATGGCAATTATAACTATTCGCACAGCAGTTGAAATAAAAATTCATCTTCCCATCCCGTAGCAGTTTTATTCCATTTGGCTTTTTGTCCAACAAGCTGAAAATCTAGAGAGCTGAATAAATTAATACTAGCTTGGTTGTGCGAAGATATATTGCAATACATCTGATTGAGGTGAAGGCTTTTAAAGGCATAATTAATAATGAGTGAAAGAGCCTCTCTCGCGTAGCCTTTTCGTCTATTTTCCTTGTCAACAATCCATATACCTACGCCACACCTTAGATTAATTGGGTCAAAATCAAATAATTCAATGGTTCCTAATGCTTCCCCGTCTTTTTCTATCATTAACCTTAATTGTTTGGCCGTAAAAATATCCTGATGCGCGTTTTCTAGATACTTTGAAAGAATATTTTTTGAAAATGGAGTAATGGTTTGGCTCACTTTCCAAATATCAGTGTCGTTCTCCCAACGGTAAAGCACATCTAAATCCGATGGCTCTAAGGCCCTTAACTTGATATTTTCTCCTGTTAACATTCTATCTCTCCTTTAAAAACTTCTTGATAAGGTCCTGTTAAAAACACATCCGTAAAAGAACCGTTGTGCATAAAATCTACCCCTAACTCACCTCCTACAACTTTTACCAGTATAGAGTTGCTATCAATGTTGCCATTTTCATATGCTGCTATGGCACAAGCTACGGCACCCGTGCCACAAGCTAAGGTTTCAGACTCTACACCCCTTTCGTACGTTCTGATAGAAATAGCATTATTCACAAGCTGAACAAAATTGACATTTGTTCCCTCAGATTTAAAACGCTGATTATACCTAATTGACTTTGCTTGAGTTAAAACATCTAAAGAACTCACATCGTCCACAAAAGAAATGTAATGTGGAGAACCCGTATCCATAAAATAATCGCCATCTATGGACTCAATCTGAGTAACATCACTCATTTTTAGACGTACATGTTTATCAGTCCACTGGGCATAATGCGGACCATCAAAGGCCACAAAAGTACATTCACTATCAAAAAGTCCGAGTTGTTTGGCAAAATCAACAATGCATCTCGCTCCATTTCCACACATAGAGCCCAAATTACCGTCTGCATTGTAATAAACCATTTCAAACTCATAATCCACAGAGGCATTAAGAAGCATTAGTCCATCAGCGCCAATGCCCAAACGCCTATCACACAATTTCTTAATCAATTTAAAATTTGACGATTCAAACTGAGCGTTTCTATTGTCAATGATAATGAAGTCATTGCCTGCGCCCTGATATTTTGAAAAATGTATTTTCATTTCACAAATTTAATTAAAATAGTGTCTTGTCAATTTTATAAATATTTTACCAATTTAGACCATCAAAAATGTAAATTTGCCAAAACTTTTACGTCTAAAACTATCTATCTAAAATGACAATCGAAAACTATAACCAAGAATTAACTGAATGGATAAGCAAAGAACATGCATCTGCTGAACTATCCAACATTGTAAGTAAATTAGTCCTAGAATACTCTACTGAATTGGTAATGTTTAGAAATAGAATGACCAACATTAGCATTAGTGAAGTTTTTAATTTACACGATTACGCAAGAAAATTTGTTCAACAAGACATTAGTACAAAACAAACACTACCAATAGCTAAAGCAATATTAGATTTAGGAATTAGAAACGCTAAAATTGACTTAGGAAAATTGGCTTTTGAGTGGTTAGAAGCCAAAGGCTCCGAAAACGATATTAATGCCTTTGTTGCAAAAAAGCTTTCGTCATATATTTCTGATGATGCCGATCTTTCTCCGAAGGATGTTATTTTGTACGGTTTTGGTAGAATCGGAAGGCTTGTTGCTCGAGAACTTGCATTACAAGATGGTGCCGGTGATCAACTTCGTTTAAGAGCCATTGTAACCCGTAAAAATTCTGACGATGATATTATAAAGAGAGCCTCATTATTGAGAACTGATTCAGTACATGGCGTTTTCAATGCTAATGTTATCGAGGATTTGGAGAACAAATCCATTATCATAAATGGTCGTACCGTTAAAATGATTGCTGCTGATAGTCCCGATACAATTGACTACACGCAATACGGAATTAATAATGCTCTAGTGATTGATAATACAGGCGTTTTTAGAGATAAAGAAGCCTTAAGTTTACACCTCAAGTCTAAAGGCGTATCAAAAGTATTACTTACTGCTCCTGGAAAAGGGATTCCAAATATTGTATTTGGAGTAAACCACAATGTTGACATAGACAATCAAGATATATTTTCTGCAGCATCATGTACTACTAATGCCATCACTCCTGTACTGGAGGTAATTGAGAAATCATTAGGAGTAGTAAAAGGGCACATTGAAACTATACATGCATATACCAATGACCAAAACCTTGTAGACAATATGCATAAAAAATACCGTAGAGGCCGTGCTGCTGCACTAAATATGGTTATTACTGAAACAGGCGCTGGAAAAGCCGTTACAAAAGCAATTCCATCTTTAGAAGGCAAATTGACCTCTAATGCCATACGTGTTCCTACCCCTAATGGCTCTTTGGCTATCTTAAATTTAACTACGGAAAAGGAAACTACACTAGATGGATTAAATGAACTCATAAGAAAAGCTGCTTTCGATTCTGAATTAGTTGAGCAAATTCGATTTTCTGTCAATAACGAACTTGTTTCGTCGGATATAGTCGGCGACAGCTGCCCTTCTATCTACGATAGCCCAGCGACTCAAATTTCAAAAGATGGCAAAACATTCGTTTTATACGTTTGGTACGACAACGAATACGGTTACACTAGACAAGTTCTTAGATTAGCAAAGCATGTTGCTAAGGTGAGAAGAAATTGTTATTACTAAAATTAACCTATGTTATCCGATATTAACCTAAATCAAAGAGCGTTTATCATTTATAAATGGTTTAACTCATTGTTTTTAGGCCTATCTATTGGAAGTGTATTTACCATCTATGAGCCACTAGACCCATCTGTTTATTCCTTGGGAGGTATATTTCTAGCTTTGGTAATGATTGTCGTTGCAAAATTTTACCACAAAATACTTAACGCATATTACTTCTATCGAATTTCTATGCTAGTAGAGTTGATTGTATTAGCAATGTTAGTGGTATTCCTAATCTTTTCATACAGCTACCAAACGGCCCTATTGATTTACATAGGCTATCAAATTACTTTTGTATTTGGCTCATATCTAGTAAGAGCAGAAACATTGGTGTTTAGTAATAATGATGTTTTGACAAAAATAGATATGGCTAAACAAATAGGTTACCTTGTAGGAATGTCTATTTCATACATATTCTATAAAGGCCTAGAGTTTTATGAGCTAATAATTGACAAACAAGATCAAGTATATACTATCCATTTTCTTCTTGTTGCCGTTGAGTTGTGCGTCATCTATTTTTTAGTTAGAGCTTTTTCTAAAAACAATTGATTTGATTTTTCGATTTAAATCCTTTCAAATTGAACAGTCAAAATCGGCTATGAAAGTAGGCACTGATGGGGTTTTACTAGGTGCATGGGCAAAACCAACAACACCACCTAAGCGGATACTGGATATTGGAACAGGAACAGGATTAATTGCCATAATGATGGCACAACGCTTCGAAGAAGCTAAAATCATTGGAATTGAAATCAATGTTGAAGCGTCACAAGAAGCTACAACAAATATGCTTTCATCTAGATGGAATGAACGCCTTGAATGTCAAAACACTTCTTTACAAAATTCTAGTTTTGATCAACCTTTTGATGTTGTGGTTTGCAATCCACCCTATTTTGAAAACACTACCAAATCTAATAATGAACAGCGCACTACGGCTAGACACACGGACAGTTTATCGTTGAATGAAATTTTTAAAAAAATGGATACTCTGTTAGCGTTAAATGGTGAACTCATGTTGGTATACCCTTCTGAAAATGTTCAAAACATACAAAACGACTTAACGTTTTTTGGACTTTATCTAAATGAAATTTGCTGGG
>ENA-OUOG01004547-OUOG01004547.1-marine-metagenome-genome-assembly--contig:-NODE-4547-length-11886-cov-2.980947_pt1 | contig 11886 bp, 6 predicted proteins | sample MGYA00248635_ERZ508505 | MGnify/ENA primary metagenome ERZ508505 (study PRJEB26176, sample SAMN06267871) | marine metagenome | isolation source: Saanich Inlet, British Columbia, Canada | place: Pacific...
TTACCCTTGGCGGTGACTCTTGCAGGAAAGTTTTCGGGGTCTTCCAGGTGCCAGTGTGGATGGGGGTATTCTATGAACTTGCCAGTCGGCTTGGTGCGTTCATCCACGGCAGGGGCCAGGATTTTAAAGCCACTGATGCCATCATCACTAACGGCATGTCCCGCCAATGGTGAATCCCAGGAATGCTTGCCGGCATTGATCGGGCTCCAGTCTTCATAGATCAGATGAAACTTGCCATCGAGGTCACGAATGATGACGCAGTCTGAGCCGTCGGAGGGGTCCTTGAAGGCGAGTCCTACATCTTTGCCCGGCTTGCCGTCGGTCAGGTCATCGTCGATATAGAGATGAGGGTCCTGGTCATTGGGGAAGTCATAATAAATGTAAGCCTTGCCGTCGACAAACTCTGCGGTGGTGGACCATTTGGCATGTTGAGCGGTAACGCAGCCGTGGTGCACCCAGTTCACCATGTCGCGGCTCTGCCAGGCGTGGTAACCGCCAGCGCTCTTTTTTAACCCGCCGGGAGCATTGAAGAGGTTGGGATATTTTGTGGTCTGCAGCTCAATATCGAAGCCGTCCAGTTTGGCAGGTTCGGGAGTGAATTTATTGCGCTGTTTTTTGTTTGCTGGTTTGGAGTCAGATTTTTCAGTCTTTTTGGTTTTTGCAGGCTTGGATGTCTGTGGCTGCGCTCTGTTCGGAGCTTTGTTTCGCCCAAGTATCCAGTAGTCATTAGGCCCCTTGGCGAGAAAAATGGGAGCATCTCCGAGGGTAGGGGGGCAGGCCTTTTTCTTGGTCGGCTCCCAGTTATCCCACTTTGTGGATGCGGTGAGTGTGATGGCTTGCGCTGTGCGTTTTGAGTCGAAGCGCTGCAGCTTACTGTGATACGTGCCCTCTTTGCCCGTAGGCGCAATGGTGTCATACTCGACCGCTAGGCCCTCGAGGCCATTGTGCTCGCGGCTGTTCTTGTTCCAGTCTTCCGCGCTGTTGATTTGCCAGCTGGTATTCTCTTTGGCAGTAGCCTGCCCGATGGTCAGTGATGTGAGGCTTATCAGGGCAATAGCGATTGTTTTGTGTATCATGATTTTTTAATGGTTGGGTTTGGTTTTACGGGCATTGCCTTCGAGGTCGACCTTGTTGGTGTTTTTCAGAGCTTGATCGGCATCCTTGACGATGACATTGGGAGAGTGTTGCTCTTGATCGGTGACAATCTCAAACGACCAGGCGTGGTTGCTTTCACCTAGCTGTGCCGGTGGCGTGATTTGCAGGCCAGCGGGAGTCATCTGCCATTGAACATCGCCAGGACTGCCAAGCAGCCTCACGGACTTGACCGTGTCGGCACTCCATCCGGCTGTTGCCTCGATGGTGAATGGCTGGGTGGGTTTGGCCAGTTTGATGGCGTAGAGGTTTTTCCCTTTGGTGGTGAAGGCGAGATGTTCGTTCTCTTGGTCGCAAACTCTCCAGTAGCGGCTGCCATAGATCGCGTTACTGTTGGTTTTGAGCCATTTGCCCATGGCTTGCAGGCGTTCCATCTGCGGGGCAGGAATGGTGCCGTCGGCTTTCGGTCCAATATTAATGAGGAAGTTACCGTTACGGCTGATGACCTCGACCATCTCGTGGATGACATCTTCGATGCTCTTGTAGGCGTCGCCCTCTAGGTAGCCAAAGGAAGTGCCGAAGGTCGTGCAGCTCTGCCACTTGGGGCCGATGACTTTCATTTTCAGGTTATCCTTCTCAAGGCAACCGACGCCATCGGGCCAGTTACGTTGCCCTCCCTTGTTGTTGACGTAGACGGCTTGGCCGCGTGCCGCACCATGGTTCATGAAGCTGGTGATCATGCCGCGTAGTGCATCGTCAAAATACTGGACCTCAGGTGTTGCTTTGCCTTGGCGCACATTGTTGCCGTCGCGGGTGTAGATCGGGAAGTCATCCATCCACAGCATGTCTGGGTTATACTTCTCTTGGATTTCTTTCCAGCGTGCGACGTAGTCATCAACATAGTTCTTATTGTAGCTGAAGTCAGGGCCGTAAAGCATGGCGGCTTCTGGAACACGTTTGATCTCCTCGGCGATATCCGCATGAGGCTCGCTATGGACGGCGTATTGTTTCTTGGCAAAAAAGCCGGTGTGACGCTCGCGGTGATAGGAGGGCGCATACTTGAGACCTTCTTTGCGCAGTGCCTTGCCGAGATCACCGACGAGGTCGCGCTTGGGGCCTTTGTCGACCGCGTTCCATGGGGTGAGATCGGAATCCCAGTTGGCCCAGCCGTCATGGTGCTCGGCGGTTAATACCACATACTTCACACCTACTTCTTTAAAGAGAGTAGCCCACTTGTCAGGGTTCCAATTCTCGGCTTTAAATTCCGGGATGATGTCCTTGTAGCCAAACTCGGGCGGGTGAGCTCCCCAGCGTTCTTTGAGGTAGGGGTAATAATACTTGGTATCTTTATAGATCGATTTTGGCACATGTTCGGCGTAGCCGCGTCCGCCTTTGCGATAGCCAATCGCGCTGTAGGGACCCCAATGAATAAAAAGGCCAATCTTGCCGTCATCAAACCAAGCGGGAACCGACATTTCTTGCAATGATTCCCAGGTGCCATCGTAGCGTGCTTCCGTGGCAGCGGGCTGTTCTTGAGCAGCTACTGAGCCCGCAGTACAAAGGAGCAAGATCCCCATGCTGCCAATGCTCGCAATTTGTTTTTTTACCTTTCTGTTTTTCATGGTTCCGCTCATGTGAATCATCTCCTTTAAAACGCGAACTGTATCAGCTTCTGTCATTCTTCCTATCCCCATTTTTTAGGAGGCCGCCGGCCGCAGGCCGGCCGGCGGAGACTTGAAGATACAAGATTTCAAGATACAAGATCAGTGGCATGACCGTCCCGGTCATGATCTTTACCCCCGCAGTAGCGGGCACTCCGAAAGCGGGCAGGATGCCCGCGCTCCCTTGCCGCATCGCGGCTATCCTTCATCGCTCATCGGCCACAAAGTGGCCAAGCCTCGCGCCTATGAGAGTCCCGCTTACTGCCCGCTGAGCATTTGGTTGCCATCACGGATTTCATTGCGCATGTGCAGGGCGGCGGCCTGCATGGTTTTGACGCGCTCTGGGTATTGGGCGGCAAGGTTCGTGGTTTCACCGAGGTCTTGCCGGAGGTTAAAGAGCAATGGTGAAGAGGACAGTTTCCTGCCACTGCCCAATAACAACTTCCAGTCGCCTTGCCGGTAGGCGGTGCTTTTTCCAGTCATCCAGATCAGCGGACGTTTGGCTAGGTTCTCATTGGCCAGTAATAAAGATTTTAGGCTGACCCCATCCATGGTCGCCTCGGGCACTACCCCGGCCAGCTCGGCGAAGGTGGGCATGAGGTCAAATGTCATGACGGTCTCAGTGGAAACCCTGGGTTTGATTTTACCGGGCCAGTTGAAGATGCCTGCCACGCGGTGGCCACCTTCGTAGAGCTGGCCTTTTTTGCCCCGCAGTGGCGCGTTGCTGCTGCCTAGTTCTTTGTTGCCGGTGCCTCCATTGTCCGAGCAGAAGATGACCAGGGTGTTTTCCCTAAGCCCCTGGCTTTGGAGCTCGGCGATGATCCTGCCGACTTGGGCATCGAGGTCCTGCACCATTTCCCGGTAGGCACGGGCGGCGGCTGCCTTTTTGAGGGTAGGCACGGTGGCAAGCTCATCGAGCTGTTCGGGTTTGAAGCCTTTTTTAACCACCCGGTTTGCCTGGTCCTTGGGCCCTTGGTAGGGGTAGTGCGGTGCCGGGTGGGGGAGGTAGAGTAAAAAGGGGCGGTCCTTGTGCTGGCGGATGAATTCAATGCCACGCTCGGTAATGTGGTGCGGCGCGTAGCCGGGAGTATAGGTGAGTTGATCCTGTACCCACCAATCAAACCAGCCCTCCTGATCGACGTGGGAAAACAGGTCAATGTTGCCGGAGACAAAGCCGTGGAACTGATCAAAACCTTGTTTGCTCGGGTTGAATTTTGGATCGTAGCCGATATGCCATTTGCCAAACATGCCGGTGGCATAACCGGCGCGCTTGAGCATCTCGGCCACGGTTTCCTGCTCGAGGCCCAAACCGGTATGGCGGTGACCCTTGGCGGTGACCACGCCGTCGATACCGCTGCGTTGCTGGTAACGCCCCGTGAGTAGGGCTGCGCGTGTGGGGGAGCAGACCGCGCCGTTGCTGTGGAAGTCGGTGAGGCGTAGCCCCCCTTCAGCCAAGGCATCGATGTGCGGTGTTTTGAAGGTTTTTGAGCCGTAGCAGCCGAGTTCAGCGTAACCCAAATCATCGGCCATGATGACGACGAAGTTGGGGGGCTGCTGCGGGTGGGTGGGCTTGCCCTGCGAGCCCTCGGCCGCAGGCGCAGAATAGTGAATGGTGAAGAGTGAAGTGAGAATGAAGAGGGGGACGCTCAGGTGGGTGAGTTTCATAGGGTGCGAGCTTAGTTTTTCGCCTCCCGGATCCAGCCTGGGTAAAGCTCGGTCTTTGCGCCATCGTTTTGCTGTTTTGCACCGGGGGTTGAGCGGCCGTCGTTGATGGTTTTCTCGGCGAGTTGGGTGAGTTCTTTGACCTTGTCTGGATGTTGTGCTGAGAGGTTTTTGGTTTCGGCGGGATCGGCTTCCATGTCGAAGAGCTGCACCCACTCATGGGCGGCGAGTTTTTTGAGCTCCGCCGGTTTGCCGGGTCTGGGGTGCGTCCAGCCGCCTGATCCGGGGCAGAAGGCGAGCTTCCACTTGCCCTTGCGGATGGCAAAGCTGCCGTTGATGGAGTGGTGGACAACGGCTTCACGGATGGGGCCTTGGGTTGTGCCGTTTAATACTGGGAGAATACTCACAGAGTCTTCGGCGGCGGTATCGGCTACTTCTGCACCGACGATGTCAGCACAGGTGGCAAACAGGTCCACTAGGCAGACGGTGTCATCTGAGACGCTGCCGGCTTCGACTTGTCCGTCCCAACGAGCGATGAAGGGCACACGGTGACCACCCTCGTAGATGTCGGCCTTGTGGCCGCGGTAGATATCACTGGCGTAGTGTTTGCCAGCTTGATCGGGAGCGTTTCCTCCGGTGCGGAACATGAGTTGTGATTGATCCTTGAAGCCAGGTCTGGCGGCGTTGCTGCAGCCATTGTCGGCGGTGACAATGATGAGGGTGTTCTTGGCAATGCCGGCGGCTTCAACGGCCTTGACCACTTCACCAACGGCCCAGTCGGTCTCCATGACAAAGTCACCGTAGGCACCTAGCGGGCTTTTGCCCTGGAAGTTCTTGGAGGGAACGATCGGTGTGTGCGGGCTGGCCAAGGGCATGTAGAGGAAGAATGGCTGCTTGGTTTTTGCCTGCTCGGTGACATAGGCGACGGCCTTTTCGGTGATTACAGGAAGCACATCGACGGCTTCGAAGTCGGCATGAGCCACGCCTTTGCGGAGGAATTTTTTCTCGGTGGTGCATTCGCCGACAAAACGCTCGTTCTCAATCCAGATGTAGGGTGGCATGTCCAGCGAGGCGGAGATGCCGTAGTAGTAGTCAAAGCCCACCGCATTGGGGCCGTTTTTGATCTTGGCTTTCCAGTCGGTGTTTTTGCCGGTCTTCGCCGGCGCCTTCCCGTCCGTTGTGGGCATATTCATGCCTAGGTGCCATTTGCCGAGCATGCAGGTGGTGTAGCCGTTCTGTTTCAACATTGACGCGACGGTCTCGCGCCCAGGTTCAATCAGAGGGGGGCTGAACCCCCACAATACCATTTGTTTGAGCCGGCTGCGCCAGTTGTAACGCCCGGTAAGCACGCTGTAACGCGTGGGGGTGCACACTGCCGACGAGCTGTGCGCATCGGTGAACTTCATGCCGGTCTCAGCCAGGCGATCCATATGCGGGGTGTCGATCTTGCAGCGATCACCCCCGTAGGTTTTGACATCACCCAGCCCCCAGTCGTCTGCGAGGATGTAGATGATGTTGGGTTGCGAAGGGCTTGCACTCTCGTTGTTCGCCCGAGAGCTTGCACTTCCTTCGGTCGTACGAGAGCTTGCACTTCCTTCGGTCGTCCGCTGCTCGACCGCAGGTGCAGCCGAAGAATAGTGAATCGTGAAGATTGAAGTGAGAATGAAGAGTGAGGTGCTCAGGTAGGTGTGTTTCATAGGATGATTTTTAGTTGGTGATTATTACGCGCAGGATTGTGATTGGGCTGTTAGCTACTTCTTTTTATGTGTGTCAGCCCGATGTGAGGCTTTTCTATCCCATTCATTGGCGGGTAAAATTTGATATTTGGGGTCGTTGTCTATTTTGGGAAGCTGATCGATAATCGCGGTGAGTTGTTGGAGCACTTCATCGTATTCAGGATTGCCCATCAGGTTGTTTTCCTCTTCTGGGTCCTTGCTCAAATCAACCAGCTTTTCCGGTTTGCGCTCCGTATTGACAAAGAGCTTAAAACGCGTGCCGCGGATGACACGGTCCCGGAAAACATAAACATTCTGCACACCTTGGTCCGTCATGCGTGCGGGACGCGATCCCATCGCCAGGATCCACTTACGTTTTGATTCTTTTGCTTTGCCGAGAAACACCTCTTTGAGGGAGAAACCGTCGTAGGTGTAGTCGGCTTCAGGTTTGGCGCCAGCGAGATCGGCAAAGGTCGGCAACATGTCGGTGAAATCGATCAGGGCATCACTTGTTGCGGCCTCTGGAACCAAGCCGGGGCCATTGACGATGAGCGGCGCATTCACTCCATTCTCCGTTTTCTTCATTTTACCACCACTTACCAAGCGGCCATTCATCTTGTTGGTTATACCGTTTGTGGTGCCATTGTCTGTGGTCCAGACGATGATGGTATTGTTGCGAATTCCCTCGGCATCTATGTGGGCAACCAGTTTTCCAAGGAGGTGATCTATATATCGAACCATTGCCTTGTGTTTGTCTAATTTGCTCTTCGCATCCATTTCCAATGGGGTGTGCACAAAGGGTCCGTGGGGCAGCGCCATCGGGTAGTAGACAAAAAACGGCTTCTCTTTGTTCGCTGAAATGAAATCCAGGACGAACTGGTTATAAATATCCGGGCCGAACTTGCCCTTGTAGGTTTTTGATCCTTCTTTGGTATGGATGTAGGGATCCCAGTAACGCTGGGTTGATTGATTCTCATGCTTTTTATCCTTCGAACCCTCGCACCCGGTCCACATGCAGTAGTCATCAAAACCATGTTTCACCATGGCGTCAGGCTGGATGCGGAAATCGTTGAGCTGCCACTTTCCCGCCGCGGCCGTGACATAGCCGGCGGATTTCATCAGTCGGGCAATACTTGGGTTTTTGTTCGAGTCAAAATATCCGCCACCCCATCTTGGGCTGTCCCAGTGATTGACCCAGCCGTTGCGGAACGGATACTGCCCGGTCAGGAAGCAAGCACGCGAGGGCGTGCACTGCGGCATGGAGTAGGCGTTATTGTACTTGGTGCCTGTTGCGGCAAGCCGATCGATGTGGGGGGTTTGAATGTTTTCTCCGCCGTAGCAGTTGATCCACTCTTTGCCCAGATCATCGAGAAGAACGAAAATGATGTTAGGTTTTCCCAATACAGGGCGCGCATGCGTTGGCTCCGTAGCCATGACGACCGTGAGGGCTGCTAGTGACGCGCTTAGTATTTTATTCATGGTTGCTCTGTGGGGCCTGGCTTTTTCCGGTCTGCCTTTTCAGATCCAGATTTAGATCCAGATTCGGATCCAGATTCGGAGTCGAGGGAGACTTATTTATGGGCGGGGATTTCCACCTCTGTAGTGAAAATGGAGGTGGGTAGGCCTTCCTTGTTGTAGAGGTTCACTTTTCCAGGGTTGGGAGCCCAGGCGTAGCGAACGATGGTCGGCTCGGTGATGTCCTTATGGGACACGGTGACGGTATTGGGCCCGGTGATGGTGGCCTCGGCCCATTGCCATTTGCGGTCCACACCACAGATTTGAAATCCTTTCAATGGATCCTTGGTCGCTACGGTGGGCGCCATGCCTGTTTTGGATCCAGCCATCAGGCCAGAGCCGCTGTGCTCAAAGCTGATGACGACTTTGCCATCTTTGATCTCGTGACTTTGATAGAGTGGGCCGCTGCAGGCTGCGATATTCTTGCCGTAGTCGTTCTTGAGTGCCCAGAGTGCGAGGCGGATGCCAACGTCAATCTTGTTGTGCGGGTGGATGTCCTTGGCCTCGCCGATGTCATTGAGTACGGCCATGCCGGTGTTCTTGAGGCTGAGGGTTCTTCTTTGCTGGTCAATGACGGTTGCCCAGGGGTCCTGATCCAGGGGTTCGGTAACCTCTGTCCTGAAGGTTGCCAGCTGGACGAAGTAGAAGGGGAAGTCGCCCTGTCCCCAGTGCTTGCGCCAGCCGGTGATCATGGCCTGGAAATACTGAGCATAGCGGGAGGCAACCTTGATGTCCTTGGTGTTGGACTCGCCCTGATACCAGATGGCGCCCTTGATCGCGTAGGGCAGTACCGGGTGGGCCATGCCGTTGAAAAGTGTGGCGGGAGCTTGCTGGTTGCTCTCAGGTGACTTGGGTGCACGGCGGCGGTTGCCCTGTTTTACTTTGTTAGGATCCCAGCTTGCGATCGCTTTTTTGAGAACCTTGCGTTCCTGCTTGAGGAAGGCGGACATGTCCTTGTCTTGCCCGTAGGCATCGGCCGGGATCCAGGCCTCCACGCGGGTGCCGCCCCAAGCGCATTTGATAATGCCGACGGGAACCTTGAGCTCCTTGCGTAGCTCTCGTGCGAAGAAGTAGGCGGTAGCAGAGAAGCCGTCATTGGTCTTGGGAGAGGAGGAAACCCAGCTGCCATTGAGGGTATCGAGAGGCTCGAAGGGCGAGGTGTTTTTTGTAACTTCGAACTGCCTGAGTTGGTCGTCCTCGGCGGTGGCGATTTCCTTGTTAATATAGTCAATCGTGGGTTGTTCGACGGCTTCGGTGCTATTCGGGTTGAACTTGGTCAGTTGCTTGAGGTAGAAGTCCATATTGGACTGGCCTGAGCAGAACCAGACCTCGCCGGAGAGCACGTTGTTGATTTTAATGCTGTTGTTTCCCTTGAGGGTGATGGTGTGCGGGCCGCCAGCTGCGGGGGTCTTCAGGTTTACTTGCCATTTTCCGGTATCGTCTGCGGTAGTTGATGTAGTTGCTCCCCAGCTGGCCGTGACGTTTACTTTCTCTCCCGCGTCAGCTGTTCCCCAGACGGGTGCCTGAGTGTCGCGCTGGATGACCATGTTGTCGGTGAACATGGCGGCGGGGGTGATGTCAGCCATGCTTGTGATAGGTGCAAGCGGTGCGACCGCGGCGGCAAGGATAAGGAGTGTTGGTTTCATGGTGCTTTTCATCTTTTATCAGATCGGTGTAAGTATTGTATAGGAAGCTGTTACGAAATAAGGTTACGATGAGTTTTTTGTGTTTTGTTCACTTTTCCCCATCGCCGATGAGCTAGCCCCAGCCTTCGGATGGCTTCTAAGCAGGAAGGCAGATAGCTCTGTAAAAAAACGGTTCGCCCCCCACACGAGGACGAACCGCAAAACGTTTTGCCCCCCACACGAGGGCAAACCGGGTTAAAATGTCCTATGTGTGATAGATCACCTTTTCCACATAATACTCTCCGCAAGTAGACGGTATTTGCCGGAAAAAATCTCGGGTAATCTGAGAATGAAGAGCCTGCAGTGCGAGCGGCTTTAACGATCAATACTTTAGTATGAGTATAGGCCGTTCAAACGTATTGTTTAATCGTTGAACAAGATCACGGCTTACTTGCCGTTGATGCCTGCAGGGCTTCGAGGACGAGCTTGGAGAGCAGTTGATTGCCGGCCGGGTTCATGTGCACACTGTCCGATGTTAGGATGCCCTCGCTGGCGTTTTTTGGGTTGTGCTCTTTGAGGTAGGTGATGAAGCCCTTGCGTAAATCAAGAAGCTGGGAGCTGGTTTCTGTGGCAACCTTACGGCTGATGTCAGAATACTGGTCGAGACGTTTGTCGTCCGGATTGGCGCCGTTCGGTTTTTCGCCAATCACGGTGGGTGTGCAGAGGATAACTCTGGCGCCAATGTCGTTGATCTTTTGAATCATGTCCCTGAGGCCACTCTCAAAATCCTCTGGTGTGGTGCCTTTTTTGCCTCTGGCAACCACCCTAGGATGGGTCCAGTGCCAGACGTCGTTGATGCCGATGTAGATGAAGACGATGGTGGGCTTTTTCTGCAGCACGTCCTTGTCGAGACGCTGCTGGCAATTAGCAACTTTATGGCCACCGATGCCAGCGCCGATAAGTTCGATGTTGAGATCGGGGTAGGCCTTGGCGATGGCCTCGGCGCTGAGGTTGATGTAGCCACCTGGGCGGGCTCCCGCTGCGGTGATTGAGTCGCCAAGGAAGACGATGCGGTCGTTTTTCTTCAGCGGTGCTTGCTTGGCGTAAACGCAAGGGGCCAGGGCGAGCATGGCGAGGGTGGTGATTAGGAGTGATTTCATGATATCCTGATGGTTTTATTGTTAGGGTAGAGTGGGTGTTTGCCAGGCGGGCAGCGGTCCCTCGGCGAGCTGTTTTTCACAGGTCTTGCGGTAGCTGTCCAGACCGGTCATGCGCATGCCGTCATTGACCATGAAGGGGCGAACTTCCTGCCACCAGGTGTCGTAGGCGTCCATCATGGCGCGGGCGACTTCGGGTTTTTGTGCATAGAGGTTGTTGGTTTCGCCGGGGTCCTTGCCGATATCATAGAGTTCCTCGTTGTTGATCAGGCGATATTGTGCGCTGCGCACAGCAAAGCCCGCCTTGCCAGGCTTCTTATCGTACTGGGATCCGTCTGGTCCGACTTTGTCACTCCAGCGGCCGATATGATAGAAAAGCTTGCGATCGGGCCACGGCGCGCCGGTATCCTCGAGCAGGGGCAGCATGCTTCTGCCGTCAATGCCCTCGGGGGCTTCGCCACCTGCCAGCTCGACCAGGGTGGGTAATAAGTCAATATGGGCGCTCAGGTTCTTGCGCGAGACACCTTGCCCGAGTTTGCCTTTCCAGGAGAAGAAGGCGGGAACTTTGGTGCCGCCCTGGTGGGGGCTTTTTTTGCCGCCCTTGAGCCCAGCATGGAAGGCAGAGAGTTTGACGCCGTCGCGCTTGCCCACGGCCCCGTTTCCCGAACCGGCGAGGGTGGTGCCGTTGTCCGACATGAAGATGACCAGGGTCTTTTCCTCCAGATCCCACTCCCTGAGGCAGGTCATGAGACGGCCGACGTTCTCATCAATGTTCTCGACCATACCGTAGAAACCCTGCTGGTTATGCTTGAAGCCGTAGCCCAAGAATTTCTCCCGTTTGTCTGCCGGGGCGATGAAGGGTCCGTGCGGGGCGTTGGTAGAAATATAAGCGAAGAAGGGTTTGTCTTTGTTATCTCGGATCCAGGCTAGGGCCTGGGAGAAGAACACGTCCGTGCAGAAGCCGGTGGTTTTCACGAAGCTGCCGTTGTGATGGACGATCGGATCCTGGTAGTTGTTGCTCGGCGCGTCCATCGGCTGGGTAATGCCGCCTGAGCCGTGGATAAAGACCTCGTCAAAGCCGCGCTCAGCGGGAGTGTAACCGGGCCCATCGCCGAGGTGCCACTTGCCGAAAATGCCCGAGACGTAGCCTGCTTTTGCCAGGTGCTGGGGCAGGGTGGTGGCGGAGGGCGCTAACCGCTCCCGGCCGCCCCCAGTGTGGGTGACACCATTCTTGAAGGGGTGGTTGCCCGTCATCAGGGCGGAGCGGGTGGGGGAGCAGGTTGGGCTGACGTGGAAGTCCGTGAAGCTGACACTGCGTGCGTGCAGGGCATCGAGGTGCGGGGTTTCCAGCCAGGGGTGGCCGTGGCAAGCGAGTTGGGCGTAGCCCTGGTCATCGGTGAGCACTAGGATGATGTTGGGGCGGCTGCCCGCGAGCTCGCCCGCCAGCAAAGAGCTCGCT
>ENA-OUOG01004548-OUOG01004548.1-marine-metagenome-genome-assembly--contig:-NODE-4548-length-11884-cov-7.254002_pt1 | contig 11884 bp, 10 predicted proteins | sample MGYA00248635_ERZ508505 | MGnify/ENA primary metagenome ERZ508505 (study PRJEB26176, sample SAMN06267871) | marine metagenome | isolation source: Saanich Inlet, British Columbia, Canada | place: Pacific...
TAATGAACCTATTTGATATAGGAAAAGAAACTAAGCATCAGAACACAACTCGTGTTCTGGTGTATCCAAACGTCACATTCCAAAAAGACTTGGAGAAGGATAGTTATATCCAAGTCATTAAGAATCAGATTCGTCTGTTAAATGAGATGCGTGATGACTTGTGGTTCTATCTTATTCTGACAGAACCTACCCCATCGTTGCAGTTTGATAACGTCACACAGATGTATATTGACCTACCAACTTATCCCCCAACAATGCGTTCTCATTTTGACGTATCTAAACTACAAAAGATGTTGGGTGAGAAACTAGACTTTGATTTGGTGATGACACATCTACCAGAACACACACATGCATTGAAGAATACTCTATATAATGTAACACACCACGTTCCCCCATTCTTTGGGTATTGTCATTGGTTTGACGTGAAGGACGTTGTTGCATGGCCTAAGGATAGTTTCCTACAAAACATTACAGGACTATTAGAATACGACAAGTGTTATTTGAATACACAACACCAAAAGGACTTGGTTATCAATCAGGCAAAGGAAACATTCAATGATAAGACTGTTTCTAAACTAAATGATATCTTGACAGTTCAACACTTGGGAGTGAACTCAGAGGACATTGTAAACGAAATAAACGAAACACCAGAAAAGATTATTGTCTTTAACCACAGACCAGATACTTACAAACACTTCAAAGAATTTATTGCAGTGATGGATAAGTTGTGGGATATTAGACAAGACTTTAAAGTATGGATTCCATTGTTAGAGAAACCTAATCGTGATTATGTTGTTACAACAAAAGGTGATAAGCAATGGTATTACAAACAACTTCAAAAGTGTTACGTTGGATTTTCACCTAAACAGACATACGGTGGTTGGAGTGTTGCAACTACAGATGGTATGATGAATGGTGTTCCTTATGTGATGTATGATGATACATATTATCACGAACTAAATCCGAAAGGTGATTTCTTTGAGAATGATGATATTGCATTGACTCTTTTAAATAACTATTTGGATGACCCACAATATCGTAATGAACAAGCAGAACAGGCTGTGGATTGTATTCGTGAATCTCTTATCTATAAAGACAATATTAGATTGATGAATGAATATATGAATGATTTGTTATCGAAACAGAAGGTGATGGGTGACAGTGATAAACTGAAAGAGATTATTGAATACATTAAATCTAGGGGTGATGTTACAAAAACAGAACTCATGAATTGGTTGAATTGGGGTAGGGGTATTAAGTGGACACCTTATCGAAGAGCCCTAATCAATCATCCCAACATTTACGATGTAAATGGGGCAGAACCAAAATACTGTTGGGTTGAGAAAACTTCTTGACAAATCAGTATATTCTTGGTATAGTAGACAATCAATAGACCTAAATTAAAGGAACACACAATGACTGATGAAGAACTCTTGCTAGACTACACTCGTTTTGTAGATGAAGTTACGTCTGATGAATCAAAGGATGCACAAGCATTTAATGACTCACTAGATATTATTGATGAAATGACCGATGGTGTGGTTTCACCAGAACGTTTGATTACTGCTGCATTGGGTATCAGTGCTGAAGGTGGTGAGTTCACTGAGATTGTGAAGAAGTGTCTCTTCCAAGGGAAACCTATGGATGAACATAATATCTATCACATGAAACGTGAACTTGGAGATGTCATGTGGTATATTGCACAAGCATGTATTGCACTGGATACTTCTATTGAAGAGGTTCTTTATATGAACATCGCAAAACTAGAAGATAGGTATCCAAACGGTTTTGAGGCATTTCGTTCTGAAAACAGGAAAGAAGGAGATATATAATTTATGGACTTTCTAAAAGATATTGCCAAGACAGCAGGCAACGAATATGCTGCACTTGTATCAGATGGTGTTGAGGCAGGGGATGTAGATTCCTTCATTGATACAGGTAGTTACATCTTCAACGCACTACTCTCAGGCAGTATCTATGGTGGACTTCCTGCTAATAAGATTACTGCTGTTGCTGGTGAATCTGCAACAGGTAAAACATTCTTTGTGATGGGTATGGTTAAGTCATTCCTTGATGCAAACCCAGATGCTGGTGTCTTGTATTTTGAGTCTGAATCTGCAATCACAAAACAGATGGTAATCGACAGAGGTATTGACCCCTCTCGTATGGTTATTCTTCCAGTGACTACGGTGCAAGAGTTTAGAACTCAGGCAATCAAAGTTCTGGACGCATACCTTACACAGAATGAGGCAGACAGGAAACCTATGATGTTGTGTCTTGACTCACTTGGTATGTTATCTACAACGAAAGAAGTAGAAGACACTGCTGATGGTAAAGAGACTCGTGACATGACTCGTGCTCAAGTTCTCAAGGCTGCATTTCGTGTATTGACTTTGAAACTTGGTAAAGCAAAAGTTCCAATGGTAGTTACAAACCACACATATGATGTTGTTGGTTCTATGTTCCCAACCAAAGAAATGGGTGGTGGTTCTGGACTAAAGTATGCGGCATCATCTATCGTATATCTTTCTAAGAAGAAGGAGAAGGATGGGACTGAGGTTGTTGGTAACATTGTTCACTGTAAGAATGCGAAGTCTCGTTTGACAATCGAAAACAAGATGGTTGATGTTCGTCTGATGTATGAACGTGGACTTGACCGTTACTATGGATTGCTTGAACTTGCATTGAAATACGGTATCTTCAAATCTGTATCTACTCGTATTGAGTTGCCTGATGGAAGTAAAACCTTTGGTAAGACAATCAACAATCAACCAGAGAAGTTCTATACTCCAGAGATTATGAAACTGCTTGACGATGCTGCATCACAAGAGTTTAAGTATGGCAATAAAAAGATACAGGAAATCTTAGAAGAGGAAATTGAAGAAGTTGATGAGTGATTTCATTCGTGTATATGAAGATGTAATCAGTCCAGATTTCTGTAAACAACTTATTGCAGTTTTTGAAGAGTCTCCTCAATACCATGAAGAGATTTCTTTGGAAGGGCATCGTTCCTTTCAACAGATTACATTTCAACAACATAAAGAACTGAAACCTTTTGGGGATTCTCTCCAAGAGGTTTTCAACATGTATATCAGTCGTTACATGGAAGACTGTAATGTTACAGATAAGATGTTCCCACAACAATTCGCATTTGAAATGTTTCGTATGAAGAGATATCTTCCTAACGACAAAGATGAATTCAATGACCATGTTGATGTGGGTAACTATGACAGTGCCAGACGTTTCCTTGTTTTCTTTCTTTATTTGGATGAAAATGATGGGGGTAATACAGATTTTCCACACTTGGGTGTTTCAGTTCCCCCCAAAGCTGGACGTATGTTAATGTTTCCTCCGATGTGGACACATCTACATGCTGGACGTAAACCGATTGATAAACCGAAATATATCATAGGGAGTTATTTGCACTATGTCTGATATTAAAGACATGTATACATTTGTAGAGAATAAAGACAAGACTTGGACAGGTATTGGACTGACTGAAAAAGCTGGTAAGTATCAAGGAGTCGTCTACAAATACGGTAAGGTTAGTGTTGACGAAAATAAAAATAATGAAGATGCCACTTTACAATTTGAGTGGGATATGTTAGACTCTAACGGACTACCAAAAGAAATGATTGGAGAAGATTTCTTTCAGTTAATTGGAGATATTCTACAGGATATAATTTTAGAACAATTAGATAAGGATGAATTGCAATATGTCAACACAGACAATCGAAAGAACGACACTCAGTAATCTGATTTATTCAGAGGACTACACTCGCAAGGTGTTGCCCTTTATCAAACCAGAATATTATTCAGACCCACATGAACGTGTTGTCTTTGAGGAGATTAACAAGTTTGTTGAAAAATACAATGCTCAACCAACAAAAGAATCTCTTTCGATTGAACTGGATGGACGTAAAGATTTATCTGATGAAGGTTTCAAAAAGGTTCTAGAGATTATCCAAACACTTCAAAAGAATGAAGTGGATATGAACTGGTTGATTGATACAACCGAAAAGTTCTGCAAGGACAAAGCAGTTTACAATGCAATCCTTAATGGTATTCAAATCATTGAGGGTAAAGACAAACAACATACTCCAGAAGCAATTCCATCTATTCTTACTGAGGCTCTTGCAGTTGCCTTTGATTCTCATGTCGGACACGACTATGTAGAAAATGGTGAAGAACGATTTGAGTTCTATCACAAGAAAGAAGAGAAACTTGAATTTGACTTGGAATACTTCAATAAGATTACCAAAGGTGGACTTCCACAGAAAACTCTGAATATTGCACTTGCCGGAACTGGTGTTGGTAAATCGTTGTTTATGTGTCACATGGCAGCATCAACTTTGATGCAAGGTAAGAATGTTCTCTACATCACTATGGAGATGGCAGAGGAACGTATTGCAGAACGTATTGATGCTAACTTGATGAATATTAGTATGGATGACTTACACAATCTTCCTAAGAAGATGTTCACTGATAGACTATCTAAGATTCAATCTAAGACAAATGGTAAACTGATTATCAAAGAATATCCAACTGCATCTGCTCATAGTGGACACTTTCGTGCATTGATTAAAGAACTTGCACTGAAGAAGACATTTCGTCCAGACATTATCTTTATTGATTATCTGAACATCTGTTCTAGTTCTCGTTTCAAAGGTAACGCAAACGTTGGTTCTTATTTCTATATCAAGGCAATCGCAGAAGAATTGAGAGGTCTTGCTGTGGAAATGAATCTACCAATCATGTCTGCAACACAAACAACTCGTGGTGGTTATGCAAACTCTGACGTAGGACTAGAGGACACTTCAGAATCGTTTGGACTTCCAGCCACTGCTGACCTAATGTTTGCCCTCATCTCAACAGAAGAACTTGAGGGATTGAACCAGATTATGGTGAAGCAATTGAAGAACCGTTATAATGACCCAGGCATGAATAAGAGGTTTGTGGTTGGTATTGATAGGGCAAAGATGAAGTTATATGACTGTGAACAAGAGGCACAGGATGATATAGTTGACAGTGGACAAGATGACACACCTGTCTTTGATAGAGGACAGAATCAAAAATACGACAAGTTCAACGATATCAAGTTCTAACTCCTTTTCCTTATAAATAGATGTGTAATATTATTTGTTTGAATGGAAAAGGTGCAAATGCAAAGTTTTAAACATTCCTTATTGTCTGAAGGAGCCATGGGTTATGCCGATGTCTTCAAAAGAAACAATAAAGTATCATTTATTGACAAAGCAGTCAAAGGAGAACTTGTCGATACAAAGGGCAAGAAACTGCCTCCTGTTGACCCCAACTCTGAGCTTATTGGTTATCTAAATCGTAATGATGCAGATAACACAAAAGAGTTCCAAACTATCCTAACAAGAACTTACGGACAATCTCTTACACAACTGTCAATTGACAAGATTGAAAATGGTTTTTCCACACAAGGTGCTGGTGTAGCATCTGGTGCTGATTGGGAAAACATTATTACTTCACACTACAATCGTCTCTCTGGAAATGAGGGGTATGACTCTGATGCAGATGTGGAATCAGAGAAGTTCGATGATTGGCATAATGAAACTGGTGAGAAACTCGCACAGTCATTTATCAATCAAATTGGTAAATCGCCAATGCAACAGTTCGGTAAAGGTAAGTCTAAAGCAAATCTGTCAAACTTTTGGATATCCAATGGTGGAACTGATGGAACACCTAAGACGGATATGTTCAATTCACAATATAATATTTCTCTTAAAAAGGCTGGTGGTTCTCAATTAGCATCTGGTGCAAAGGGTGAAACCGTTGCAACATATAATGCTGCTCTTGAATATTTGGGTTCTGCTGGTGTTACTCCAGAGATGGAAAAGATTCTCAAGATGATTGAGGAAGGGTTTCAGAAGGTTGCAACTAAACATACTGTTGGTGCTCTTGACAAACTGTCAAAGAAGAATAAGGGTGACCTTTCTCCAGCAGATGCAAAAGCAGTTGCACAGTTTACAGAAACACAACAGTTTCACACAGAATTAAATAAAGAATTAAAGAAGCATATGAACTTTGAGAAACAACCAGATTTTCTCAAATGGTATACCTATGAAGCAATGTCTGGTTACAAGAAGTTCTCACTTAAACAGGCTGCGGCATCTGTTTGTATGGAATTCAATGCAGACAAAGGAACAGTCTCAAAGTTTATTGAAGTGACTGCCGATGGTAAAGCTTCTGGACTTACTGATAATCCAAGTGTTGGTGCAAAAGTAGTTAGTATTTCTAAAAAGGTAAAGGTATATGCTGCATATAAGTCTGGTGGTGGTAACCCATATTCTACACTAAGACTTGGACTTGCAGAAGACAAACAATCATTTGATAAAACTCCTACTCTTGCTGGTATTATTAGAGAAGAAGTGATGAATGATAAGATTTGTGGTATGTTGGTAGAAGACAGATATCAACTGGACGAATTTACAATTATCAAAAAAGCATTTGGTAAATTGAAAAAGATGGGTAAAGATATTAAAATATGGTTTAATAGTTTGTTGACAAGAATTCTAGAAAAGGTTAAAATAGTATTTGATAAAATTAAGAACATGGGTTCTAAAATGTATGAAGCACTATTTGGTTTTCTTAATATTAAGGTTGATAAAGTTAAAGCATCTCTTCCTAATGAACTTGAAGGGTTTGTATAATGTTAAAGTTTGCTGATTATCTAACAGAAGACAAGGCTGGTAAGAACCTTCACCTAGAACATATCGAAGATGAGATTCTCAACTTTGGTGTGAATGGTGGTCGTGCTGCAATTAACTTTGTTCGTTCTCTGAGAGATATGTTGGCAGGAAACTCTCGTTCATCTGTAAACATGACTGTTAAGTGGGATGGTGCTCCTGCTATCTTTGCTGGTATTGACCCTGCTGATGGTAAGTTTTTTGTTGCAAAGAAATCAGTATTTAACGTCAATCCAAAACTGTATAAATCAAATGCAGATATTGATGCAGACACTAAGGGTGACTTGAATGCAAAGTTCAAAGTTGCACTGAAGTATTTCCCCAAGTTGGGAATCAAGGGTGTTCTTCAAGGAGACTTGATGTTCACTGGTTTAGAAACAGAAACAATTGATGGGATTAAGTATTACACATTCCAACCAAACACAATTGTCTATGCAGTTCCAGTAGACAGTGACCTTGGTAAAACAATGAACAAATCAAAGATTGGTGTAGTTTGGCACACAACATACACTGGAGATGACTTACAATCTATGCAAGCATCATTTGGTGCAAACATTAGTGGAATGACTGCAACGTCTGATATTTGGATGGATGACGCAACCTATAAGGATGTTGCTGGTAAGGCAACAATGACACAAACAGAAACAGAGGCTGTTACTGCATCTCTATCAAAAGCTGGAACGACATTCAGAAAAGTCAACTCTGCACTACTGAAGAAGTTTTTGAGTATACAAGAGAATACCTTTGGTTCTGGTAACCTTGCTGGTGGTTCATTAAAGACTTACAATAATAGTAAGGTAAGACAGGGGGAGAAGATTACTAACCCTTCTTCTCATGCAACAGGATATATTAAGTGGGTTGAAGACACGTTTCAAAAACAAATTGATAAACTGAAGACCCCTGCTAAGAAACAAGAATTAGAGACTAAAAAGAAAGAAGTTGTTCGTGAGTTGAAGAAACACACAAAGAACCTCGCAAGTATTATTGAGTTTCAGAACCATATTGTAGACGCAAAGATGGGCATTATTAAGAAACTAAATAGTGTTAAGCAGATTGGAACATTCATTCGCACAAGTAATGGATTTAAGGTTACTGATGGTGAGGGATATGTTGCAATTGATAGAGTATCTGGAGACGCAGTTAAACTGGTAGACAGAATGGAATTTAGTTTTAATAACTTTACTGCAATCAAGGCATGGGACAGATGAAGACTTTTAGAGAATTATCTGACGAACTTATTGAACGTAAGGTTATGTCTCGTGACCAGAGACGTAAAGCTGCATTGCGTATGACGAAACTTGCAAGGTCTTCTGCTTTTAAATCAAAGGTGCAACGTAAGAAGTTGAAGATGGCAGACCCTGCTACAATTCATAAACGTGCATTGAAGAAGGCAAGAGAAGTTGTTATTCAGAAGTATTCTGGACTAGATAAGTCACAATACCAAGAACTTCCAGTTGCAGCAAGACTAGAATTAGATAATCGTATTGTTGCAAAGAAGGGTGCTGCAATTCAAAAGATTGCAAAGAAGTTAAAGATTAAAGTTAAAAAAGCAGAAAAAGAAAGATTACAACAAGTAAGACAGGGTAGTTCAGAATGAAAAGTTTCGCAGAATTAAGAGAAGCAAGAGAAAAGGTTGCTGTCTTTACGTTTGGTAGATTCAATCCGCCAACTACAGGACATGAAAAACTGATTGAGAAATTGGCATCTGTTGCGAAACAGAATAGTGCTAACTATTTTGTATACCCATCTCATTCCCAGAATCCTAAGAAAGACCCCCTTCCTCATGCAAAGAAGATTGCATATATGAGGGCAATGTTTCCAAAACATAAGAGAAACATTATTGCATCAAAACAAAGAAATGTATTTGAGATTGCAACTGAACTTTATGGTAAAGGATTCAGTTCAGTCGTTATGGTTGTAGGTTCTGATAGAGTTGATGAGTTTCAATCTCTACTAACAAAATATAATGATGTAGAAGGTAGACATGGTTTCTACAATTTCCAAAGTATTCAAGTAGTATCTGCTGGTGAAAGAGACCCAGATGCAGAAGGTGTAACTGGAATGTCTGCATCTAAGATGCGTGCTGCTGCATCTGCAAATGACCTTGAACAATTTAAGTTGGGACTTCCTTCTGGATTTAGAGATGGTGAAAAACTATTCAGTGATGTTCGTAAGGCAATGGGTATTAGAGAATCATTCCTTCCAGCATCTACAGAAATCACAGATGAAGATATCTTTCGTGACTTGTATCTGAAAAAAGAAATTCTGAATATTGGTGAAGAAGTTGTTGATTCCTATACTGGTGTCACTGGTGCAGTAATTCGTAGAGGAACAAACTATGTTACCTTTGCAGAAGAAGATGGAACAACTCATCGTAGGTGGTTGTATGAATTGCAACTAGACGAAGAACTTGATGAGAAACAAGACAAAGATATTAAGGATAAAAAGGGAACACAACCCGCTAAGTATTTTGCAAAAGATGCCGAAGGTGATGAAATGGCAAAGTCTACTAAAGACAAAAGAGATGCACATTTCAACAAAGGTAAAGAGAAGTCAGATGATGACTCCTCTGCATACAAACCTGCTCCAGGCGATGCATCTGCAAAAACTAAACCATCTAAGTCTACAAACAAGATGAAGAAAAAGTTTCCAGATTTATATAAGGAAACAGTAGAAGAAGGTGCTGCAGATAAGTCTCTTGCAAAGAAAGCAGATGCGTCTGGTATCTCAGTTTCTATTCTTAAACAAGTTTATAAGAGAGGTGTTGCCGCATGGAGAACTGGACATAGACCAGGCACAACTCCAGAGCAGTGGGGACACGCAAGAGTCAACAGTTTTATTACTGGTGGTAAGACACGAACAACTGCTGATGCAGACTTGTGGAAACAACACAAAGGCAAGTCTGAAGAAAATGAAGACCCTCGTGAAGTAGGAACAGATGCAAGAAGAGAGGCGACTCAAGAAATGACTCCAGGCCAGAAGGTAAAGTCGTTTACAGAACATGTAAACTGTGGAACACCAGATTGTTGTAATCAGTGCGAAACATCTAATTTAATTGAATCTAACATCTATCGTGTTGGTTCAGAAAAATACTTTGAGTTCTTTAATGAGAAAAGGTTGCAATTTGAACAAGGTAAGTTAAATTTGCAAGGTTTTGATAAGGAATTGATTGAAGGGGATATTGGTAAGTTTGCCATGTATGAAGGTGAACATGTTCCTCTAGACTGTCCTATGATGGAATCAGAGTATCAAGGAAAAGACGTTGAACTAAATAAACCAAAGGTTGGTGGTGCTAAGAAATACTATGTCTATGTAAAAGACGGAGACAAAGTAAAGAAAGTTTCTTGGGGCGACACAACTGGTTTGAAAGTTAAACTGGATGACCCAGCAGCAAGGAAATCCTTTGCGGCACGTCATGATTGTGAGAACCAAAAAGACAAAACAAAGGCAGGATATTGGGCCTGCAATTTGCCTCGTTATGCGAAAGAACTTGGATTGAGTGGTGGAGGAAACTTCTTTTGGTAAAACCATATAGTGAAGTAGTAGAAAATGATTATATCATAAGGGAATTTTCTGGTGAGGTTAGTGAGTCAGAATTAATCTGGCACAGAGACAAGAAAACCAGAAAAGTTGTTATATTAAGGGGCGAGGGTTGGAAAATCCAAATGGACAATTCTCTGCCAGAAACATTAAAAGAAGGTAGAGAATACCATATTCCTAAGATGGAATATCACAGATTAATAAAAGGAACAGGAAATCTGTTGTTACAGATAAAGGAAAAAGACTATGACTAGATACAGTTCTACGATGCGTGATGCCCTCGCTAAAATTCGTGGGGGAAATCTTCACGAAGCACCAGAAGATAATATGCCTGCATCACCAGATGAAGGTGGTATGGCAATAGACCAACTTAAATTCATGGCGTATGCCGCAAACAAAATCATGCAACACATTCAGAGTGGTGGCGAGTTCCCAGAATGGATGCAGAACAAGTTGTCTGGCACACATGAAAAGATGAAATCTCTTTATGCAAACATCGAACATGATGACATGAATGAGGCAGTTCTTGCTAATCGTGACTATAAAGTCAAAGATGGTAAAGTGCATATCTCAATGGCAAACTTTAAGAAGGTTTCTAAAGATTATAAGAATGACACCAGAGGTAAAGAACGTATGGTAGTTCTTGACCCTAAGACACAGGCGACTGTTTCTATGCCTGTTGTGTTTGAGGAAGTTGACCTTGAAGAAGGTGCATTTAGTGAACTACAAATTGTTGCAAAAGACTTGGCAAAGTATGCTGCAAAAGATAAAAAAGGTATGGACTATAAAGACTTCATGAAAGCTGCGGCAATGATGAAGACAGGTAAAGTAAAAGAACTTAGTAAATTCACTATGGACTTGGATACAGAACCAAGAGATAAAATTATCGACATGGTGAAGAGTGCTGTCGGCAAAGATGCCGCAGAGAAGATATTCAACGTTACTATCAGAGAAGGTAAATCATCTACTGGTTACGAACTCTATCACAAAGACTTTTCATCTGCAATGAAACACGCATATGACTTTGCAAAGAAGAAGTTTGGTATTGAAGTTGACCCTAAAGAGATTGATGACAAGGTTGCATCAGGCCCTCGTAAACCATCAAAGGGTAAGACTAACTCTTATCGTTTAATGGGCAAAGATGGTAAGAAGGCAATCCAAGTTCAAGTCTATGGTATGGACAACGGTAAATACGAACTGAACATGTATAAAGAGTCTATGGATTTGGAAGAAAGTTTTGACCTTGATGAGATGAAGATGGATGACCCCAAGCTAGTCAAAGCATTTGACAAGCTTAAAAGAGGAGACACTATCAAACTCAAGACTAGTTCTACAATCAGCAAGGGAACAGACTTTGTTGATTATGTTGTGAAAGCAAAGAACACTGTAAACAAAGGTAGAGTAGAAAAAGTTACTCTTGCAACTAAAGGTAATGAGGGTGCAGTCAAGAAGTTCCTATACAAGAGAGATGGTAAGGTAACATTTGCTATCGGTGATATGGGTGCATCTATTGATGATATCAAAGAAGGTGTAGAACCTATCCAGTGGCCTTCCCAACCACTAGAAGAGAAACTAAAAGTCTCTGATGGTTTGGGTGCATGGATTGATGACTTCAAGAAATCAGACGC
>ENA-OUOG01004550-OUOG01004550.1-marine-metagenome-genome-assembly--contig:-NODE-4550-length-11883-cov-5.706590_pt1 | contig 11883 bp, 10 predicted proteins | sample MGYA00248635_ERZ508505 | MGnify/ENA primary metagenome ERZ508505 (study PRJEB26176, sample SAMN06267871) | marine metagenome | isolation source: Saanich Inlet, British Columbia, Canada | place: Pacific...
AAGCTTGAGCGAAAAGAAGGCCAATGTGAGGATCTCATCTAACGGTTTATACTTGGTCAAATGATGTAAATACTCTGCTAATCCTATCGTCCAAAAACGTTCATTAACAAAGTCTTCGGTAAAATCATTTTCGGCTGCCTTTTCTTTTAAAAAGATTAATTCTTCGGCAGTGATCAATCCATCATCAAAAATGATATGTATAAGGTTGTCTAAATAGGGGTTATTTTGTTCTAGACTTCTCTTCGCATCTAAAATAATATCCTCAGAGTAGCCAAACTCTTTGGCTTTAGATTTAAGAAACGCCTCCTCGCATTCCGTAATGATATTATCCTTGACTACAGACTTGATCAAATAATCGACTTTTTCTATACCAGTAGAAACCTTTATGAGGTCATTCTTGAAAAGAACTCGTAACTCTTCATTTAAATCAAACTCCTCAAAATCGCCAATAACTGATTCTATCTTTCTTCGAACTATTTGATCGATCGATTTCAAGTTAGTATTGACTTTATCTGTGACCTTCCATCTATAGTTAAACAAGTAAGGATTATAAATAACCTTGTCTCTAAGATCTCTATAAATGATCTTATTGATCTCGCTCTTTGTAACACGTTCACCATAAACCGCTCTAATCTTTGCGGAGATTGCTCTGGCTTTCATAGGTGAAGAGCTTCCCTTAATTATTTCCTCAATAATCTTTACAAGGTTTTTTGTACGATTTACCTCTTGTTTTGGGCTTTTTGTGTTTGCAGTATTATAGACCTTTTCGATTTGAGCCGTGGTAAGTCGAATACCAAACTCCTGAGAGATTTTGTATCTAATTTCTTGATCTGTTAATCCCAAATCATGTAGTTCATGGACTCTTTTTGTGTGCAGATATCCCATAATCCTATATTGAAATTCGTATTACTTTATTAGGTTCTATTCCAGGTATCGCCATAAGAACATGCGAATCCTGAACAATTTCTGCTGTACAGGCACTTCCGGTAGAAGCTGAAAATTTATTTCGTTGTTTGCTGAGGTATTCCTCATTCTCCTCTTTACTGAGGGTTAGGCTAACGATATTATCAACCTTTGGGGAATCTTGAAAATTCTCAACCCCATCAACGCCGATAACCTCAGCTAATATTCTTTCTTTTTTCTTTTTATAAAATGAAACTCGAGATTCTAATTCTCTAAGTGCTATCTCTGCCGCTTTACCTAGGCCTACAATACCAGGAACATTGTATGTCCCTCCGCGTTTAGACTTTTCCTGACTTCCACCATGCATAAATGGTTGCAGTGAATCAGGATTTTTAAGGTATAAGGCACCAACACCCTTAGGACCACTTATCTTGTGTGCACTAAGACATAGGTAATCCACATCAAGGTCTGTTACATCTACTTCCATTTTACCAACTGCTTGTGTAGCATCGGTAAAAACAGGAATTCCTTTTTCTTTTGAAATAGAAACAACCTCATGTATAGGCTGAATAACACCTGTTTCATTATTTACAAGCATCAGACAAACTAGAAAAGTCTTCTCTGTAAGTGATTGTGATAGTTCATCTAAATCAACGATACCATTGGCATCTACTCCTACTCTAGTTATTTGACAACCTATTGTCTCTAGATAATTAGCAACCTCTAGGACCGCCTTGTGCTCTATGGCAGAAACAACTAAATGATTTTTACCAGTTTGAAGCCCAGTAAAAAAAGAAGATTTTAAAACGTGATTAATCGATTCAGTAGAACCGCTATTGAATATAACCTGATCCTTAGTAGCCCCGATTAATTCAGCAACCAATTCTCTTGCAGAATCAATAGCCTGTTTTGGTTTTACAGCGTGTTGATTTGAAGCCGACGGATTACCAAAGTGAATCTGAAAATAAGGCTTCATAGCTTCATAAACCCTATCGTCCATAGGGGTTGTTGAAGCATTATCAAGATATAGGGGAGCTAGAAAATCCAATTTCGATCTCATTATATCAACAATTTAGTAAAATCAGATAGGAATCGAATAGATTTTAGGCTTTATGAGCAGGGTTTGTAATTATTCTAATAACAAACAATCGGAATACACTGTAAGTAAGATGTAAATACCGAATTCACACATACACAAAATTGAATTTTTAGTTAATCCACATAACTTTAGAAATAAACCTATTCCCATGAAAAAATTATCTGTATTTCTGATCACATTAATCTTCCTAACATCAAATACTATAAAGGCGCAAGAAAACGCAGGTGCAGCTGCAGCAGCTGGTGCCCTTGTAGGTGCAATTGCTGCCATTGCAGCGATAGACCAAATTGAAGAAAGTTTGGAACTGATCGCAGTTGAACGAGTGTTAGAGGCCTACCCTTTTTTAACCAACTTCGAACTAAAGTCCGCAACATTAAAAGGCACGAAGGCTAAAGATCTATCATCTGTAAGAGTTGTATCATTCAACATCACTGATTTAGACACAAAAGAAAGATATGTTCTATTTGCCTTCACTAGCTATGGTTGGGCCAATGAATACGGTGTAGATTTTTCTAGAATACTATGGAAAAACTTTAGACGGAATGAATGGAATAATCTAATGCAAAAGTATATTGAAACGGCTAGTGGAGAAAAAGTATCATTGCAGGACATTGCAGAAAGTAAAATTGTTAATTCTGGTGTGAAACAAGGAGGATTAAAATACATTGTCAAGTTTGATAAGTTGAAAGGAGACGTTTACCAAACCTCTGATTATTCAGATGAGTTTAAGATAGTCTTTAATGAAAAATCCCTAGGACTATACTTGAAAGCAACCTCCAATCTAATCCAGATAGCGCGATCTACAATTATAGAAACTCACGAACACCTTAATAGTGAGGAATAAAAGCTAAAAACTTTTACAATTACAGATTTGATTTGGACCCCCGTGGGTTTTAATAAACGTTTTAAGAAAAAAGCAGGCCGGTTAATATCATATAGGTTACCTAATACATTTTGTTAACTGAGATTATAAATAGCTATTAACAATTGGTAAGGTAATAGAAAGAACTAAAATGGAATCAACATTGACAAAGGGTCAAATTATTGACAACAATTTATTAGTAGAAATTTATAAGTGTAGTCCCCAAGGTGGAATGCGCTACTCTAAGCGTACAAATACTTTAGTATTGATAAGTAATCATGTTAAAGGAATTTATGATGATCGATGGGATGGTAGTGTTTTACACTATACTGGTATGGGTCAAAGAGGTGACCAGAAATTAAACTTCAGAGGTAATTCTCATCTCGCAAAAAGTAATGATTCAAATATATCAGTTGTTCTTTTTGAAGTGTTTCGGCAAAGAAAATATACATTTCAAGGTGAAGTTAAATTGATTTCAAAACCTTATCAAGAATCGCAAATCGATTCAACGGGTGAAAAAAGACTTGTCTGGATGTTTCCTATTGCATTGCACGATAGATCTCAACCTTTTAGCGATCTAGATGATCTATACAGCTTGGCAAAAGAAAAAGAAAAAAAAGCTCAAAAAATGTCCCTTCCGGATCTTTTAGACATCATTGATACATTTCAGAAAAAACCTTCAAAAAGAAGCACAACGGTTGATCAATATGATAGAAATGAATACGTAAAAGAATATGCATTAAGAAGGGCAAAAGGAAACTGTCAGTTGTGTGGTAATAAAGCGCCATTTACAAATAAAAATGGAAGACCCTTTTTAGAAGTTCATCACATAGAATATCTCCGAAATGGAGGGAAAGACTCAGTATCAAACGTAGTTGCCCTGTGCCCCAATTGTCATAGAAAGGTTCATATTCAAGAAAACTCAGAAGATGTTCAGAAAATGACATTACTAGCTAAAACCAAAATCTAATGATAGATGTTTGTTGTGCGCTAATCAAAAACGAGCAGGGTAAAATACTTATTGCCCAAAAAGCAAGTGGTCAATTCAAGAATAGATGGGAGTTTGTTGGTGGTAAAGTTGAGATTGGTGAAAGTCATACAGATGCATTGATACGTGAGATAAAAGAAGAACTTGGTCTAGACATTGTTGTAGGGGATCGTTTTATGTCAAGCATCCATAGATATGACAACCAAGAAATATTACTAACCGCATACTTTGCAGAGATAAAATCAGGTAAAATCACTTTAACAGAGCACAATAAAATTGAATGGGTAAAAAATTATGACCTCATGAGTTATGATTTGTTAGAGGCAGATAAACCCATTGCAAAAAAACTTATTAAGAAGGAGTATTAGCAAAAAAGTGTAGGTGCTTTGTTAGGCCTCAGCTAATAGATAGTATAGCTTATCTATAAACCCTTACCAAGCAGTTTAGTTTAAGTCCCCCTGTATAGAGACGGGTTAAACTAAATCGGTATTTCATCCTTAATATCTAGCAAAATGAAGTATTTCTTATCCTGAAGACCAACAATACTTTCTGTATTCATCCTAGAAAAGAGCGTCTTAATAGCATTATCACCCAAGGAAACATTAATGGATTTCATAAACGCTTTAAGATTAGTTATTGATTCAGAATAACTAGCTCCAGAACTTTGAAATTCCTTGAATGCCTCATCAGCAAACTGCACTAGTTCTTTCTTACTGAATCCAGCTATGATGTCTGCATTCTTTTGTTTTCTCTGATAAGTAGCAACATCTCCTATCAAAAAAGGGACACCATCTGGATTCACTTCGATTCCGAAAGGATCTGTTTCTAGTCTCCTTGAAAAGTTCATGAATACCTGACTCTGATTTGGGTTAATACCCTTTTTAACTTCGAATACACTCTCGGCTTTATTCTGAAGTTCTGACCCAATATGACCCCTTAAGTTATCATCTGACTTATTCTGATGTAGCACCGTCATTAAATGGACATTATATTTCTCAGTCCACTTCATAAACAAATTCGAAACATCTGTAGCTTCTTCCTCACTATTTATAGAGCGAACAAGGTCTCGAGCTCCATCGATAATAACCACATCAATATCCTCTGTGTTGTGGAGTGTATCCTCTATAAACCTCAACCGTTCTTTGGTACCAAGCTCTCTTAACTTGTATAGTATAAAACGATTTTCATCAACACCTCTATGATGAAGTCGTTGAATGATTTTCTGGCAGTCAGCACCACTTTGTTCAGTGTCAAAATAGATGATGTTACCCTTTAGGTCTTCAAAATTTGTTAGCAGACGTTCACTAACAGCATCACTCGATAACATGTGCGAAACAAACAGGGTACACAGAAAAGACTTTTTACTTTTAGGTTTACCGCTAATTACAGAGATATTTCCTTTAGAGAACAAGGGGACTTCAGTTTCATCAGAGTTAACGAAGTTTAGTAGATGTGTTTCATCATAGTACTGATCACTTAATAAAACACGCAGTTCAGTTGCTCTTACTTTCCAGGACTTACGAATTGTTTCAGTTTGCTGTGTCATTTAAAATTTAATTAAAGAATTAATGATTTCGGACTTTTTGAAATACACACGGCCGCCTATTCCATAACGATTAATTAGACCTTGCCTAGACCAACGGTCTAAGGTCGCAGAACCGACATCTAGTAACTGCATAGCTTTCTGTCTTGTCAATAGATCCTCTCCCTGCACCGCCTCTATAATTTCTGGAAGCTTGTCAAGACGTTTTTCGAAGTCTAATAACTTATCGTGTATGAAATAGGTTTCAGCCATATGTCATGTTTAACTGACACAAAACTGAGGTGGGGATTTTGATTATTCGTCCCCAAATTTGATAGTGGGAATTCTGGAAAGAATATCTTCCCTGGGAATACCAAGTTTTTCAAGATCTTTGGTCACTTCTTCAATAAACTTTTTTTTATTTACAGTAAAAGCTGTATTCTTCACTGACTTGGTAGTATTTAGTTGAGTCTGCAGATCGCTAAGATCTCTTCTCAATGTTTTGACATTAACACGTAATACAAGAGCTAAATATTTCGCTAAATCTTGTACTTGACTTACTTGTAGAACGGATTTTAGTATATCTAATAAGCCGGATAGTTGCAACACTAAAATGATTTTTGGAACTGAGGCCTTTTGACTAATGAACTCATCAATCTCATAGTCCTTGAGATAAGGTGAAGTATCAAATTGATCAAATCTAGGTTCGGCTGTAGAAATACTTTCTAACGATCCAAGATTCACGATTACAAAGCCATACTCTAAAGCTATACTCTTTAGTATTCGTGCGCAGGTTAGAATTTGGAACTCTATAAGTTTTTGATTTTTGAAATCAAGAGCATTCCAGTAGGTATCTCGCTTTCTTGTTATAAAGTTTTGACAGGACTCACAATAAGCTGTAGTAAAATACTCTAAAGCTTTAGATTCTTCTTCTGACGGGAAATAAGCATTTCTATAATCTTGAAACTTAGTGCGAATACGTTCAGGTTTTAAAAGAGGATGTGGTAATGGATATGATCCATTCACAAACTCCTCCATTTCATTAATCAATGATAAAAGGTTATCGGGATTAAGATTATCCCGAAGATTATGTATTTCGAGCTCGATATCTTTTATCTTGTTCATACGTTCTTTGCTTTTCTTGCGTGCTCTATGAAGCTATCTGCATAGAGATCTTTGTTTGAATGTGCATTTACGTAAGTTAAAAAAGTTTGCTCTTTTTTGTGTCCGGTAATCTTCATTATCAGAGGATTAGGCATTGTGCCAAAATGTCTAGTAGCAAAAGAGCGACGCATGATATGCGAACTAACAAATCGGTATTTTGGAGCCGTAACAACTGACTTTATATTTCTAGCTCCTGAAATATGCCCAGTTATATGCTGGTCGATTTTAGCCAATTGACAGATCTCCTTTAAGTGGTCGTTAAATTTCTGATTTAGTAGTTTTTTAGGAAACAAGCTATCAGTGCTAAGGATTTTGAAAGCAAGTTTTGATGCAACTGGTATGGTAACCGCAGTACCTGTTTTTTGCTGTATAACATCGATATACAAGTAGTTATCCTTAGATAATCGAACTTGATTTAGGGTTATCGTGAGTAGATCACTTACTCTCTGCCCTAACTGTAATCCTACAACAAACCATTTCCAAGAATTACACAACGGATGATCTTCATTCAGGTCGAGTGCCTCGATAGCTGAAATCTCATCATTATTTAAGGTAACCATGTCTGATCGTTCATCTGGAAAATAAGCTGGCGTTTTAAATTTGATAGCTCTTGCATCAATAGAATATCCTAAATCAAAAGCCCTATTTAGTATGGCCTTGACCAATTTAATATGCGAGTAGGTAGTAGACTGCTTAAGGCCTCGGTGCTCTCTGAACCAGAAAACAAAGTCTTGGAGTATATGGGGGCTAATTTTAGTTATACTGATCGATCCAAAGCCAGAGGTTCTATCAAACTCCTTCATTCGCCTTATTAGATCTTGATAACAGCGCCTAGTTTCATACTTAAGCATCCTGTCACTAAGAACATAACGCTCTGTGAAGTCAATAATATTTGTTTCTTTCAGATCAGGATTCGGATTAATAAACTTTGTAATCCAGTTTTCAAACACCTCTTTATTGATCAGTCCTAAATGTTTTAAAGAGCATTCATTAAGATGCTCTTGAAGTCGCGTCAGCTCAATATTGAGTGCTTTATTCTCGGCAGTAGTACTCTTTAATCTTCTTTTTGAAGAACTCCAGTCTGAAGATTTAATAATAAATGGAGTAGCAACCTCAACGGTCTTTCTACGAACTTTCGAGAATGCATAAATTTTTACGAATTCTTTTTTTCCTCTAACCCGGTAATTGAATGTATTCATATTTGCCAACTTTTTGCCAACCTTTTGTGATAATCAATGAGAAATCATGATAACTCATGATCACAAAATACGAATGTAAATACCTGATTATCAGATAAATGTAACTGATTTTCAGTGAATTAGCAAATGGCGAAAATAAGCCGCCTCGAGTACATAGCCCCTTTTTAATCATTTGATTATCAAGGGGTTTTTTGTTTTTTAACGGATTTTTGCCAACTACTAGACCTCTCTCAGCTCTTTAGCTTGACTCCAAATACCCTTGATGACAGCAGCCACTTGATCGTGTTCGATAAGGAAGGCGTCATGGCCATGAAGGGAGTAAATTTTAAAGTGATCAGTAGGTTTTCCCAGAGATCGGAGTGAATTAACCGTTTTATCGTCTTCTGTAGGAATGAAAAGTAAATCAGAGGTAATACTGACTACATAGAATTCGGTTTTTATAGGAGCAAAAACAGACTCAAAAGATTGATCTTCAGGTACGGCGTCAATCTGTCTTAGAATTTGATTCAGATGCCGATAGGCTCTGGCATGAAAGCGAGAGGTAAGGGCATCTCCGTGATAATCAAGCCAAGACTCTACCGCATAATTAGAACTTTTTCTTTCGCGCTGAAATCTCGAATCGAAAGATTGCGGCGTGCGATAGGTGAGCATAGCGTGTTGACGAGCAAGTTTTAGACCCCACTCAGTTTCTTCTTCTAACAGACGCTCCTGAATGTGACAATGGGCTATGATCCAATCGGTAGATTTCCAGTCAGTTGCGATAGGAACAAAACGCTTAAAATGGATGCGATTTTGGGCAACCATGCTCCAAGCAATTCCGCCTCCGACCGACCCAGCTACAAAAAGGGCTACTTCTGAAATAGATAAGTTTTCTAAACCGGTGATAAAAATACGTGCGATGTCCGAGGCAGTTAATTGGATGTCCGCGTCAAAGAAAAATCCGTCATACCCATTACCTGGTATATTAAAACACAATACGGTAGCTCGATCTGTATCAATAGCCTTAGCTGAACCCACGATGGGCTCCCACCAACCCTTGTCTCCGGTCAGACTAGAGTTGGCAGTAAGCGCGTGGCCGACCAAAATTAGCGGTGCTGACCCTAAGGGCCTACCGAAAACTTCGTAGCTCAGTGGAAAAGGATCAAGAACCCTTTTATTCACTGTTTCGAAATCACTAATCTCAATCGAACGTAACATACACTAATATACTTTCTTAAGCTAGAAAGGCTTGTTCTAAATCTGTTTTTAGGTCTTGAAGGTCTTCTAGGCCAACTGATAAGCGAATAAGCTCCGGTGTAACCCCAGTGGCTTCTTGTTGTTTTTCAGTTAACTGCTGGTGTGTAGTAGAAGCCGGATGCACAATGATCGATTTCGAATCACCAAAATTTGCTGCAATTTTAAAGATTAGCGTGGCATCTGCTACCTTTTTAGCTGCCTCGAAACCTCCCTTCAATCCGAAAGTAACTATACCACTAGCTCCTTTTTGAAGGTATTTCTCAGCTAAGATTTGCTCTCTAGAATTTTTGTGACCTGGATAATTCACCCATTCAACCTCGGGTCGTTCAGTAAGCCATTCAGCCAGCGCTAAAGCGTTCTCGCTGTGTTTTTTGATTCTTATATCTAAGGTTTCTAATCCTTGAATAATTTGAAATGCATTTAGCGGACTGAGCGCTGCTCCGAAATCTCTTAGCCCTTCAATTCGCACCTTGGCAATAAATGCTGCAGCTCCCAAAGCATCGTGATAAACTAGACCATGATATCCGGGTGAAGGAGTTGTAAACTCATCAAATTTTCCACTAGACCAGTCAAAAGTTCCTGCGTCAATGATCACCCCACCCAAGGCAGTACCATTACCATTGATATACTTAGTGAGAGAATGAATTACAATATTCGCTCCGTATTTAATTGGATTTAATAATGCAGGGGTAGGAACCGTATTATCGACTATTAGAGGAATTTGATGTCTTTTGGCTACCGAAGAGATGGCCTCAATGTCAAGGATATCTAACTTTGGATTTCCAATCGATTCAAGAAAAACCGCACGAGTATTCTCTGTTACGGCATCTTCAAAGTTTTGAATTTCTGATGGATCAACAAAAGTTGTAGTAATCCCTAACCTCGGCAAGGTTACCGCTAGTAAATTATACGTACCCCCGTAGACACTGTTTGATGCAACGATGTGGTCTCCCTGCTTCAATAAAACCTGAAGGGTTGTTGCAACGGCAGAAGTTCCCGAAGCAGTTACTACCGATCCAATTCCTCCTTCAAGAGTCGCAAGACGTTCCTCTAGAATAGCATTGGTAGGATTTGTAAGGCGAGTATAGATATTGCCTGATTCACTAAGGTTGAACAATGCGGCAGCGTGATCTGAAGAATCAAATCGATAAGCCGTGGTTTGGTAAATGGGCACGGCTACTGTTTTACCATGCTGATTGAGATTGTGCCCTGCGGTTAAAGCGCTAGTGGCGAATTGGTGTTGTGCACTCATTACGATGTAATTTTTTTTAGGTTAAATAATAATGAGGCAACTGCTAAAAAGAAAAGATGGGTAGCCAAAGTGGCTTAGCATCGTTATCTCTCCCAAATGGGGTAGAATTTAGCACCTTCTCGAAGATCGAGGGTTGCTAAGGCTTCGTAGGGTCTATTCCCTTCACCTTTCTTGATAACAATTACATCATGTGAATGAACGCTGCAAATATGGGATGGGCATCTGAAATAAACAACTCTTTCTAAGAAGAAATTGAAAATATCACAAAATACCAGGCGAGTGTAAGGCCCTTATGCCGAGTTGCGACTAGCGTTAATATTACCAAACATCGAGCGAGTAACCATCTTCTCAAAAAGCTGCTTTTCCTCGCTATTGGTGGTTTTACTAACTCTACTTAGTGCATATTGCTGTATCGTAAGTAGGGGTTGAACAATACCTTCTCTAATTTCAATCGAAGCCTTACCTGCCTTTTCATTTTGCATGAGCTGTTCGAAACCTGTGAGCTCAAGAAGTAACTCCTTAGACTTGAGATACTCCTGATGAATCAGCTTCCAGAAATCTCCATAGATAGGGTCTTCAGACATATACGAAGTGAGGTCAAAGAATGACTTCGTAAGACTCATCATAGAATTTGCAATCAGTGTTCTGAAGTAAGCATTGCTCTTGTATAGTGATTGAACATGATCGAATCTACCGCTATCCTTGAAAGCTTGAAGTGCCGTTCCTACTCCAAAAAATCCAGGAACATTTTGTTTTAGTTGGCTCCAACTACCTACAAATGGAATTGCACGAAGATCCTCAAAAGCTAACTCCTTTTTACCTCCTCGCTTGGCGGGGCGGCTACCGATATTCGTTTTAGCATAATAAGGTAGGGTGGTCATTTCTTGGAGATAAGGCAAGAACTTATCGTGTGCTTTGAAGGCTTGGTAAGCTCGGTAGCTTAAGTCCGCCAATTCTTCGATAGTGGCACGATCTGATTCACTTAAATTGTTCTGACCTTTATTGGTCAATTGATTTTTAATACCTGAACTAAGTAATTGCTCGAGGTTATATTGGGAAGACTCTAAAGTTCCAAAATTAGAACTAATCGTTTGTCCTTGAACAGTTAGTTGAATATCATCGGCCTGAATATCCTCACTCATCGAAGCATAGAATTCATGAGTGCGACCCCCTCCGCGAGCAGGAGGGCCTCCTCTACCATCAAAGAAGGCAACTGATATGCCATTCTCTGTAGAAACCTTACTAAGTGCCTCCTTAGCCTTATAGATTCCCCAGTTCGCCATAAGATATCCGCCATCTTTGGTTCCGTCAGAGAAACCTAACATGATCGTCTGCTTATTTCTTCTAGTTTCTAAATGGGCTGCATACTCCGTAATTGAATAGAATTTACTCATAATTTGAGGAGCCGCATTTAAATCGTCGATCGTTTCGAAAAGAGGAATGAAATCTACAGTCGGATGCTCCCAATCACACATGCGTACGAGCGCATAAAGTTGCAATAAATGTTCTAGCGATTGGCAATTACTGATGATGTATCGATTGGCTCCAAGCTCTCCGTTTTCAGCTTGAATTTGCTTCATTACATAGATCGAATCAATCGTTTGAGCAGTGATTGAATCTGCATCAAACCAGCTTGACGACACCGATCCTTTTAAACC